>JAEIGA010002708.1_pt1 | contig 28061 bp, 35 predicted proteins | sample 9270691 | NCBI WGS metagenome assembly JAEIGA01 (sample SAMN17057246, study PRJNA624740) | gut metagenome | biome: biome; isolation source: fecal sample | host: Bos grunniens | place: China: Xizang | collected 2019
TGCAAATGCAATTCTGTTGCTTGGCATAAAGGATGACAACATATACATTCTTGATGAAATATATGTGCATGAAAAGGAAACGGCTGAAATCATTCCGCTTGCTATTCAGAAAGCATTCCCCACAAACAAAAGAATGTGGTGCGATTCAGCAGAACCGGACAGAATCAAAACATGGAAGTCTGCCGGTTATTATATGGCAAAGGGCGTTGACAAAGGCGGTTCAAGCGGTTCGGTCAAAGCACAAATTGACTGGCTGAAAGGTATTGTCAGCAAAGGCAAAGTCATTCAAAGAAAAATATTTGTGCATCCCCACTGCATCAACACAATCAAAGAATTGCAGCAGTGGAAGTGGAAAAAGGATGAAAGGTCAGGTGAATACCTTGATGATCCTGTTCCAATCATGGATGATGCAATGGCTGCCCTTCGTTATGGCATTGAAGGATGGCGCAAGAACAAAGAATGGCTATTATAAAAGCATATATCGAACAGCAGCACAGCACCAGCAGTTTTGCACACTGTTTGGGCAGCAGTGTGGTTTTCCTGTCATCATCTCCTTCTAAAAAAAGATGGCTGCAATCGGTGGTCACAAAATGGTGCTGGCTGTCTCTGTTTAATATATATAGACAAAGGAAAGGGAAAAGATATGAGTGGTTTATCACCTGAACAGATAAAATGTTTGATTGAGAATGACAGAGCATCACAGAAGAAGATGCAAGCTGCTGAAGGTCAGAGATATTACGAAGGAAAGCATGACATTCTGAACTGCCGCTTTTTCTACTTCAACAACGATGGAAAGCTGATTGAAGATAAATACAGAGCGAACAACAAGATTTGTCATCCTTTCTTCACTGAATTAAGCGATCAGTTTTCAGCACATATGTTGTCATTTGACAAAAATCCAATTCGTGCAAAAGATAATGCAGACGGATTGAAAGACCATCTTGAAGCATACTTTGGCGATGCATTTTGGGCAGAAATAAGCGAATTGATAACCGGAACATATAACAAAGGCTTTGAATACATTTACGGCTTTAAAGGGGCAGAAAACAGGCTTGTGTTCAAATGTGCTGACAGCATGGGTGTTGTTGAAGTCAGAGAGCGTGACACAGACGATGGCTGCAAGTATGTTTTATATTGGTATGTTGACCGAACAGACGAAGAAGGCAAACAAGTGAAGAAAATTCAGGTGTGGTCTGAAAGCACTGTCGCATATTATGAACAAGTTGACGAAGGTGTCATTGTTCTTGATAAAGATGAAGAAATCAATCCCAGACCGCACATTGTTTATGTAGACGAAAAGACCGGGAAGAAGTTCAGTGCTTCGTTTGGCTTCATTCCTTTCTGGCGGCTTGACCTTAACAGAAAGCAAATCAGCGGTTTGAATCCTATCAAATCATTGATTGATGACTATGACATGATGCAGTGCGGATTGTCAAACAACCTGACAGACTTTGACACACCGCTTCATGTTGTGAAAGGCTTCCCCGGTGATAACCTTGACAAACTTCAGGTGAACTTGAAGACAAAGAAGATTGTCGGTGTAGATGCTGAAGGTGGCATTGATGTCGAGACTGTTGACATTCCATATCAGGCAAGACAAGCAAAGGCAGCAGACGATGAAAAGAATATATATCGTTTTGGCATGGGTTTGAACACTGCCGGACTGAAAGACACAACCGCAACAACAAACCTTGCAATCCAAGCTGCATATGCACTGCTTAACATGAAGGCAGACAAGTTTGAACCCAGACTGAAGACGCTTTTGAATGATATCATCAAAGTTGTTCTGGACGAAATCAACACAGAAAACAACACTGATTATCAGATGAAGGATGTTGAAATCAAGTTTGAGCGTTCAACACTTACTAATGACACAGAGAACATCGCAAATGAGAAGGTCAAAGCTGACACACAGCAAGTGCAGACAACAACCATCTTGAACATTGCTGCTTCAGTTGGTGAAGAACAGACATTGAAAGCAATCTGTGAAGTTATGGACTGGGATTTTGAAGAAATACAAAGTCAGGTCAAAAAGATTCAGGAAGAACAAGAACTTCAGGCGGCAAAAAACGCCTTGAATTCGCTTGAACCTACTGAACCAATAGAAACACCCACAGAAAAAGAAATCGTTGAATCTGGGGCAGAATAAGGCGGTGAAATGCCTTGAATAAAAGACAGAAACTTGTGCAGCAACAGTTTTTGAACAACGAAGAAGCGGTCATCAAGAGATTGACACAAGTATACAATCAATCATTGAAAGATGTGACTGCGAAATCAAAAAAGCTGTATGACGAAATAGAAGAATTGACATCTATATATGACGATGTTGAAGACGAAGCGGAAAAAGCCGTTTTGAAATCAAGAATTCAATCTAAAGTGTATCAGAAGCAATATCAGGACAGCTTGAAAAAGCAAGTCAGCGACATTCTTGACAACATGCATGAAAATTCATACACAACTGTTGCTGATTATCTAAACACATGCTATGAAGAAGGATTTGTCGGCACGCTTTACGACATGCAAGGTCAGGGCGTTCCGCTTGCCTTCCCTTTGGATCAGGAATCAATGGTCAGAGCAGTTCAGCTTGATTCAAAAATCAGCACCGGTTTATATACTCATTTGGGTGAAGATGTGGCAATGCTGAAGAAACACATCACAGCACAAGTCAGCCGGGGCATTGCATCAAGCATGACATTTTCACAGATTGCACAGCAGTTGTCAACAAAGATGGTTGGTCAGTATAAGAATCCGGGCGGTTCTTTATATAATGCAATGAGAATTGCAAGAACTGAAGGACACAGAATACAGTGTCAAGCCGGCATGGATGCTTGCCACAAGGCAAAAGAGAAAGGTGCTGATGTTGTCAAGCAGTGGGATTCCACACTTGATGCAAGAACAAGAGATTCACATGTTCATCTTGATGGAGAGATCAGAGAACTTGAAGAAAAGTTCAGCAATGGTCTGAAGTTCCCCGGTGATCCTTCCGGTGGTGCTGCTGAAGTTATCCATTGCCGCTGTGCTTTGCTGCAAAGAGCAAGATGGGCAGTCAAAGGCGGCTTCACAAAGATGAACAACTTCACAAAGCAGCTTGAAACCTTTGACATTCCTGAAGACTATGCAGAATTCAAAAAAGGCTTCTTTTCCAAAGAAAACAAGAAGTATATGGATCATGTGCAGTCGATGGAAGAAAAGTACAAGACAAAGGATTTTCAAAAGGTTCTGGGCAGCATGAGTGATAGAGAATACAACCATTATTCAAAATTGCTTGAAAGCAATCCGATGTTCAACAAGAAAGTCTTGACAAATACTGGAAAAAGCGTTAAAATAAAAGCGAAAAATCTTGAAATCGGCAGAAGTGTTGGAGCAAAAGCGAAAAACTATCCTGTTAAGATGCCAGAAAGCAAACAGCATGTCAAACTTGCTGAAGGGCAAAACATCAAAGGTGTAGTTTTTGCCGGCAAAGGAACAAAAGACGAAATCAAGGACAGATTCAGACTTGAATCAACATACAAGATACCAGCCGAAGAATGGCAGAAAGTAAGTGGCAAAGGGAAAGTAATTGTTGACCACAAAGAAAAACTTGCTGAACTTCATTGGTATGAAGCAAATGAAACTGTTGTTGAAATGAAGGTGAAACGATTCTATGATTAAAGTTAAATATATAGGCGAAACCGATGTTTCTTTGACAAACGGAAAAGTTTACGAAGTCATCGGCAAAGAAAGTGGTTGGTTCAGGATCGTTGATGACACCGGGGAAGATTATTTGTTTTCGCCAGAACAGTTTGAAACAATAGAATAATAAACAAAGCACTTTGCAACCATGCAAGGTGCTTTTTTAATGCAAAAATAAGGGTATGGCACACAAAGCCATGCCCTTTTCTTATAACCAAATAACGAAAAGGATGTGAAATACATGACAGAAATCAAGCTGCACACCTATGGTGAAAAGCTTATTGTGTCAGAGAAAGTGACACTGGCTTCCGGAAATGTTAATTCAGCAGAATTGCATGTCATACTTGATGAAGCTTGGGCAGCATATCCCAACATCAATGCGACATTTGAAACAAAAGAATATGTTGAACCGGTTGAAAAGCTGATGATGCCAAAAACCGCAACAGAATTTGTTTGTGTTATTCCAGCAGAGGTGCTTCAGCATCAGGGTGTGTTGGAAATTGGCATCAGGGGCATTGCGAGTGATGGCGAAACTGTGAAGACATCATCATATGCAAAGTATAACATTGTAAAAGGTGCAAGTCCAGGAAATGTCACATTGAATCCAACAATGGACTTGTATCAGCAGTATTTGTCTGCAATGGACGAAAAGACATCGCCACTGTTTGAAGCATACAAAGCAGACATTCAGGCAGAGCATAAGTCAAACATGTTGGAAATGGCTGAAGATTATGGACGATTCAAGTCGGCTTTGCTTGAAATTTTGAGACCTGTTCCGCTTTGGACAAATCCTGATCCAACCAACACAGAAACTTTTGCAACAAATGACGAAGACAAAACAGTCAGATTTGATGCTGATTTGTCAGGATATAAATATTATTTAGTTGAATTTTATTATGAACTAGATGAACGTGGTGAACCAGCAAGCACATTTGGAAATGTTTTAGGGCATAATGGCTTGATTTGTGCTTTTTGTAGCGAAAAAGGTGTTGAACAGACCATGACGATTCGCTGTGATCCTGATTCGCACAGAACCTTTTGCCAAAAGCGATTTGTCATTGAAGATGATGGTGTCACATTCACCACTGTGGATCAGCCGAGCGTTTTACATGAAGGAATGTTTCTTGTGCCATATCGCATCATGGGTTTCGCACCGGATCTTGAAGGTTAAGGGGGGTGTTTTAAATGTCACATACAGACAAAATCAAAGATGCTGATGCTTTCTTTGAAGTCAATCCAATAACAAGACAGATTATAAATAAAACGCCCACAAAGGTTGTTTTGATGCAGAATGACCACAATTCAGAACGATTCACGTTTCGCCTTCCTAGATTCATTGAAGGTCATGACATGGCAGAAAGTGCAACAGCCAGATTGGAATATAAAAATGAAGCCGTTGGAACTGTTGGGTTGTATGAAATGCGAGACCTTGCCATTGATCCGGAAAACGAAGAAAATGTCATATGTTCATGGCTTATTTCAAGAAATGCCACCGCCAATGCTGGCGCAATTTCTTTTTCAATTGAATTTGAATGCTATGAAAACGATAAACTTGTCTACAGTTGGCATACAATGCCACACAAAGGCATTTCAGTTGGTGCAACATTCAGTGGCACAGAAGAAATTGAAGAACATTATCCTGATATTTTGGCACAGATAAAAGAAGACATTTTGAAATTTAATGCCATGCTGACAACTGTAATTGATGATGGTGCGAATGATAAAACATTCCCAACAACAAAAGCGGTCAAAGATTATGTCGACACCGGACTTGATGATTGCGCTTGCAAGATAGTTGACAGCGCTGAAGGTGTAAAAATACCATTGAACGATAATGATTATAGAGCCATTGAAGGGTTGATAGTATATGGCAAAACGAAGCAAAAGGCAACGCCTTCAATAAGCAATCCACAAGAACTTCTGCATGGCAGAACTGTTGTGCATATGTATTATTCAAGCAACACAATCAATATTAATATTCCGGGTGGCTTGGCTGGTGTACCGGTTGCAAATGGCGGCAATTACACAGATGACAAAGGTCAGCAATGGGTGGCTGACTTTTATGATTATGATACTTTACAGCACACTCAAAGGGTAAGGACTGTGATTCTTGATAAAAGCGGTGGCGGTTTTAAAAGAAGCGGCTTGGCGACTTATGATGGTTATTATTATTTTTATCGTGGCGTTGGTAGCTCTGTCGATATAAATTATGATGGGGTAATTTGTGATAGATTGCCGACAAAACACTATTCAACCGCTTGGACTGACAATGTTCCCGGTGAATTTTGCACACTCAAACCAAGTATCGATGGAACATCCGTAGTGTTTTGTGTAAATATATTGAAATCAAGAGTGGACAAGTTCCCCGGCAATACTGTTGCAGAGAAATTCAACAACTTTATTGCAGAAAATCCATTGACAATACAGCTTGCACATCGCAATGCAATTTCAAGCACAGGTGTTGTTTTGACAGAAGAAGAAAAAGCACAATATAAAGAGTTTAAGTTAATAGCGCCTTTTACAACTGTTTATAATGACATGGAAAGTTACATGGAAATCAAGTATGTTGTAGACACAAAAGCGTATATTGACAAAAAAATCAAAGCAGCATTGAATTGAATCACAACTGTATAAAACAAAAGCTGACCTGAACACGTCAAAAAACTGTTCGATCCGTTTATTATCGTTAGAAAGCACCTTCCAAAGCAAAATTTGGGCGGTGCTTTTTATATTTCATCAGGGGTGATGTAAAACACCTATTCCGAAAATTCGTGGCGAGAACACGTTAAAAAGCGTACAGAAAGGAATGGTTGAACATGACATTGGAAGAAATTCTGAAGTCACAGGGGTTATCTGATGAACAGATCACAACAATTACAGGGGAAATGAAGCAGAACAAAATCTTCACTTCTACCGAAGAAAATCTTGACATCAGATACAACAAACTTAAAGGGGATTTTGACAATCTCACAGCACAGCATGGAGAGTCCACAAAGCTGATAGAACAGTTGAAAGCTGGCACAAAGGACAGCGAGAAACTTCAGGGGCAGATCACAAGCTATGAAGCAGAGATTTCAAACCTTCAGGAACAGTTGAAACAAGCACAGCTTGATTCAGAAATCAAGATTGCACTTCTTGCAGCAAAAGTGTCAGATGTCGACTACATGACATTCAAACTGAAAGAAAAAGGCGAACTTGAACTTGGCGAAGATGGTCACATCAAAGGAATTGATGACAAAATCGCCGGTCTGAAGACACAGTTCCCCGGACAGTTTGACACAACAAATGGTGGTTTGAAGGTTGATCCTTTGGAACTTCCAAACAAGCCAAACACAGAACCTTCAATCACAAAAGAACAGTTCAACAAAATGGGATATGATTCCAGAGTTAAGTTGAAAGAAGAAAATCCAAAACTATATGAAACATTGAAAGGATGATTCAAATGGCAGATTTAACTAAAACAACCACTTTAGTCAATGGCGATGTTTTTGATCCTGAAGTAGTCAGCGATATGATTAATGCAAAAGTTGCAAACAAAGCTGTTATGACAGGATATATCAAAGTTGACAACACACTTGAAGGCGCACCGGGTTCAACTGTTACAGTTCCCAAATGGGGTTATATCGGTGCAGCAGAAGACTATGCAGAAGGAACACCGATTGACACAACAAAGATGGCGTTCACAACTGCATCTTACGGCATTAAGAAAATCGGTAAAGGTGTTCAGCTTACAGACGAAGCACAGCTTTCCGGTTATGGCAACCCTATGGGTACAGCAACAAACCAGATTGCACTTTCCATCAGCGAAAAGCTTGACAATGACAGAGTTGAAGTGCTTTATGGTTCAAAGAATGTTTTTGATGGCACTGCATCTGTTATCAAATATTCAGCAATCGTTGATGGTGTTGACATGTTCAACGAAGAAGCAGACAGTGCAAAAGTTATTCTTATTCACAGCAAGCAGAAAACACAGCTTCGCAAAGATGCTGACTTCATCGCAGCTGACAAAATCGGTGCTGAATTAATCACAAGCGGTGCAATCGGCAAAATCGCTGGTTGTGAAGTTGTTGTTTCAAACAAAGTTAAGTGTGAAGATGGTGTTTATTTCAACCCTATCATCAAACTTAACAACGATGCAGAAACAGAAGATGACCTTCCGGCTGTAACATACTTCTTAAAGAGAGGAAATCTTGTTGAACACAAGAGAAATCCCGGTGTGTCTGATGATATCATCTGCACCGCTTATGGTATGCCGGCACTTACCAACGAATCAAAAGTTGTTATCTTAAAGACAAAAGAGAAATAATGAAAGGGGGCATCCCTGATGATTATTTCAGTTGAGAGAGCAAAAGAACTGATTCAAATTCCTGAATCATGGAAAGATGAAAAGCTATCCATGAAGCTGAAGGCAATCGAGCGGACGATCAGAAACTACACAAACAACGCTTTTCAGGAAACAGCATACAGAGTGACCGCCGATATTGTTGGCGGTCTTTTTGTTGCTGACATTCCAGCACCTTTTTCAATTGGCGACACTGTTCAAATCAGTGAATCAGACTTCAACAAAGGTCTTTTTATTATTGCTTCTTGCGATGATACAACATTCTCTGTTGAAGAAGACACAATGGAAGAAGATGCGGTGCTTGTGACAAAAATCAACTATCCTGAAGATGTCATCGACTGTGCTTTGAACCTTCTTGAATGGGATATCAAACATCGTGACAAAATCGGTGTGAAGTCTGAAACATTGTCAAGACATTCTGTGACATATGAAGACAGTGCATCAATGTTCAATGGATATCCAAAGGGCATTTTGAATGCCGTTGACCTTTACAAGAAGGCGAGGTTTTGAGCATGGCAAACATCGGTGGCAACATTTATGGTGTGATTCAGACAAAGGCTTCAGAAGGCAAAAATGCCATCGGTGAAGCCGAAACAGTCTGGGCAGATGAATTCACCTTGCTTGGTTGGTTAGGTTTGCAGAATGGCGAAAACAGGCGTATAAACTTCAATGCAAAGATTGAAGAATCATCGCATGTGTTTTTGTGTGATTTCAATGCTGATGTTTATGCACTTGCAGACAGCGACACAAGGATGATGCTGAAAGGCAACATGTATGATGTGCTTTTGATTGACAATCCTGATGAAATGGATGAACAGCTTGAAATCTACTTGCGGAAAGTGGGCGGTCAGAATGTCGGTTGAATTTCATGACTTCACCATCAAAGTGCTTGATGCAATGGATGACAAAATCAATGCTGTTCTTGAAGAATGTGCCGGTGAACTTGAATCTGCTGCAAAGCAGAACACAAGAGTTGACACCGGGCAAACCAAAAACAGTTGGCAACACCATGTTGATGATTCAAAGCACGAAGCAACAATCGGCAGTTCGCTTGAAAATGCAATATGGGAAGAATTCGGCACTGGTGAATATGCACTGGAAGGCAACGGAAGACAAGGCGGCTGGGTTTATGTTGATGCGAAAGGCAAAGGACACTTCACACGTGGCAAAAAGCCGTCAAGAGCCTTCCACAAAGCCTTCCAAAGCACGAAAAAAGGAATTATCAGCCGTATTCAGGAAGCCTTGAAAGGAATGTGATTCATGGCAGCATTACAATTTATTAATGAACAGATGGAAGCTATTGAAATTCCCTATGAATTCAACGAGTGGACATCTGAACCTATACCAAACTTGTATTTTGTCGGCGAAGAATACCGGGAAGATGAAATTGACACTGAAGATGGTGCATCAACAGCTTCAATGATTCTGACCGGCTTCCATCGTGGCAAATACATTGCACTTGAAGAAGCGAAAGAGAAAATCAAACAGCATTTTCACCCGGTTTTGGGATTGCAATCCACTACTAACACCGGTGTTATTGCTGTTTTTTTCGCTGATGCTTTTTCTATTCCGTCAGGTGAAGCAAACCTGACAAAAATACAAATAACCTTAAAAATCAAAGAATGGAAAGGGGTTTTATAAATGAGTTTAGCAAAACATGGAGTAACAAAAGGAACACCATCAAACATTCCTTTCGGTGCTGGTGCATGGTTTAAAAACTTAACCTATACAGAAGGTTCAGGATGGGAAGGCACTGTTCTTGGTGCAACATCCGGCGGTTCTTCAATCAAAATCACACCTGAAGTGCTTGATGTTGAAGTTGATGGTGCGCTTGCACTTGTAAAAGGTCTTGCACTTATGGCTGGCGGCACTGGTGAAGCAGAAGTCAACTTTGCAGAAATCACACCTGAAATTCTTGCAAAGACCACACTTGGTGAAGTTCTTCCGGCTGAATCAGAACATTACATTGATGGTTTTGACTGCATCCAGACAAAGAATGCAATCACTGAAGGTGACTATGTTGAAAATCTTGGATTTGTAGGCTACACAGCAGACAAATCAAAACAGATCATTGTCATCTTTGACTGGGCGCTTTGCAAGTCAGGATTCCAGCTTGATCCTAAAAACAAAGAAGCTGGTGTTGTAAAGGCTACATTCACCGCTTATGGTGACATTGAAACAGACCTTGACAAGATTCCTGTTCGCATCTACTATCCCAAAACAGATGCAGCAGTTTAAAGGGGGAACAACCAATGAAAAAGTTGATTGTTAAAGCCAAAAAAGACTTTCTTGACCTTTCAACCGGCTTGAAAATGGTTCAGGGCAAGACAATGAGTGTGACCGAAGACAGATATCTTGAACTTCGCAGAAAAGGATATGTTGAAATTGTCAAAGGCGATGTGAAGCCGGCTGACAAAGCAAACGAAATAAAGAAATAAAATTTGAAAAGGAGCATTTGAACTATGGACAAAACAACCAAGAAAAATGAAGAACTCATGGAACAGGCACAGCCTGTTGAAACAGTGGAAGATGTAAAGCCTTATACATTCAGAAAGCTTGAAACGGCTGATGTTTTCCCCATGTTCAAACTGATGAACAAAATAGGATTTAAAGAACTGAAGGACAACGAAGGCTTAAAGAAAACACTGTTCTTGTTTATGGGCGGCACAGCGAATGGCAAAGTTGATGTCAATGCGCTTGGAATTGATATCTTTTTCGAAGCGGCATCGGTTCTTTTTGAAGCGATTCCCAAAGCGGAAACAGAAATTTATACGATTTTGTCAAGCGTTGCCGGTGTCAAGGTCGAAGATATTAAGAAGCAACCGCCAGCAGTAACCTTTGAAATGATTATTGATTTCTGCAAGAAAGAAGAATTCAAGGATTTTTTCTCGGTTGTCTTAAAATTGTTCAAATAGGAGATTTCAGATTCATGGACTTGCTACATCAAAGGTATGCAAGTCCTTTTTCTTTTATGGGGGCAATGATGCAGTCAGGCAGATTCAGTGAATTTGTTGATGAACTTGTGCAGGCACACAACGAAGAACACAGAGAAAAATCGCTGTGGGATTTCTATTTGCACAAAGTCAACAATCCTGAAGTGACATTCAAAGATTTCCTTGACGAAATCGAAACGAATGAACAGCTTCAGAACATGTCTGACGATGACAAAGCATCTGCCCTTCAAACAGCAATGAATATTTTGGGCAATTTTAACCCTTTAAATGAAAAGGGGGAATAACTTATGGAATTATTTAAACTTCTTGGCACGATTGCAATTGATAATGCCGAAGCAAGAAAGGCACTGCAAGATGTAGGCAAAGACGGTCAAGAAGCAGAAAGCAAACTGGGCAAGGTTTTCAGCGGCATTGGAAAAGGTGCAGCAGTTGCCGGGGCAACTATTGCAACCGGTCTTGCAGCCGGTGCAACTGCTTGTGTAGGTCTTGCAACGGCAGCGATAAAATCATATGCCGATTATGAACAGCTTTTGGGCGGTGCGCAATTGTTGTTCGGTGATGCTTTTGGCTATGTTGAAGAACAAGCAAAGAATTCATACAAAACTGTGCAAATGTCACAAAATGAATACTTGCAGCAAGTCAACGGCTTTTCAACAGGCTTAAAGACCGCTCTGGGTGGCAACGAACAAGCGGCAGCGGAATTGGCACACAAAATCATTGTTGCTGAAGCTGATGTTGTTGCAGCAACTGGAAACAGTGCCGAAGCTGTTCAGAATGCCTTCAATGGCATAATGAAAAGCAACTTTACAATGCTTGATAACTTGCAGCTTGGTATCACACCGACAAAAGAAGGCTTTCAGGAAGTTATCGACAAGGTCAACGAATGGAACGCTGCAAATGGTGAAGCTACAAGCTATCAAATTTCCAATCTTGCAGACTGTCAATCTGCATTAGTTGATTATATTGAAATGCAAGGGTTAGCCGGTTATGCCGCAAACGAAGCAGCCGGCACGATTTCTGGTTCAATAAGCATGTTGAAGGGTGCATGGTCAAACTTGATCACTGGAATTGCTGACGAAAATCAGGATTTTAGCACACTGATGCAAGCCGTTTTTGACAGTGCCATGGCGGTTTGGGATAACATTGAACCCCGGCTGGGCGTTGTTTTTGAAGGAATTGCGCTCTTCGTTGAAGGTTTTGCCGCAAAAATTGTTGAATTTGTTCCCGGCTTGATTGAACAGGTTCTTCCAATTGTTTTGGAAGGTGCAGCAAGGTTGATATCTGCAATCGTTTCAACCTTGCCTGAAATTATCGCAGCGGTGGGTTCTGCACTGCAAACAGCATTTGAATCTTTGTTGTCATCATTTGGAATGACAGAAGAAGGCATTCAAAAGGTAAAAGGGGCAATTGAAGGAATAATTGAAACAGTCGGCGTTGCCACAATTGTATTTGCCGGCTTCAAAGCTGGAATGGCTATTCAAAGCGTTGTTCAAGGTTTCCAAAGCGCACAAGTTGCGATTTCGTTGTTATCTATGGAAGTTGGCAAAGCAAATCTTGCACAAGCCGCCTTGAACGGCACAATGAAGATCAGCGAAACAATTGTTGCACTTTTAACCGGAAAAATGACTCTTGCAAGCTTGGCACAAGCTGCTATGTCGAAAGCACAGGCGGTGTTGAATGCTGTTATGGCAGCAAACCCGATCATGCTCATAGTCACAGCGTGTGCAGCACTTGTTGCCGCAATAGGTCTTGTGGTTTATAAACTTTTAGACGAAGAAAAAGCCATCAAATCAACGGAACAAGCACAGAAAGATTTGACCGCAGCGAAAGAGGAAGCAAAAAATGCTGAAAACTCATACATTGATGCTGTTGACAGATCAGAAGAAGCGTTAAAAAAACTTGAGGAAGCAGAAAAAGCGGCTGGTTTAAGTGGGCAAGAATTGGCACAGCAAGTTCAAAGTGGTGCATTAGACTATGCCGACATGAACCAGCAACAAAAAGAAGTTTATAAGGCATATTTGGAAAACGAAGAAGCACAAAAGAATTTGGCTGCTTCAACCGAAGAACTCAATGCCGCAAAAAAAGCAGAAACAATTGCAGCCTTCGAAAACCAACTTGCACTGGCTGCCGAAAGTGGAGAATATGATGCTTTCAAACAATCCGTTGTCGAAGCATTCAACAGTGGACAGTTGAGTGCTGCCGAAGCACGTGACTTGTTAGGGGCAAGCATGAGCGAAATGAGCGCATCTGCACAAAAAACCTTCATGGAAGACATACCGGGTGCGGTCAAGGAAGGGCTTAATCCGTCAGATTATCAAACAACATTGCAACAAATGTCAACCGGAATGGGGCAAGCGTGGGAAAGTACAAAATCGGCGTTTTCAGACATGGGTTCATGGTTCAGTGAAAAGTTCAAAGGTGCTAAAGAAGCGTCTGTCAATGCATGGTCTGATACAAAAGAGAAATTCAACAACGTTAAGAATAAATGTGTTGAAGCTTTTTCTGATTTTAAAGATAAGACCAAAACCAAGTTTTCAGAAGCAAAAGAAGCGGCTTCAAACGCTTGGAGCGATGCAAAATCAAAGTTTTCGAGTGTCAAAGATAAAGTTGTTGAAGGTTTTTCAGACTTGAAAGACAAAGTCAAGACGAAATTCAACGATGCAAAGACAAATGCAGAAAATGCATGGTCTGATGCACAATCGAAGTTTTCAAATGTCAAAGAGAAAGTTGTCAGTGCCTTTTCTGATTTAGGCAGCAAGGTCAAAAGCAAATTCAGCACTGCCAAAACGAATGCTGAAAGTGCATGGGCAAATGCACAATCAACATGGAAATCAATCAGCGACAAAGTGGCAAATGGTTTTTCAGGTTTGGGCGGCAAATTGAAGACAAAATTCAGCAGTGCGCTTGAAACCGCAAAGCAAGGCTTCAGCAAAGCGAGCAGCATTGGAAAAGACCTTGTTGAAGGTATTTGGAAAGGCATATCCGGTGCATATGACTGGATAACAGGAAAAATCAAAGGTTGGGTTGGCAATGTAACAGACTTTATCAAGAATCTGTTTGGAATCAAATCACCTTCAACTGTCATGCGAGATGAAGTCGGCAGAGAACTTGCCAGAGGTATTGCAGTCGGCATTGAGAAAAACACCAACGAAGCAACCGATGCGATGAAGGCACTTGCAGAAGATGTTGTTGCAACAGCAAAAGAAACCATTGCAAATGGCGGCACAGAAATCGCAGATGCTGTGTCGGGAACAGCAACAACATCCGCATCAACGGCACTTGGTGATCCGGGAAGATTAGATGCGAGAGCCAAAGTGTTGGGCAAGACACGTGATCAAATTATCAAAGACGGATTTTTGTCAGAAATGTTTGCATTAAGTGCGAGCAGCTATGACGAAGTAAATGAGATTATCAAAGTCCTAGATGATGCTGAATATAAAGCTGATGTGACATTTGAAAAAGGTTTTGCCACTGTCTATGACAAGCAAGGAAAAGTGCTTTGGCAGAAACGCCAAGAAGACTTGACCGAAGCAACAAGTGGAATGATCGCTCGTGAAAACGCCTATTTCGAACTTAAAGAACGTCTTGAGACAGGCTATTACAATGATCACGATGAGAAATTCAAAGCTTCGCTGGTTGAACAACTCAACCGAGACAGGGAATTCATCGAACAAGAAAGAAAGCTTTATGGCTCACAAATCGAATATTTCAGAAGCCTTGACACTGGCAAACTGGTGAAAAACATTGGCACTGTGGCTGAAGGCACAACACAGAAAATTACAGATGCAAATGCAAAGCTGAATTCTGAAATCGTGAAGACCGCAAAAACAAAGCTTGCAACATATAAGCAGTACAACAATTTGACTGCCAAAGCAGAAGCGGAATACTGGGATGAAATCAGAACCATGTTTGAAGAAGGCACAGAAGCAAGAATTGAAGCCGACAAGGAATATTACGCAGCGAAAAGCAGCATCGACAAAGAACTTCTTGACAGTGCGAAAAAGCAGCTTGAAAATCACAAAGTTTACAATGAAATGACACTTGCTGAAGAAGCTGGATTCTGGGATGAAATAAGACAGCAATTTGAAGAAGGCACAGATGCGAGAATAGAAGCTGACAAATCATATTTTGCGGCGAAGAAAAGCTATAATGAAAAGATTCTTTCCGCAGAACAAAAATTGCAAGATGACCTTGATGCAATTGCACAGAAGGAAAAAGACAGACAAAAAGACATTCTTGAAACGTATGATTTGTTCGGTTCATTTGTTGCATGGGAATCTGGTATAGATCCAGCAACAGAGTTGCTCATGCGATTAGATGAACAAATAGACCATCTCGGCATGTATGACGATGCAATGGGCAATCTTGAAGACAGAATCGGTGGCACTGCACTGTTCGAAGAACTGAAAAACATGGATGTTGATGATGCTGACAAACTCAAACTTATTGCTGACATGACGGATGCAGAACTTCAGTCATATGTAAAGAAATTTGATGAACTGACAGCACTTGCGGGCAAAACAGCAAAAGAAGAACTTGCACCGGAAACAATGGCAGACACTGCAAAGGCATATGAAGATTTTGCAAAATCTGTCACTGAAGCTGGTGGCGAAATTGTTGATTCTTTCGCTTCCAATGTGACCAGCACTGTGACGGCTGTCGCTGATTCGTTTGGCGAAATAGCGCAAGCGTATGGAGATTTTGCGGCTTCTTGTGTTGAAAATGGTTCTGCACTATTTGAAGGATTACAACAGGCATATGAAGAATTTGTGGCGAACACTGAAGGCTTTGATGCTTCAACATTCACCGCATCACCTATGCTGTCAAGTGATTCTGTTGCATATAACATCAACAGCGGAAATGCAAGCGGAAGCGACAGTCAGAAGTCAACTTCAGGAACAGTGGCTGATGTCTATGCTTCAGTTATGGAGCAAAAGAGCATGACACAGAAACTTCTTGACATGTTAGGCAAATTCTTCCCTGAACTTATTGAAGCATTTAACATTGATCTCTTTATCAATGACAGGGTTCTTGCGGCAGAACTTGCACCGGCAATGAATGAAGAACTTGGAATATTATCCAGCAAAAAAGAAAGGGGCAGATGATAGATGAAATATAAAGGAATTCTTTTTGATGACATTCACACATTTGATGACTTGAATTTGATTCTTTCCGTCTGCCCGGACATGCCGCCGGCACAACCGAAGACAACATACATTGACATTCCCGGTGCTGATGGTTCGCTTGACTTATCAGAAGCACATGGCGAAATAAGATATTCAGACCGGGAAAATCAATACACATTCACCATGTTGCCGGACGATTCAACAACATGGGAAGAAAAAATGACAGAGGTCAGCAACCTTTTACATGGCAGAAGGATGAAAATGACACTTGACAAAGATGAAGACTATTACTGGGATGTGCGAGTCTCTGTTGATAGCTTTGAATCTGACAAGAATCTGCATCAGATTGTCATTTCTGTCAAAGCACTGCCATACAAATTCAAGTGTTGGGAAACCAAAACCGAATTCAAGCTGACAGGCGAAAATCAAACAGCATATTTGGTAAACGGAAGGAAGTCTGTCTGCCCGGTGATTGTATGTTCAAATCCAAACACTTACATTTCATTCGGTTCATTAGAAGTCATGCTTGATGCCGGAAGACATGAAATTTTAGACATTCAATTCAAGCAAGGCACAAACAAAGTGTTGATGAAGGGCGAAGGAACTATTTCTTTTGCATACAGGGAAGGTGATTTGTAATGTATCAGATACGATGCGAAGATTATATTTTGTATGATCCCAGAGATGACAGATTCAAAGTGAACAATCCAAAATGCAAGCTTGAAGTCAACACTGTGGGTGAAGCTTCTTTCACTATATATGCAAATCATCCCTTTTATGATTATCTTCAAAAAATGCGGTCTATCTTTGAGATTTTGCAAGACGGACATGCAATATTCAGAGGAAGGATGACCAATGACACAAAGGACTTTGACAACATCAAAAAAGTTGACCTTGAAGGCGTTGGCGCATTTTTTAATGATTCAATTGTCAGACCATTCATGTTTCCGGAAGATTTCTTGGATAACACAGACTACATTGCCGCTAGTGCAAGCGGCAATGTGGTTCAATTCTTCTTGGAATGGTTGATTGAAAACCATAATTCACAAGTTGAAGACTTCCAAAAGTTCAAACTTGGGAAAGTCACTGTTTCTGATCCAAACAATTTCATTTCAAGGTCATCGACAGACTATTCAAAAACGTGGGATGCTTTGAAATCAAAGCTGTTTGATTCAGAACTTGGCGGTTATCTATGTTTCAGATATGAAGCGGATGGCAACTACATTGATTATGTGGAAGACTTTGAACTGACAAATGTTCAGCGTGTCAGATTTGGCAAAAACCTTATTGACCTTGAAACAGAAGCAGACACATCAGCTTCATGTTCCGCAGTGATTCCGCTTGGCAAAAAAAGAAAAGAAATCAATGAAAACAGTGATGATGAATCAAGACTGACAATTGCAGCTTTGGCAGATGGTGACATATCAGAAGACCTTTACATTAAAGATGACATGATTATCAGCCGCAGTGCAAAAGATGCATATGGCTTGATTGTTGCATCGCCAAAAGACACAACTTGGGATGATGTGACCACCACTGCAAATTTATTGACCAAAGGCAGCGAATATTTGACCGCCACAGCTTCGAGAATATCAAACACAATATCAATCAAGGCTGTCGATCTTTCCTTCACAAATGCCGAAATTGAAGCCTTCAGAATATACAGATATATTCTTGTTGAATCAAAACCGCATGGGCATGAAGGAAAATACAAGCTGACAAAGTTGGAAATTGACATTTTGAATCCGCAAAACACCAAAATCACACTTGGCGAAACAAAACTTTCAATGACCGACATCAATCAAGGAACAAAACAAAGCCTTGAAGAAAAGGTTGAAAACATCTCAAAAAGCACAACAAGTCAAGGCATTGGATTGTCAGAAGTTCAAAGCATGGTGACTTCACAATCATCTTCGTTGGTGACAACATGTGAAGACATTATTCTTTCGGCAATGACTGATTATGTTGAAACTTCAAACTATAGTTCATTCAAAGAAACAGTTGAAGCGCAGCTTAAAATCCTTGCTGATGAAATTTCTTTGAATTTCACAAATGTCACAGAACAAATCGAAAACGTGAATGGCGATTTGCAAGAAAAATTCAACACCATAACAAAATACTTCACTTTTGATATTGATGGGTTGACCATTGGGCAGACCGACAATCCATACAAAGTTGTGATTGACAATGACAGATACAGCATGCAAGTGAATGGCGTTGAAGTTCTTTGGTTGGATGGCGAAGGCAAAGCACACATCCCGGAACTGGATGTGGTGAGAAAATTCAATCTGCTTGGCTATCTTATAGCCGAAGATGAAAACGGCAATGTGAATTGTGAATATATCGGGGGTGATAGCTGATGGCATTAAGTGGAAGCAAAAGTGTGACAGTCACATCGTGGGATACGTTGAAATTTTCATGGGAAGTGACAAGTCAATCTGTTGCAAACAACACATCAACAGTTGCATGGAAATTGCAGTTGATTTCTGACAGTGACGGAAGAATTGATTCTACAACTTCAAAAGAATGGACTGTCACAGTAAATGGCACGAAGTACAGCGGCACAAACACTGTTGGAATTGCCGCCAATACAACAAAAACCCTTGCAAGCGGCACAACAACCATTGCACACAATTCAAATGGCACAAAGACATTTTCCTATTCGTTCAGTCAAGAATTTGCGATCACGTTCAGTGGTGAAAGCATTGGAACAAAATCAGGTTCAGGCAGTGGCACGTTGAACACAATTGCAAGAAAAAGCAGCTTGACCGCTCCAAATGGAACGCTTGGATCAGCCTTGACATTGACTGTCAACAGATATGATTCAAGCTTCACACATACAATCACATACAAATGCGGCAGTGTAACCGGAACTATTGCAACGAAATCAAGCAGCACAAGCATCACATGGACACCGCCTTTGTCACTAGCGGCACAGAACACAACCGGAACAAGTGTTTCTGTGGTGTTCACCATTGAAACATTCACCGGAAGCACTTCAATTGGTTTAAACTCAAAAACCATCGCTTGTGCAATTCCGGGAAGCGTGAAGCCGACAGTGTCATTGTCTGTGTCTGATTCGCTTGGATATGCTTCGACATATGGCGGCTATATCCGGGGATTATCAAAATTCAAGGTTGTTGTTACAGCTTCAGGAAGTCAGGGTTCAACCATAAAGGCATATAAAACAACAGCAGACGGAAAGACATACACTGCTGCAAGCTTTACAACAAACGCTATTTCAGGAAGCGGAACTTTGACAATTTCGGTCACTGTCACCGATTCCAGAGGAAGAACGGCAACAGCAAGCACAACTGCAACAGTGTTGACCTATGCAGCACCGAAAATCACAGCGTTTTCAGTATACAGAAGCGATGCAAACGGCAACAGTAGCAGTTCCGGGGCATATTTGGCAGCAAAGTTCAGCAGTTCAATCACATCATTGAACAGCAAGAACAGTGCCGCATATACAATCAAATACAAAAAGACAAGTGAATCAAGCTACACCGAAAAAACACTGACTGACTATGCCGGAAATCTTGCTGTGTCAAATGGTGTTTTTGTTTTTTCTGCTGCAACTGCATCAAGTTACAATGTTGTGCTGACTGTAACAGATGCTTTTGGCAGTGTTGGAAAGACCGCAACCGGTGCATCAATCTTCAAGGTATGGTCACTGTTCAAAAATGGTCTTGGCATTGCCATTGGCAAGGTTGCTGAAACAGCAGACCTTCTTGACATAGATTTTCCAATCAGGGCAAGGAAGGGAATCACAGTTGACAGTGAATGGAATTTGCTTGAACTTGATGCTGCATACAAGCCATACAATGACAATGCTGAAAATTCGCCAAAATACAAAGCAACAGCAAATGTTGTCACAGTGACAGGGGTAGTTTCACCACTCACAGAATATATGTCAACCAACAATCCTGTTGTCATTGCAAGGGGAATTCCGTCTGCCTTGTGTCCGGCAACAAATCAACAATTCATTTGTCAAGGTTCAGGAATGAACAGATGGAATTGCACAATCTCAACAAACGGCACACTTTCAATTTCAAGATACGGAATAACAGAATTGACAACTGTGCCAACATCTGCATGGTTGATTTTCAGCTGCACATATCAAATATAAAGAAAGGGTGTGTTGAATATGGACTTGGAACACGAAAGAAGACTGACCGAAACTGAACAGCGGTCAAAATCAAACACAGAAAGGCTGGATGTTGTCGAGAAATGGCAAGCCGACTTCGGCGAACTTATCGGCACAGTAAGGGTTCTGTCAGAAAAAGAAGCACAAGTCGAAAAAGATGTGAAAGAAATCAAAAATGATGTGAAAACATTGGCAGAAAAGCCGGGCAAAAGATGGGAAAGCATTGTTGACAAAGCCATCTTCACTGTTCTTGGTGCTGTTGTCACTTATATCTGCATCAAGCTTGGTTTTTGAAAGAGGTGTTTAAAATGAGCGAAAAACAAAAAAAGAAGGGTAATTTCTCAAAATTTATCATTGGTTTTGTAATTGCAGCAAATGTCATCTTCACTGTTGCGGTTCTTTGTATATTTTTAAGAACATCATCAGAACCGGTAGCATTAATTGGTGCATGGTTCGCATTCACAACAGTTGAAGTGTGGCAGCTTGCAACAATCAAGAAGAAAAAAGTTGAATCTGAACAGATGAAAGAAGGTTGATGCTATGACAATACAAACATTCCTTTGTTTATTGGCTGTTTTTTCGGCTTTTACAAGCCTTTTTACAGAAGCGGTGAAATTATTCCTTGATTCATTAAAAATCAAATACGCTTCAAATTTGGTGGTTCTGGGTTCGGCTGTGTTTATCGGTGGACTTGGAACTGCTTCTTTTTATTTATTTCAGAACTTTTCATGGACTGCTGAAAACATCATCAGCATCTTTTTAATGATTGCGGCAAACTGGCTTGTTGCAATGGTGGGATATGACAAAGTAATGCAAGCAATTACACAGTTGAAGGGTGGCAAAACAGATGAATAATACAGCAAAGAAAGTAATTGAACAGGCAAAAGCATGGATCGGCAAAAAAGAAGCTGACGGAACACACAAAGCGATTGTTGATGTGTATAATGCACACAAACCGCTTGCACAGGGTTACAAAGTCAAATACACTGATGCATGGTGTGCAACCTTTGTTTCTGCTGTGGCAATCAAAGTTGGCTGCACAGACATCATTCCAACAGAATGCAGTTGCCCAAGACAGATTGAATTGTTCAAGAAGCTGGGTGCATGGGTTGAAAGCGATGCAAGAACACCTGAACCGGGTGACATCATATATTATGACTGGGATGATTCCGGCAATGGTGACAACGCCGGAACTTCTGATCATGTTGGAATTGTTGAAAAGGTTGCAAACGGCAAAATTACTGTCATTGAAGGAAACTACTCAAATGCAGTAAAAAGAAGAACACTTGCGGTCAATGGTCAGTTCATCAGGGGTTATGGTGTGCCGAAATATGGCACAAAACCAGTTGTTGCAGAGAAGCCAACAACCACAACACCAGCAGAATCAAAAAAACAACCTTCAGATGCTTCAAATGATTACACGTTGACACAGTTCATCAAAGATGTGCAAAAGGCAACAGGGGCGAAAATTGACGGCATTGCCGGATCAGAAACACTTTCAAAGACTGTGACTGTATCTGCAAGTAAAAACAGCCGCCATGCGGTTGTTAGACCTTTACAGAAGCGGTTGAATGCTTTAGGCTTCAACTGTGGCATTGTAGATGGTGCAGCCGGCAGAAAATTCACAGCGGCAGTCCTTGCATATCAGAAAGCAAAAGGATGTGTTCAGGATGGCGAAATCACCGCCAGACATAGAACATGGCAACATCTTCTTGAAATCATCTGAAACTGTCTAAAATTTGGATAACAAATAACTTTAGACAATGTTTAGTCAATTACAAAGGGTATCAGGCAAAAATGCTTGATACCCTTCTTTTTTTATGCAAATCTTATTTCAACCGCATTTCCGCTAAATTTATTTAACTAAAAACGGAAGATGAATTCTTATATATTCATCAGGAATTTTTGCATCCCAATCATAACAATCTTCATCATCCATAATGTGACCGGTAATGTTTTCCGCTAATTCATAGCAAGAACAGCTTTTCGATAATCTTTCTGTAAATTCTCTGTAACTCATTTTCTTAATCTCCTTTAATTTTATTTTGTAGGGCGGTTTGACCGCCCTTTTTTATACTTCAAATCTTTTTCCCATTATTGTAATGGCTGTCATTTCGTCAACATCTTGCGGATTCCATTCGATTTCAAAATCAATGTCCATGCATTTAAGTGTTTGCATCATTCCGTAGAATTCACTGTATATAGGGCATTTGCGAAGGTTGTCTGCATATTCGCCATCTTTTCGAACTCTGTTGATTATTCTCATTTTCGTTATTGCGGTTTCTCCAACATTTTTAATCATTGCATTCATTTTTCATTTCTCCTTTCGGCTGTGCCGTTTCGTTTACTGTGATTACATTATACTATACTTACACAAGTATATCAATTGACACACTGCACAAACTTACACAAGTATATTTGTGCATATTGTATACTTGTGTAAGTATTGTGTGTGTGATATAATTTAAAATGAAGGGATGTGGGAAAGTGGGAAAAGCTGCAACCAAAGCCAAAAACAAATATAATGCTGCCAATTATGACCGAATTTCTTTGAATGTCTTAAAAGGAAGCAAAGACATCATCAAGCAGCATGCTAACTTGTTCGACAATGGCAGTGTCAATGCATTCATCAACAGGGCAATTGAAGAAACGATGGCAAGAGATAAAAAAGAAGGGCTAAAATGATGCCCTTCTTTTTTACTTGACTGTAACTTGATTAAAAGTGTGTACTTTTAGGATAGCACCGAACGGGGAAGGCAAGAAAGTACACACTTTTTGCCTAAAAAAATACGATGCTGTCAGGTATTATTTTTCTATCCTCACCCACTGTGAATTCTTTGATAATTCCATGCCAGAATGACCGCTTGTGTTCCCGGTCTAAACTGTTGTATATTTCTCGCCAATTCGATTCAAGCAGTTCTTTCAGATGTTCTGTGTCTATTTGCCTGGGTTCTTCATGACCGGCAGACAATTCTTCAAGCTTCTTTTCAAGTTTGAAATAATCAGTGTCATATTCTTCTTCGCTGATTCTGTTCTTCCTGAACATGATGTTCAGTCTATCCATTTCTTCTTTGATTTCCCTGATGTGAATTTCATTGTTATTGCTTGGTGTAGCATCTTTGATGTTGGAAACCTTTGCAATGCTATTTGCAACATATGGTTCAAGGTTTGCCAGCAGTTGTTTTTCCAGCTTGTTTTCACTCAAATTGTTTTTGTTTGAACATATTTTGTGAATTCTGAACTTGTTGCATCTGTATGTTTGATATGTTTCGCCGTTTTTTTTCCTCTTGCCATTGTTGTTACCTATCATCACACATCCGCATTCATGACATTTTATCATGCCAGAAAATAAATAAATGTGGCTTGGCTTGTATGACTGCCGGACATTCCGCTTCATAATTTCTTGCAATCTGTCAAATCTTTCTTTGCTGATATATGGTTCAACATATTCTGTCACACCTTTATATTCGCCATACAGCAATGTATTGCCAAGCAATGCTGACAGTGTTTTGATTGTCATGGTCATATCGTATTTTCTGTTGATATAACCGACAGTTGCAGCCTTTGACTGGTGCATTTCATAATAGTCAAGCAAATCATATAAAATATGTGCTTTTTCTTCATTTTTTCCAAGATGCTTGTTTTTCGGTTCGCCTACAACATGCCATGGAAAATGAAAATTTTTTGATCCAACAACAACTTGTTTGTTTTTGATTCTGTTTTTGTTGTTGAATTTGATTCGCTTTGATGTTTTCTTTGCTTCGTATTCTGCCATTGTTAAATAGATGTTGATTTTGAAAGCTGCATCAGGGTCTTCGGGATCAAGGTCAGATTCTTCGATTGATAACCAAGTCACACCGGCTTTTTCAAGTTGTCTTTGGCAGATGTAATATTCACCAACGTTTCTGAAGAATCTGTCAATACATTTAAATATTATAATATCAAACTTGCCTTGCTTCGCATCCTCAATCAGCCTTGCAAGGTCTTTTCTTTTGCTGATTTCCAATGTTGCGGAAATACCTTCGTCAATATATCTTTCTGTGACCGCAAGTTCATATTCTTCGCAGAATGAATCCATCAAGTCAATTTGGTCATTGATGGTATAGCCGTTTTTCTTCTGCTCATCGCTGGAACATCTGCCATATTCGGCTGCCCTTATTACTTTATTTGATTTATACCTTTCTAATTGCTGATAACTTCCATACATCATGCAATTCACTTCCTTCCTGTATTTTCTTTGATGCTATCCGCACCGCTGTTTCTTGGCATCACCCCCTAAAATGTAAAATATATGTTCGCCCTTCTTTGATTCTTTCAAGTTTTCCTTCTTTGTGTAAATGATATAAGATGTTGGCAACATCATTTTGAAATGGTTCATCAAACAACTTTTTGAATTCAGATTGCTGAATTCCGTCATTTGCTTTTAAAAGCCTGACAACATCAGGAAACAATTGTTGTTTCTTTTCGTGGCTTTGTTGCAGTTCATCAAGATTGGCGGTCAATTCATTCAATTCGGCTTTTCGTTTTTCAAGATAATCTGGGGAAGTCAAAATGTGATAGAACCAAAATTCAAAACATTCGCCTTTTGATTTGCAAAGCCTTTCTACATCTTCAAGATACAAAACAAATGACTTCAATGCCGAATGCAATTCTTTTGGTGATTTTTCTCTTGCATCAAGCCACATGTTCAAAAAATGTGTATATTGATCGCCGGTGTTACTTGTGAATTCTTTGGTGTGTGTATGCCAACCCCAAGGCAATTCGCCTTCCGGTGTTAGATGTTCCAAATCATCAGCTGGTTTTGCGACTTTTTCCAAAACCTTCAAAACCTTTTCGTCAGTTGGATTGTCAATTTTTGACCGGATATGATCAACCAAACCTTTGCCACTTAAAAGCTCAAATTCCGTTGTGTTCGCTTTTTCTTTCTTGACATTCTTCAAAAAATCAAAAAAACCCATAATACATTACCTTTCATTTATAAAAATATTTTTACTCCACACTATATTTTGACAAATTTCACCGGGATTGTGTGATATTATATTAATATAGTTAATATCTGAACCAACCCAAGTTTGGATTCATAACCTCGGCAATTAAAACTGTAATAAAAACGGCAACACATACCCAGAAGGAAATTTTGCTTGTGCGACATTCTTTTTCAAGTGTTTTAATATGTTCTTTATATGATTCGATAAGTTCTCTTTTGTCAGAAAGCCTTTTTTCAAAATTTTCTTTCAGATCCTCATGGTGTTGTTCGTAATGTGTTCTTATGTTATGAATATGTTCTTCGCTGGTTTCCTTTATTACAGAAAGTTGAAATTCATATGATTCTTTTAGTGACACAACCGAAACTTCCTTCATAGTGTCTTTGCTTTTTCCGGGATTGAGCATTTCATCAATCGATCCGCCCAGAGCATATACCACCGGCGATACTGTATCAAGACGTGGATCTTCCGTCTTTCCGTTGCACAGATTTTTCACTGTTGACAGTGGTCTTTGACTTTTTTCTGCAATTGCTTCAAAAGTTAGACCGGTTTTGAGCCTTAACTCATTTAAATATTTTGCCACTAATTCTGCTTGCATTTAAACCTCCTGAAAACGGCTTGTTTGCTAATGTTTTGAATAATTTGACACTAATTTATGCGCCGTTTGATTTTATATTTTTTAATAATTTGATACTTAAATTTAATGATTTGCATCCAAATACAAATGATTTGCATCTTTAATTTTTTGGAAAATACATTTAAAATCAACTTGTAAAAATTACCATTGTTCAGACAATTCATTGTAGATATAATTGTCACAGAACTTGTGTTCGAAGAAAGGGCGGATCGCTATGGACAAAAAACAAGAAATTATCAAGCGTATTGAATCACTAACAGATGAACAATTTGAGTTGCTTATAACTCTTTATTCTCAACAAGAGCAAGAATCTGTTCCAGACGATCCACTTGGGCATCCGTCATTCCTTCAACCAGTTTAATAAAATTTCGCTTTTTTATAGACAGTTCACTTTGAGTGGACTGTTTTTGTTTTTCTTCTATTAAATCAGACTTCAATATTCCAAAATAATCTGCAAGTTTTTCAACCTTGTCCATTCTTGGGTATTTTTTGCCATTTACCCAGTCGGTCACAGTGTAATAGCTGATCTTCAAATCATTCGCCAAGTCTTTTCTGCTTATTCCTTTTAGTGCCATATATCGTTTCAAATTGGTTGAAAAAACATTTTTATTTGTCATACAATCACCGCCTTTTTCCTATATTATACACCCAAAGCACAAAAAGTCAATACAAAAGCACAAAAAATTGTGTTTTGGGTATTGACAAATTGTTTTTTGGGGTGTATTATGATATTGTGCTTAAAGCACAACGAAATAAGAAAGGTGGTGTTCAAATGGCAATATCTTTGAAGGCTGCAAGAGTAAATGCAGATTTAAGCAGACCGGTTGTTGTTAAAAGGTTAAAAGACGAAAAAGATGTAAAAATAAGCATCAACACCCTTGCAAGCTATGAAAATAACAAAACACAGCCTGACATTATAACTGCATCAGCACTTGCATCATTATATGAAATGTCGGTTGATGACATTTCATGGGTGTGATTGCTGAAGACATTATTTTTTTTGATTTCAAATTGTGCTTAAAGCACAATAATGAAAGGAAAACGCTATGAAACCAAACGGAGCAGACTTGCTTGCAACACTCATAAAGTTGCTTGCAGATCAAGAAGGTGTGAAAATCACCTACACAATAGAACAGAGAGGATGAAAGAAATGAAGAAAAAAATCAAAAGCACTATCACCGCAATTGCGGCATTCACATTTTTATTTTCCGCATGCGGTCTTAATGAATCATCATGGATGCCAACAATCTGCTTGGCAGTGTCGCTGGCATGGATAACTTTTGCGGTGTACACATCTGATGCGGCAGCGCAAGAAGAAAATATGTGAGGTGATCTAAATGGCAAAAGACATACTTGGAAATGAAATGGCTGACACATGCATTTCAATTTCAAAAGACCAATATGAAGGCTTGATTCGAGAATCAGAAACAATGCGAATCTTAATTGAATACATAAGAAGCGAGCGCATTGTCACAGTCAGCACAATCAAAGTGCTTCTGGGAATGAGCGGAGATGCGGAGGATAACTAACATGTACTGCCCTGACAATTATGATGCTTTCTGCCGGCACGATGCGGAACAGGAAAGAGCATTGGCAAAATTGCCTGAATGTTCTGAATGCGGTGAACCAATACAGGATGAAGAATGTTATGAATTCGATGGTGAACTGATCTGCCCTGATTGTTTGAAAGAGCATCGAAGATATACTGAAGATTTAATTTATTGAAATATGTGAAAAGAATCACAAAGAGAGGATGAAAACAAAATGGATATCATGAAAATGGGCAAAAATCCAAATTATCTTGGTTCATGGGATTTGGATGAATTGCCAAACAAAGAAATTGCCCTTGTGATTGACAAAATCACTGATGAAGGTGTTGTTGCAAACGGAAAGGAAGAAAAATGCACTGTGTGTCATTGGACTGACAAAGCATACAAGCCAATGATTTTGAATGTCACCAACAAAAAAACACTGTGCAAGCTTTACAAGACAAAGGACACTGAAAAGCTGAAAGGCAAAGCGGTTCTGATCGGGGTTGAGAAGGTCAAAGCCTTTGGTGACATCTTTGATGCTTTGCGAATCAGACCAAGAGTGCCACAAGTACAGACCGGAGCAGCGCCGAAATGCGAAAACTGCAAAAAGGATATTGATTCCTTTGGCGGCATGACACCGGAACAGCTTGCAGCATACACAAAGAA
>JAEIGA010002709.1_pt1 | contig 28059 bp, 26 predicted proteins | sample 9270691 | NCBI WGS metagenome assembly JAEIGA01 (sample SAMN17057246, study PRJNA624740) | gut metagenome | biome: biome; isolation source: fecal sample | host: Bos grunniens | place: China: Xizang | collected 2019
AAATATGCGTTCTTTACGCCGTTCTCTTTGAAGCGACGGTCAAGCTCAGCTTGGATTGTCTCCCAAATGGCATAGCCATAAGGTTTGATGACCATACATCCACGCACAGCTGATTGCTCAGCCAAGTCTGCTTTTACTACCAGTTCGTTGTACCACTTCGAGTAATCTGTAGCTCGAGGGGTTAGTTTTTGAAAACTTGCCATTATCTTAATCTATATTGTTTGCGTAATTGTTCAAAGTGCTCGGGCTCTGCTTTGAGTTGGTCGGAAATGCGTTTTAACCAACCTGGCGTCGAATCACCCTGCAAAGGTACGATTTTTTTATTGATTGACAAAATCGGAAGCGAGAAAAATTCACAAAAAGCCCTCAAACACATCTCACTAGCGTTCATTTTGCCTTGTATGGAGTAACCTGCGATATGAAAAGACGCCAAATCTACCGTCTTCAATAGTTCTTGATTTAAGTTTGGTTCGCCTTCCCAGCAGTCGATGGCAGTAATGAGGTGACAAGGCGACGAGGCGAGAGGTGAAAGGGTAGAGAGTAGGGCTTGTTCGTTGATCACGCCGCCACGAGCTGCGTTAATGATCAGGGTATCTTGCTTGCACAAGCGTAGTATTTCTTCGTCGCACAGATGATAAGTTGGGTGTTCGCCTTCGTAGGTGAGCGGCGTGTGGAAGGTGATCACATCGCATAATGGTGCGAGTTGTTCTAGCGACATACCTATACCCAATGGGGGATCAGATAGGAGGACTTTATGCCCTTTGCCCTCTGCCATTTGAGCCACGAGTTTGCCTACATTGCCATATCCCACAACGCCAATCGTAAGCCCCGTTTGGCTGGGTCTTAGCGTGGCAATAGCTTCCTCTACATAGTCACATACAGCTTGTGCATTACAACCCGGACAAGAGGTCCATTGTATCCCCTTTTTCGCACAATAATCCTGGTCGATATGGTCAAATCCAATAGTAGCGGTTGCTACAAATCGCACTTTGCTTCCCTCCAGAAGCTCCGCGTTGATCTTCGTTCGTGTGCGCACGAACAGCGCGTCTGCATGGCGCACAGTTTCGGGTGTGATGTCCTCCGGAGCGAGATGCAGAACCTCTATCTCAGCAGGGAAGACGCCTTCGAGGAAGGGAATGCCTTTGTCTATTATTACTCGCTTAACCATAAATGAATCACTAACTAATCACTAACTAATAACTAAGTAGTGTTTAGTGTTTGTATAAAGAGAACATCGTTGTTAATATTGAATATTATCTATCAGGCGAACAGGACCACAATACACGGTAATGCATCCGATAGCGTTGTCAAAGGTATGGGTGGCTTGAAGGGTGGTTTTGTCCACGATCTCGTAGTATTCCACCTCCAGGCCGTCCACGGCGTTGATGGTGTCAATCACACGTTGCTGTACTTCGGCCACGCTGTTCGTTTCTGCCCATTTCAACGAAGAGAATAGCGTTTTGGAAATATTCAATGCCAGTGTTTTCTCCTCCTCTGAAAGGCGTTGGTTGCGGCTGCTGAGAGCAAGACCGGTCGCTTCGCGTACGATAGGACAGTCTATTATTTTTAACTCGCCAAAATTGTCTTTCATGGAAGAGCGTTCCACCATGTGATGGATGATAGCCAATTGTTGGAAGTCTTTTTCTCCAAAGTATGCGCGAGTAGGACGGACGAGTTCGAATAATCGGCTAACCACCTGTACGACTCCATTGAAGTGACCGGGGCGCATCTTGCCTTCCATTACTTCGTCAAGTCCGTTGAAATCGAAGGAAAAAGCGGTTTTCATCTCTTCTGGTTCGTACATCTCTTTGGCTGTAGGAGCGAATACATAGTGTACGCCAAGTTCGCTGAGAAGCTCTACATCTTTCTCCAATGTTCTTGGGTATTTTTGTAGGTCTTCTGGATTGTTGAATTGGGTAGGGTTGACAAATACGCTAACTACGCACACATCGTTTTCCGCTACTGCGCGGCGCACCAATGCTGCATGCCCCTCGTGTAGCGCTCCCATGGTAGGAACGAGTCCTATGGTTTTGTTGCGATTTAGGCATGCTTCAGCTTGGCTGATAATCTCTTTTTTAGTTGTTAAAACTTGCATATGAGTTGTGAGGAATAATATTAATCTAACTTAAAAAAGTTTGCAAAGGTACAACAAATATGGTAAAAAAGAAAATTTTTCGCCCAAAAATTATGTAATGTCATTTTTTTTTCGTACCTTTGTAGCGGGAAATATTACCTTAATAAATACATATCCAATGAAAGAGCCCAATCGAATACTATTTGTCTCACAACAGATCTATCCATTTTTAGATCAAGAAACTCCTATTCGCGTGTTGAATAGGAAGCTGCCAGAGTGGTTCCAATCTAGTGGTTATGAGACTCGTACTTTTATGCCTAAGTTTGGCGATATCAATGAGCGTAGAAACCAATTGCACGAAGTGATTCGTTTGTCAGGAATTAACTTGATTATTTCTGAAACAGATCATCCATTGATTATTAAAGTAGCCAGTATTCAGTCAGCTCGTATTCAAATCTATTTTATAGATAATGATGATTATTTTTATCGTCGCAAGGGTCTTGTGGATGCGACTACTGGTGAGGAGTATAAAGACAATGATGAGCGTAGTATCTTCTTTGCTCGTGGTGTGCTAGAGACAGTAAAAAAACTTCGTTGGACTCCTGGCATTGTTCATTGCTCTGGTTGGATGTCAGCGTTGACCCCTCTGTTTCTTAAAAAATTGTATGCAGATACGCCGTTTTTTGAGAAGAGTAAGGTAGTTTTATCATTGGATGATGAGGAGTATACCACTCCGTTTAGTTCAAAATTTTCGAATAAGATTTTGTGCGGTGGTATTTTGAATAGTGATATACGCGGTATATCTGGTTTGCCAGTTGGTTACGAGGATTTGATGCGTTTGGCAATAGATTATTCTGATGCAATAGTTTTAGCGTCAGAGCATGTTAATCAGCGATTATTGAATTATGCTCAAAATAGTGGAAAACCAATTATGTCTTATGTGGGCGAGGATAAGCAGGCGTATTTGGACTTTTATAATAGTTTGTTAGGAGATAATGAGGAGTAATTTGATTATCAATATTATTTTGTCTATTGTAGTCTTGTGCTTATTTGGTTGTGGTAGCAATTCGATAAATGCCGGTGAGTCAATATTATCTGATGAGGATAAGATACTCGTGAAATCTGATACATTTGGTGTTGTATCTTCATTGAGTTCTAGTGCGTCTGTTGCTCTTAGACCAGATTCGTTTTTGTTGGGTGAGTGTGAGACTAACTTTGGTGTTATCCAAGCTGATATTTTGACTCAGTTGGCATGTCCTGAGGGCTTTAAGTATCCCGACGAGTTGGTGTTGGCTTCTGGTGATACATTAGATTTGAATCCTATGGTTGATTCGGTGTGCTTATACTTGTATTATGATACATGGTATGGTGATGGTTTTAGCCCAATAGGAATAAGTGTGTATGAGATGGATCGTTCGACATTGTCGGATAATCAACTGTATTATAGTGATATGGAATTGTCTGATTATTGTAGTTTGGATAAGTCTTGTATGGTGAGTTCTTATTCGTCAATAGTTGTTCCAAACTCACCAAGTGATTCTTCTTATTCGTCAGTAAATGAAAGGTATGTACCTACTATCTGCATCAAATTATCTGATGAATTTGCGCATCGTTTTTTTCAGATAAAGGATTTTTCTACTCAAAAATCGTTTAACGACCAATTTAAAGGTTTGTATATATGTAGTGATTTTGGAGGCGGTAATGTGCTGTATGTGAAGGATATAACGATGACAGTTTTTTACCATTTTACAATGCATCGTCCTAATGTGGTAGATTCAATAGTGTACGATACAAAATCGTTTTATGCTAATAAGGAGGTACGACAAGTGAATAGGTATTTATATCCTAATCGTGAGGATGTATTGCGTCATTATTCTTTGGTGTCTGATACGAATTACATTGTTTCTCCTGCGAATATCTCTACTCGTTTATCGGTGAAACTGGATTCAATTTTTAATCGCGTTGAGGATCAATTTGGCGATGATGCTTCTCTGTATCGTGTGTATGTGAATAAGGCTCTTCTCACATTGGATGTCCTATATTCGGATTCTCTTACAGGTCGTCCTCGAGATAATTGGGAGATACCTGCTTCTAATATGATGCTTATAAAAGAAGATCAATTGGAGACATTTTTTGCGACAAGTACACTTCCTTCGGATACATCTGCAATAATAGCATCATTAGTAAGCCAGACAGATAGTTTAGGGAATGTGTCATATAGTTATAACTATGATTTATCAGCATTGTTGACAGAGCAATTGCGAAATCATCATCATGGAAGCGAATTGGTTTTTGTGTTGGTGCCAGTAACTGTCGGTCTTAATTCTTCGGGTGCGATAATAAGTGTGAACCAATTGCAAACAGTCTCGGCAACTCGTATTCGTTCAGCGAACAATGAGGTTAGCCCTATGGATATAGAAATGGTATATTGTGGTTTTAATAGACTACGATAAAGAATATTTATAGAATAATAAGAGGTGTATATAAAAAGAGAGACTACTCACGCATGAGTAGTCTCTTTTTATATTTAGCATGATAGTTTATCCAATCAAAGCTTGATATCCATTTGCATCCAGTAGATTGTTCAATTCATCTAGTTTGGCAATAGATATTTTAATCATCCATCCGTCTCTATATGGGTCGTTATTGACCAATTCAGGCTGGTCGTTAATTGTATCATTTACTTCAAGAACTTCTCCTGAGACAGGCATGTTGAGGTCGCTAACAGTTTTTACGGCTTCCACTGAACCAAACACTTCGCCTTGTCCCAATGTCTCGCCTACGGTGTTGATGTCAACAAAAACGATTTCTCCAAGTTCTGATTGCGCATAGTCAGTGATGCCAACATATGCTTCGTTGCCTTCTACACGGATCCACTCGTGCTCCTGTGTATAGTACAAATTAGATGGAATATTCATAGTACTTATTTATTATAAAGTTATTCTTTTCCGAGCATACTCATTGCACAGCGGAATCCAATTGTGCTAGAAGATTTGCTTTGATCCATATATCTGCGAGTGGTAGGATTAAGCCAGTAGATACGGTCATTCCAAGAACCACCTTTGTAAACGCGGCTGCGGTCATTGATACGTGGAGCTAAGATGTCAGAAGAGTCTTTGAGTTGCTCAATGGATGATAGAGGGAAGTCTGTGTCGAATAAAGATGCTTCATCACCATCACGATAGTTGCGCTTGTCGTCTGTTTTTGGATCATAAGTAATGGATAGACATCCGTATTCGTTCAAGATGGGATTTCCTTGGTCGTCTTTTACAAGGCGAGAGTATACATTACCACGATATGGGTTGTACTCACTCATCTCCTCGAAGGTTGTTTCACGGTAAACATCAAGTACCCATTCATTGACATTGCCTGCCATATTGTATAGACCGAAATCATTTGGATGGTACGAGTCAACAGGTACTGTTGCGAAACCATCATCATGGTGGTTGCCTCCCACACCCATCATATCACCCCTACTACGTACGAAGTTGGCCATCATACTCTTGTTTGATTTAACATCACGAGGTTGGAATCCAGACCATGGGTATATTTTACCTTCTGTTGGCAAACCGCTTTCGTCTTTAGCGATAGGCGCAAAAGCAGCGTACTCCCATTCTGCTTCAGTAGGTAGTCGATAACCAACTAATAGAATACCATCAGCATCGTTTAGTTTGCGTGGTTGATTACTTGGGTCTTTACGTGCGTTAGATCCATATTTAGGGTTGTATTGATTGTCATTCAAATACTTCTCGGTGTTGAATACGAATCTCCTGATGATATCATCGTATGTCAATTGATCTTTGAAGTGTTTGATAGAGTCATAACTAATGGCGTCAGGAGTTATGTATCTTCCAAGCGCGAGAATTTGTTCGTTTACGCGGTCGGTGCGCCATTGGCAATAAGCAGTGGCTTGCTCCCAAGAAACTCCGACTACAGGATAGAAACTATAAGCAGGGTAGCGGAAGTAATATCTTTCAAAATCCTTCGTATATGCCATCTCATCTCTCCAAACTGTAGTATCAGGAAGGAGTTTCGTGATTAGGCTATCTCGGTTGAGTTGTCCGAAAATCATTTGATTCCAGTGGATGTACTCTCTCCATGCCAAGTTGGTGATTTCATATTTGTCCATGAAGAAAGAGTTTACGGTTAGTGTTCGGCGATCATTGTTGCGTGGTGCTGTAATAAACTCGTCCATTTGTCCAATGGTAAACGTACCTCCTTCTATAGGGAGTAGTCCAGTTGGTGCATTAGAAAGATTTCCTTCGTAAGCTTCAAAGTCAACTGCGTTTTCGTCAAAATACTTCCAACCAGTCGTGAATGAAACTTTGGTGTTGAGGTCTGCGTTGTGAGAGGACTTGCATGCGGTTAGTGCTAGCACTACAAGTACAACGACAAGTTTTGAAACATTAGTTTTGATACTCATAATATTTAATTGTTTATAGTAATTTCACTTTTCAGCCCGCAAAATTACAAAAAAAAAATGAAATCCCATAATTTTTGGCTAAAAAAAGTATAGAAAAGGTGTTTTTTTGTAAAAATCAAGATATTTTTCTACCTTTCTTTACAAAAAATTGCTTAATCGCTAGATTTTTTGTAACTTTGCGGGTCAAATGCGTTTGAGTATCAATACACATAATAAACTGTTAGATTTGTCATTGCCTCGTGTTATGGCAATTGTTAATGTTTCAGCTGAGAGTTTTTATACAACATGGGGGTGGATGAGTGAGGATGCTCTTCTGTTGAATATTGAGAACTTGTTAGCTCAGGGTGCTGATTTGATAGATTTGGGTGCGTGTTCTACTCGTCCCGGTTCGGTGCTGATTTCTATGGAGGATGAGTGGTGTCGTCTGCGTCCTGCTTTACAAGCGATTCGTGCACATTTCCCCAATATAGTTATTTCGGTTGATACGTTTCGTTCGGGAATAGCGGAAAAGGCCGTGTTATTAGGGGCGGATATGATAAATGATGTTTATGGAGGATTGGCTGATGAGCGTATGTGGGATGTTGTTGCAGAAAAACGAGTCCCTTATGTTTTAACTCATGGTGCGGATATATCGGCATTTGTGGGTGAAAATGATAATACAATGAGTCTCGTTTTGGATTTTTTTCAGTCTAAATTAGATTACCTTCGCAAGAGAGGGGTTGTTGATGTAATAATAGACCCAGGCCTTGGATTTGGAAAGACAGAGCGACAAAATTATAAGTTACTGCAAGAATTGGATTTATTTTCTACATTACATGCTCCTGTGTTGGTTGGTGTATCAAGGAAGTCTATGCTGTATAAGCCATTAGCGCTTTCGTCATCAGATGTTTTGCCAGCAACGATAGCTGCTAATACGATAGCTTTAGAGCGTGGAGCGAGTATCTTGCGAGTGCACGATGTTGATGCGGCAAAGCAAGCCATATCAGTTTATTTACTCACCCATAAAAACTAAACAACCATGTTACTTGGAATAAAAGATGTCATTGACATACTACTTGTGGCATTTATTCTATTTGCTATTTATCGAATATTGCGCCGTTCTGGAGCAAGCAATTTGTTTTGGGGAATATTGGCCTTTATTTTTACATGGTTATTAGTAAGTTATGTGTTTCAGTTAGAGTTAACAAGTGCATTGTTTGATCGTTTTGTAAGTGTCGGTGCAATAGCATTGATAGTGATATTTCAGGAGGAGATTCGTAGTTTCTTTTATCGTATAGGTTCACGCTTTAATGTGGAACGCTTTAAGGATCGCTGGTCTAAGATACGGCATCTGCAAAATAATCAACGGCAAGCTGAAGCTATCTATCGCGCGTGCGAGCACATGTCCGCGAATAAAGTAGGAGCGCTAATTGTTATTGCTCGCCAACAAGAACTTAAGACATTTGCTGATACAGGAGAGATTGTGGATGCAGTCATTTCTCCACAACTTATTGAAAATATTTTCTTCAAGAACACTCCCCTTCATGATGGTGCAATGATTATTCATGAGGGACGCATCTTAGCAGCCGCTTGCATCCTTCCTGTTTCTAAGAACACTACTCTGCCCAAGCGCTATGGCCTTCGCCACCGAGCTGCACTAGGCATTGCCGAGAAGACCGATGCTCTGGCCATCGTTGTCTCTGAAGAGACAGGTAAAATCTCAATGGCTCAAGGCGAAAGTATCAGGACAATTTCCCTAACCGAATTAGAGCAACAATTGGCTGGCATTTTCGGTGTGGATAAACCGGAAAATAATAAAAACTAAACATATGACATTCAAAAGAACACTTGTAACCACAGCCCTGCCTTATGCCAATGGTCCTGTACATATCGGACACTTGGCTGGCGTATATGTTCCAGCTGACATCTACGTGCGCTACTTGCGCCTCAAGGGCCAAAACGTACTCTTCGTAGGAGGTAGCGACGAGCACGGCGTACCTGTTACCATCCGTGCACGAAAAGAAGGTATCACCACTCAGGAAGTGGTGGATCGCTACCATAATATCATCAAGGATTCATTCGAGGGATTTGGCATCTCATTCGATGTCTATTCTCGAACCACTAGCAAAACCCACCACAAGTTGGCTTCGGATTTCTTCCGCAAACTATACGACGATGGCAAGTTCGTTGAGCAAACATCCGAGCAGTTCTATGACCCTGAGACCCAGGAGTTCCTCACCGACCGCAACATCCGCGGCGAATGCCCTCGTTGCCACGCAGCTGGCGCCTATGGCGACCAATGCGAGAAGTGTGGTGCTACCCTCTCGCCAGACGAGCTCATCAATCCATACAACGCTATCAATGGCAACCCTCTTACCAAAAAGGAGACCAAGCACTGGTACCTACCTCTCGACCAATACCAACAATGGCTCGAAGAGTGGATCCTCCAGGAGCACAAAGAGTGGCGTCCTAATGTCTATGGACAATGCAAATCATGGCTCGATGGTGGACTCCGTCCACGTGCTGTGACCCGCGACCTCGACTGGGGTATCCCTGTGCCTGTAGAAGGCGCTGAGGGCAAAGTGCTCTACGTATGGTTCGACGCTCCTATCGGCTATATCTCCAATACCAAGGAGCTATGCGACGCACAACCTGAGCAGTTCGGCAACTGGGAGACATGGTGGAAAGATCCTTCTACCCGCCTCATCCACTTCATCGGAAAGGATAATATCGTCTTCCACTGCATCGTCTTCCCTACCATGCTCAAGGCCGAAGGCAGCTATATCGTACCTGACAACGTACCTTCCAACGAGTTCCTCAACCTCGAGGGAGATAAGATATCTACCTCACGCAACTGGGCTGTGTGGCTCAACGAGTATCTCGTGGATTTCCCAGATAAGCAAGACGTTCTCCGCTATGTGCTCACCGCCAACGCGCCTGAGACCAAGGACAACGACTTCACTTGGGCCGACTTTCAAGCTCGCAACAACAACGAGCTCGTGGCTATCTACGGCAACTTCGTCAACCGCGCTCTTGTACTGACCAAGAAGTATTTCGATGGCAAAGTACCATCTGCAGGCACCTTCAACGAGTATGATCAAGCCACTATTGCTGAATTCCAAAATGTAAAGGCTGAAGTAGAGAAACTGCTGGGGGACTTCCGCTTCCGCGATGCCCAAAAAGAGGCAATGAACCTCGCCCGCATTGGTAACAAATACCTTGCGGACACCGAGCCTTGGAAGGTAGCCAAGACCGATATGGATCGTACCGCTACTATCCTGCATATCGCTTTGCAAATCGCTGCTAACCTGAGCATTGCGTTCGAACCATTCCTACCATTCTCTTCTGCGAAACTTCGCCAGATGCTCTCTATGGAATCTGTTCAATGGGAAGAACTCGGCAATATCAACCTCCTACAAGAGGGGCAAACCTTGGGCGAAGTTAGCCTCCTCTTCGACAAGATCGAGGACGCTACTATCCAAGCGCAACTCGACCGACTCGCACGCATCAAAGCGGCCAACGAAGAGGCTGAGAAGCAAGAGGCGCTACGCAACTGGAAACCTGAAGCCATCAAGGAGGCTACCTCTTTCGACGACTTCTGCAAGATGGATATCCGCGTAGCTACTGTCCTCGACTGCCAACCAGTCAAGAAGTCCGACCGCCTGCTCCAGTTCCGCCTCGATGACGGCATGGGCGGACGTACCATCCTATCGGGGATCGCACAGAGCTATCCTGATCCATCTGTCTTGATCGGCAAGCAAATCTTGTTCATGGCTAACTTCCCTCCACGCAAGATGATGGGCATCGAGTCACAAGGTATGATCCTATCTGCAGTGGATGCAGACGGTAAACTGGTGGTTACCACCGTCAGCAGCCCTGTCAAGAACGGCAGCCAAGTAGGATAACAAATAGATATTCAATTCCTAATAACATACAACGATGCAAAATCTGGTCACAATCTTTTGTAAGAACACCAAACAATACGTTCAGATCCCTTGTGGCACCTCCCTGCGAGACTTGTACCAACAGTTGAACTTAACCCTCCCTTACCCTGTCATTGCCGCACGCGTCAATTACAAGGTACAGGCCCTCAACTTCCTTATCTACAAGCCCAAGGATATCGAGTTCATCGATGCCACCAGCGATAGTGGCCTACGCTGCTATATCCGTACCCTTAGCATGGTCATGGCTTGCGCCGTACGCGAACTCTGGAGCGATTGTGACCTCCGCATCGAACACCCTATTAGCAAGGGCTTCTACTGCACTATCCGCGAATCACGCGAAGTGGCCAAAACCATCACGCCTGAGATTATCCAGCAGCTCAAAGAGCGCATGCAACAGATCATCGCAGAGGATCGCCCTATCCTGACCGAAGAGCGTCAAACCAAAGAGGTTATACGCCTCTTTGGCGACCGTAAGGACGGCGAGACCACACTCTTCGAGACCCTGGGAAACCCTTACTGCCGATACTACCGAATGGGCGATTATATCGACTACTATACCGGCGCACTCATGCCATCTTCTGGCTATGTCCACCTATTTGATCTGGAGATGTACCAGGGAAATATACTCCTGCGTATCCCTAGTCGCAAGAACCCTGACCAGCTGGCTGAGCGCTGCGTACAAGACAAGCGTTTTGGTATCTTCAAGGAGTTTATCGGATGGAACAAACTCCTGCATATCAGCAACGTAGGCGAGTTCAATAAGGCATGCAAAAACCAAAAAAGCTTCGAGATGATCAAGCTCTCCGAGGCCTTGCACGAGAAGAAGGTGGCGCAGATTGCCGACCAGATCGCTCATCGCGAGAGCGGCGTGCCTCGCTTCGTGCTCATCTCGGGACCTAGCTCTTCGGGTAAAACCACATTCTCCAAGCGTCTGACTATCCAGCTCATGGTCAACGGCATACGTCCTGTGGTCATCTCCATGGACAACTACTTCGTCAACCGTGAGGATACACCTCGCGACGAGAACGGACAATGGGACTTCGAACATCTCAATACCCTCGACCTTCCGCTCTTCCGCCAGCACCTGGCCGACTTGCTGGACGGCAAGACCGTATCGCTGCCTTTCTATAATTTCGAGACAGGCCTACGCGAGTACCGCGGCGATACCCTCCGCCTGGAGAAGGATACGGTTGTCATCCTCGAGGGACTACATGCGCTCAACCCTGAGCTCATCCCGAATATACCACGCGAGATGACCTTCAAGATTTATGTCAGCTCACTCACTACCGTCAACCTCGATAACCACAACTGGATACCTACCGTCGACGTGCGCCTCATCCGCCGTATCGTGCGCGACTACCGCTACCGCGGCTACTCCGCTCGCGAGACCATCGCTCGACTCGATAGCGTACAGCGCGGCGAGGATAGATGGATAGCACCATTCCAGGAGGAGGCCGATGTGATGTTCAACTCCGCTTTGCTCTTCGAGTTGGCCGTGCTCAAACGACATGCTGAACCAATCTTGGACGAAGTGCCTAAATATTGCGACGAGTATACTACTGCCCATCGCCTGAAAAAATACTTGAGTTATTTTGAATCCATACCTGAAAAAGAGATTCCACCTACATCCTTCTTGCGTGAGTTTGTCGGAGGTAGTTCGTTTAGGTATTAATATAGAATTATGAAACATATATTATCACTTCTCATATGCCTCGCCATGGGAGCTTATGCTGCGGCTCAAAGCGTGGATACACTTCTGCTAGAAGACAACTTCCTTACCTCCGATAGCATCTTGCTCGAGGAAGATACTACAGAAGTGCTGCTCCTCTCCGACTTGATGGAAAACGTCGTGGTGCACCAGGACTCGCTGGTTTATCAACTCATGATGAACAAGTATCTGGGCATCGAGACCGGACAACAGGAGATCAGCGGCTTCCGCGTGCAGGTCTACTCGTCCAATATCCAGCAAAAGGCCAAGAACGAGTCTATCCTCCTGCAACAATCCCTCGAGAAGAGTTTGTCTCAACCTGTATATGTCATCTCCGAACCTCCTTTCTGGAAGGTTCGTATTGGCAATTTCCGCACACGCGACGAAGCTAATCAATTCAAAACCACCTTGCTGAGCTTATTCCCTGCACTACAAGCCAGCACGTATATCGTACCCGACAAAGTGACTATCCTTCAATAAGCAGAGATTATGACACCTCCTTTTATTCCTTCTGATAATACTACCCAACAAATAGCGCACCATATCCAGCAGATTCTCCAGCTCATAGGCGAGAACGACCAGCGTGAAGGCCTCCTGAAGACCCCTACACGTGTGGGCGAAGCGATGCAATTCCTCACCCAGGGCTACCAGCAAGATGCCGAGGAGATCTTGCGTAGCGCATTGTTCGAAGAAGACTACCGCCAGATGGTAGTTGTCAAGGATATACCTTTCTATTCGCTCTGCGAGCACCATATGTTGCCATTTTTTGGCAAAGCCCATGTGGCCTATATCCCTAATGGTAAGATCACGGGACTGAGCAAGATCGCCCGAGTGGTGGACGTCTTTGCTCGCCGCCTGCAAGTGCAGGAGCGTATGACCATGCAGATCAAGGAGTGTATCCAGAATACGCTCAACCCGCTGGGCGTGATGGTTGTCATCGAGGCCGAGCACCTTTGTATGCAGATGCGTGGGGTACAGAAGCCACAATCTATCACCACCACTAGCGACTTCACTGGCGCCTTCAACCGCCCTGAAACACGCGAAGAGTTTATGAACTTAATTCGTAATTGATTATTTTCAAAACGAATCAATTCATAATTAATATTTTGACAAATCCATGAGATGTGCCAGATAGAGTGTTGCATAATGCCGTATAGATACCTGTTGCAACACGATTACCTTCTGCATTCTTTCCGTCCCATGTTGCAATTCCACCTTGACCTTGTATCTGCTTGACTAAATTACCGCTAGCATCAATTATTCGCACTTCAGAATCATCCATTAGTCCTGAAATGGTAATGTGACCATGGAAGGTTGGAGGAACAGGATTTGGATATGCATATAAACTATCAAAATCTATAGAAGGTTTTAGTGCGTCACTCTTATAGGAAACTAATCCTTCTCCAGTGCCAATAAAGACTTCTCCGGTAGATTCTTTAATTGCAATTGACATGATTTCGTCTGTTGGAAGGATGGAGTTCTCTGTAGTAAAGTGTGCTAAAGTTTCCGCAGTATAATAGGATATATTGTTAACATCTCCTATGGGATTTAAAAGGAATATTCCAGAATTTGTGGTACCCACCCATAAGCGATTGGCACCATCAATAGCTATCGCATTAATTTGTTCATTCTCTAAAAGATAATCTCCTAATCCGCTTCCATCATTGCGTGGAATAATTATACGAATACATTGATTAGATATGGTAAAATCTACAGAATGTGGGATCGCAAAAATTCCGGACGAAGTTCCTACCCAAATAGTGTGATTACTATCTTGTGCAATTGCACGAATCTCGCTAGGGGTGATGGTTCTACCTGTTTGATCTGTCCAGTTTCGCCTATATGTCACATGGTCATCGTTAGGGTTTGATGGAGTGCCGTTATCTTGTAGTAGAACTAATCCTGCATCTGCTCGTAGTGAAGGAATCCACTTCCACTGAGAATTACGATTGTCTACTAAAATTTCTCCTGGTGTGTGAAGTGTGATATTTTTTCCGTTGGAAGACAAACTAAATGAATTCCACTTCCCTTCACGCGAAACAATATGGATATTGCCTTTTACTTCACCGGTATTTAGCAACCATAAGTTACCTTGTTCATCATACATTACACCATCTGTTCTAGTATAAAAGTCAGGATTGTCTGGTATTGCAGAAAAAAGGCCGCTATTAGATGGTTTGTAGATTTTAATAAGTTTTTTTTCTTTCATCTCAATTAATCCTGTTCCATAGGTGGTTATGAAGTAATGATTCTCATCATTAGGATCTTGTGCTACATTCATAAAATCTCGAAGTGCTTGTTTATCCTCTGTTTGGTTTACAAGATCACTATTTTTGATATTAGTCCAAAATCCGTCTTTATAAATCATAATATCCCCTAGTCGTCTATATTGATTGGCCCATCTACCTCCTGGTAACATGTATAATTTGTCTCCAAAAAACTTTAATCGATAGGCATAGTTGCTTAATGGACCTTCAGGATGATTTTCTTGAATATTCTTTTGATACCTAGGTTCTTCTGTTTTATATAGACGAACTAGTCCATTTTTCTCAGTACCTAACCAAAAGGCTTGCCCATCTTCTTCAATGGCAAAGCTATATGCATATGTCATGTATAAAGCGATAGAATGATCTTCTTCATAAATTTTCCAAACACCATATTTGGCATAAGGGAAAGCGAAAAGACCATTTTTTGTAGCGCATAGACTGCGGAATGGTGGAGAGTCATTAGTTTCGATTGAATTCCATGTTTGTTCGTCATAGAAATATAATTTTTGATCTACTAATAAGTACAAATCATTCTTGTATGCTCGTAATCCATTAATTTTACCACTTGGATAAGAACGAGTTTGCCAATATGCGTAGTCTTTCAAATTGTCTGCCAAATTCGCAAAATAGATTTCGTTATCTGTTGCTGCGAATATAGTGTCACTTGTTGCTGTGATATACTTTATAGACACCTCTGAGCTATTTTTACCGATATAGTATGTGTCTGAAAATTCGGCTTTTTTCATATCGACAACTAAAATGCCGAACTCCATCGCTAATATAGCGTATTCTTTATGCATGCAGATGTCATTGACTCGTTTGGGCATGCTTATTTGTTTTAAATATAGGTCGGAGAGATTATGTACCTTACCATCTGCGGTCATAATATCTATTTGACCATTTCGATAGGTGATGAGCATTCTATCTAATTGTTCATTATATGCGATATGATCTATAACAGAACTGCTAAGTCCATTCAGCCCTGTATAATATTCAATTTCTCGATTGTATCTGTTTACAGAAAACAACGAATTGGATGATAGCCCATATGCTTTATCACCCATTACTACAATTTGCTCAATTTTTGTAAAAGCAGCATGAGATTGCCATTGATACATACTGCCGTATGTTATTTCTTCGTTTGAAAAATCCACGCGAGTGTCTTGGTTTGTCTCTTGTACATAAGATACTAATCCCATACCAGTGCCTATAAACATTTGGCCTTTTACATTATCATATGCCAATGAAATAACAGAATTAGATGGCATGACAGAGTTGTAACTTGTATAATGTTCCAATACTTCGGTGGCATCTTCATTAAGTACATATACACCTGCTGAGTGAGTTCCAATCCAAATGTGATTTTCGTTGTCCCATGCAAATGCATTGATGCGTTCTGTATCTAGGTAGTTAGATCCATCTTCCATCACAATGCGCAAACGGAGGCATTCGTTTGTATGTAAAAAATCGGAAGACTCAGGCAGGATGATTGGTCCAGACGATGATCCAACCCATATATCCCCATTAGGAGCTTGAGCTAGTGTGTAGAAAAAATCTGGAATGATAAGATTTCCATCTTGATCGTAAAACTCAGATTGCACTTTACTTTGGTCGTCTTGGGCATAAAATGGCGTGCCGCCGTCGTCTATTTGTACGACTGCGGGGATACTACGACATGATATAATCCACTTCTTTTCAGGGTGTTTGGAGTCAACGACTAGACTGCTAGAAGTGTGGATAATAAAGCGATTAAGACTATCTATTTGGATGTTCAATCCGCGTTGGAGACCATCTGGTAGAAAACAAACAAAAGTAGTATCAACCTCTCCATTAACACAGCCCCACATGCGATTTTCCGAATCATATACAATGCTTTCTAGGCGTGTGTAGTGATCTGGTCTAGTTGCTACTGCTGAACCTAAAATACTATTCTCAGTAGTGTGGTGCGCGTATAATTGATTGTTCCTGAATTCGTATAGCCCTGTGCCATAGCTTGATACGAAAAAATGAGATGGGTCTTGTGGATCAGCGGCAACATCTGTAAAGTCTAATGCTTTCTTTTTTGTTTGTTCTTCAATATGACCATTGGTGATGTTTGTCCATTGCCCATTTTCGTAAATCATGATATTACCAGGTTTGTTTTCTTGGACTGCCCAACGGCCGCCAGAAACCATGTATAACTTGTTATGGGCAAACTCAATGTGATAAGGGATGTTTACACATGGGCCATCGGGTAAATAATACACATGCTCGTTTGTCAAAAATGTGCGAGACACTCCTTTGTTGCCTGCAACTTCCCAAACTCCACCATATTGGTCGGTGTATTCTTTACCTTTTTTCTTGTCAAATTCACAAGGTAATGTTTTGCACTCATTCCAATATCGAAAATCAATAATATTATCTTCTATTAATGCAGAATAATTTGTTGTTAGGGTTTGTGCGTAGATACTATCTCCGTGTAACATAACATCTGTGATACGCATATCTTTGGCTTCCGGTCCAATATAGTAACAATCAACAAATTTATGTTCAACGAGATCAAATGTGAGGATGCCAAAGTCCATGGACAAATAAGCAATATTTCCGTGGAAGGTGATGTTGTTACAAATTTTAGAGGAAGTCATTTGTTTATTGTACAAATCAGGAACATACTTCACTTTATGATTGCACAGTATGTCCATTTTTCCATCTGCATAAAGAATCAATAATTGACAGTGAGATTCGTCATAAGCGATATGGACGATTTCTGTTCCATGTAGACCAGAGAAATTGGTGAATAATGTCAATGCTTCTGTTTGTTGGTTGATTGAAAACAGTTTGCCATTTGCTAGGGCATATACTTCGGAGCTGTCCATTGCTATTAATTGGACGCTATTATAGGAGAAATGAGTATGCCAATGGTTTTCTGCAACAAGGCATTCAATATTCACGAATGCAATACAGATTAATACTAATAATTGTTTCATTATTCTTTATAGTCTATTTTCAATGTTCTTTTTGAGCGCCTCCATCGCGCGACCGCGGTGACTGATGGCGTTTTTCTCCTCGCTCGTCAGACTCGCGAATGTTCTCTCGTACCCCTCTGGCACGAACACAGGGTCATACCCGAAGCCCCCGTCGCCTTCCTCTGTTGTGGCTATCTGGCCATTCACGATGCCCTCCACCTGCAGCAGCTCTCCGCCGCGGATCAGGCTCACCACTGTGCGAAAACGTGCCCTTCTATCATCCTTGCCTTCCAGCTCACGCAGGGCTTTCTGTCTGTTGTTCACGTCGCATGCCTCATCGCCGGCCCAACGAGCAGTACGCACGCCTGGTGCGCCGCCCAGGGCGGCTATCTCCAGACCGGTATCATCGGCAAACACACCATCCACCTCGCTGTTGAGTCCTTGACCCACTAGCCAGTTCCACACCTCTTGCGCTTTCAGCGCAGAGTTCTCCTCCAGGGTCTCGCCGGTCTCGTCGATCTCTTGCAGGAAGCCAATCTCGCGCAGACTGATCACTTCTACCTCCGAGGGAAGGATCTGGCGAACCTCTTCCAGTTTGTGTTTGTTGTTAGATGCAAATACCAATTTCATAGGGCCTAAACGATTAATTTTACCGCAAAATTACGGTTTTTTGGGCAAATTACAAAATATTTCCCAATATATTTGGTTTATTCGATAATTTTTTCATACTTTTGTCACGATTTTTAGATTAATTATCTTATTAATTATTAATTAAAATAACAATGAAGCGTAACTTTTTTCTTGTAATTGCAATGTTTTTTGCAGCTACCACTTTCGCTCAAACTCCTATCTTGGGCGAGTGGATCACCGTTGATGACAACAGTGGCGAACAAAAGTCTGTAGTACGTATCTACCAGGCTGACAATGGCAAGTATTATGGTGATATTATCGAGTTGTTTGACGATCCAAATGCAGTATGTGTAGAGTGCGAGGGTGCTGATCACAACCAGCCGATCGTTGGTTTGACTATCATCCGTGATATGCAGCTTGTAGGTGAGGAACTCAAGAACGGTAAGGTGCTTGACCCTGACAATGGTAAGTTGTATTACGCAAAGGTTTACTTGAAAGATGGTAAATTGGTATTGCGTGGTTCTTTGGACAAGGCTGGTTTGATTGGCCGCAGCCAAACTTGGATTCGCAAGTAATTCGCCATCCCAAAGAGAAAAAATGACCGCCCTTGGGCAGTCATTTTTTTATGCGCTTTGATTCTTATTTCATTGCTTTGGTAATGGCATGAGCAATGGTGGTCATCTCTTCGGCTGGAAGTGTCAGTTTCTGATTGGCGAAAGACATGTCCCCTTCTTTGTTGATTGGAATGAGATGCATATGCACATGTGGTACTTCCAAACCTATCACAGCTACGCCCACGCGCTTGCACTCTATTGCACCCTTAATACCTACAGCAACTTGCTTGGCGAAAACCAACATCTCGCTCAGGAGGTTATCTTCTAAATCAAAGATATAATCTGCTTCTGGCTCAGCCAACTTAGGCACTACCAATGTGTGCCCCTTTTGCAATGGATTGATATCCAAAAAGGCGTAAAACTTTTCGTTTTCAGCCACTTTGTAACTAGGAATTTCGCCGTTGATGATCTTAGTAAAAATAGTCATAACTACCTAATTAAATGCTGATTTCCAATATCTTGAATTGCAATTTTCCAGCAGGTACTACTACCTCTGCGATGTCGCCTACTTTCTTGCCAAGCAAACCCTTAGCGATAGGGGTGGTGGTGGCCAATTTCCCCTCAGCTACATTAGCCTCGCCTTCGGTAACCAATTGATATACTTTCTCTTGGTTGGTTTTGAGGTTGAGTACGCGCACTTTGGTTAAGATTTGCACTTCATCGGTGTTGATGTCAGTCTCGTCGATGATACGCGCATCCACGATCTTAGATTTGATTAGCGCGATTTTGCTCTCCAAGAGACCTTGTTCCTCTTTCGCTGCATCGTATTCTGCGTTCTCGCTCAAGTCACCTTTGTCGCGTGCTTCTGCAATTGCAGCAATCACACGAGGACGCTCTACTGACTCCAAGTGTTGGAGTTCTTCTTTCAGTTTTTGAAGACCTTCTGCGGTCATGTAGGTTGTTGCCATATCTGTTTTTTAGTATTTACGATTAAAAATTTCGCTCGCAATAAAAGCTTTGCGAGCTTCATCAGCATCATTCATGTTGATGAATGGATTTTCTGATTTATTTTTATCTAGTTCTTTCATGTTATTATAAAAAAATAATGAAAACAATAGCTCTCATTTTCTAGGACTATTTAAGAAACAACGAGAAACTTCCCAGCCTCTCGTTGCCATTAAACCTAAACCTTAACTATGAAAATTTATTGTTTTCGCTGCAAAGGTACTACATTTTTCTTAATCCTCCAAATTTTTTTCTAAAAAAATGCCCTTTTTTGCTTAAAAACCCACATTTTTTTCTAAATATCAGCCTTTTATACCAATTTTCCTTTCAGAGTGGCTGCGCTTGCTTCTTCGATTTTTACCTGGACAAACTCGCCAATTTTGCGTCCTTCGCGTGGGAAAACCACGGTCTTGTATTGACTGGTCCGACCATACATATCCTCCTTGCTTCGCTTGGAATAACCCTCTACTAACACCTCTACTACTTTTCCGATCTCGCGCTGATTACTCTCGAGCGATAGTTGTGTTTGCAGCGCAATAATCTCATTGAGGCGTCTTACTTTTTCCTCCTCCGAGATGTTATCTGGCATGTGCTTCTGAGCGTGCGTGCCGGGGCGCTCGCTATACTTGAACATAAATGCTGCATCGAATCCCACTTCGCGCATAAGTGATAGGGTCTCTTGATGATCTTCCAGAGTTTCGCTATGGAAGCCGCAGAATACATCTGTCCCAATCGCAGCCTCAGGCACGATGCGACGGATAGCTGATATGCGGTCCAAATACCACTCGCGAGTGTACTTGCGATTCATGAGTTTGAGAATCTTATTCGAGCCACTCTGCACAGGTAGGTGAATAAACTTGCAGAGATTATCGTATTTAGCTATAACTTCTAGAGTTTCGTCAGACATGTCTTTTGGGTGGGATGTCGTGAAGCGAATACGCATCTCAGGTACTGTTTCTGCCACTTGTGCCAACAACGCGGCAAAGCCGATAATCTCTTCACTGCCATCATCGCGCACGCGCATGTACCTATAACTATTGACATTCTGGCCTAGCAATGTAACCTCTTTGTAGCCCTTGGCTTGCAGGTCCCGTACTTCGTTGAGGATGCTCTCAATGTCGCGACTGCGTTCGCGTCCGCGGGTGTATGGTACGATACAGTAAGAGCAGAAATTGTTGCATCCGCGCATGATGCTCACGAAGCCTGATATCTGTTTGCCTATGCGCGCGGGCATTACCTCTCGATAGGTTTCTGTGGTGCTGAGTTCTATGTTAATAGCAGGAAGTCCTTGTTCGCAGAGGGCCATTAGGTTGGGAATGTCCATATAGGCGTCTGGGCCTGCTACGAAGTTAACGCCCCAGTCACGCACGAGCTCTTCGCCCATACGCTCTGCCATACAACCGATAACGCCGATCATTCGTTCACCGCCATTCGTCTCATCGCTTGTTCGTCTTTTGGCTTTATAGCCTTTCCCACGGAGTTCTTGCAAACGATGTTGTACTTTTTGCTCGGCATTGTCGCGGATGGAACATGTGTTAAGTATAACAATGTCTGCCTCGTTGAGTTCTTCGGTCAATTCATAATCAGTAGTTTGCATAATGGCTGCTACTACTTCGCTATCTGCCACATTCATCTGGCAACCGTATGTCTCAATATAAAACTTTTTCATGCTGCAAAAGTACTGCTTTTTTTTGAATTGTGCAAATACCGACTATTTTTCTCTTGATTCTTTTAGAATAATAATATCATTCTTTTTAGGATGAATTCTAGTTCTTACTTAGATATTAGTTAGTTATTAGTTAGTTATTACTTAGTTATTATAGTATAATTACAATAACTTTACCCTAATTGGTTTGTTATAACCATTTGGCTAGATTGTCATAATACTTAGGTGAAACAGGAATGGGTTTCTGATTTGCCACATCTAACTCGGCTGAAATCATGCCCTCCTTGTCACGGCGTAAAACTTTAATATGTTGAGGATTAATATAATAACTGCGTTGGCAACGAATCAAACCATGTTTCTGCATTAACTTCTCCAAGGACTTCATTGATGCACGCAAAGGATAATCTTTTTGTTTCTCCCCTTCCATGTATCGAATATGAACATAGTTTTCGTCAGCTTCAACATATAATACAGCCGAAGAAGCAATCATCAGTTTTAGTTTTTGCGTGCTATCCAAAAAACGCATCAAACTATCGTCGTAGAAAGTGTCTTCTTCAAGTTTACCACGATACGCAAAAGCTAAATTAAAAATTACATATGGATAAATACAAATAATCAACAGACTAAACAAACATTGACCAACCATAGAGAAATAGGTGTACGCGCCATGGTACATCAATGTCAAATACAAGGCCATAAATAGGCTCATGAGTAGCAACTCACTCGCTTCCCACAAGAAGAATTTCCACCAATCTAACTTCAAAGTACGATGGATAGCCATTAACAAGACGCGAGAAATAATCATCACACCCAATAGTATACACATGATGATAGTGGTGTTGAAATGTAGCATGTCTTCTCCCATACCTAATAACTGAATAATTCCAAAAGGCTTGTACAACAGTATAAAACAGAGCCAAAATAATGGTACGGCCAGTATGAAGACTAGATTGCTGCGCAAGGCAGTCATGATAGATGGTAATTTGTTCATAATTATATCATTTTTTTAGATGTGACAAAAATGGAAATTGGTGTATTTTGTCACAAATACATATAAATAGTCACTATATTACTTATTTTAGCAAAAACTATGCCGTAATATCACATGAATTTGGGTAGGTGAGTAAATGTTGGTAATTTTGCATCAAAATTCAGACGAAATAACCAAGAATTGTAAAACAACTAGAAATAATCTTATGGAATTGATTACGAAAGTGGCAGCATTTGGGGACTCTATTATCAAAGGAGTCTTGTTTGATAAAGAACAAAATGGTAAAGGACACTACTATCTATCCGACCAAAATATAGTGGACAGTGTAGCGGCTGCCCTCCATGGCGAAGTACTCAATCTGGGTAAAATGGGATGCACTATTGAGGCAGGAGAACGCATACTCAATCGATACCTACCACAACTAGAAGGTTCGAAATATGTGCTGATGTGCTATGGCGGCAATGATAGCGACTACGATTGGAAAGCCATAGCCGACCAACCCGAAGCCGAACATCAGCCCAAGACACCTTTGCGTATCTTTGAGAAGACTTATATGCGTGTGGTGAACAAAATACGAGAAATGGGATACACGCCTCTGATTATGTCGCTACCACCAATGAACGCTCAGCAGTACTATGAGTTCTTTACTTCTAGCTTCGACGAGCAACAAAAAGCAAATGTGATGAAATGGCTCAAAGGTAGCGTGAATACCATATGGGCAGGCCATGAATTATACAACGACGCAGTCAAGCGCGTTGCTAACGCTACTGACTGCGTCTTGGTAGATTGTACCACCACTTTGGGTGATGGACAAGGTTATCTATGCGATGATGGCATTCATCCAAACCGAGCAGGACAAAGCATAATCGCGAAAATTATTCTTAGAAATACTTAACCTCTTGTCCAGTGATACTGGTGAGCAGATTGTTGGCCAAACGGCTAGCACCGAAGCGGAAAGACTCGTTGTTGAGCCAGTCGGCACCCAAGATCTCTTTAACCAATGTGTAGTGCTGAACAGCCTCGTCGGTAGTGCTAACGCCACCCGCAGGTTTGTAGCAAACCTTGTGGCCCGTTTTAGCTTGCCAATCCTTGATAGCAGTACACATCACATAAGTGGCCTCAGGAGTAGCGTTGACAGCGATTTTGCCAGTAGAAGTCTTGATGAAATCAGCACCTGCGGCCATAGCCAAGATAGATGCCTTATAGATATTCTCGGCTGTTTTGAGGGCGCCTGTCTCGAGTATAACCTTGAGATGGGCGTCTTTGATGGCTGCCTTGATCTCAGAGATCTCGTCGTAGACCTCTTGGTAGTTGCCCTCGAGGAACTTTCCGATAGAGATGACGATATCAATCTCAGTAGCACCTGCTGCAACAGCCATAGCTGCCTCTGCGATCTTCACCTCGATGAAGGTTTGAGAAGCAGGGAAACCTGCAGCTACGGCTGCGATACCGATAGGTTCGGTAAGGGTGTCAGCTGCGGTCTGAACCAATGATGGATAGACGCACATGGCTGCTACATTAGGCACGCCTGGGAAATGATCCTCGAACTCGTTGACGCGTTGCGCCATGGTTTCTACCTTCTCGGTAGTGTCGTCGCCATTGAGAGTAGTGAGGTCGATAGAGTGGAGGCATTGCTTCCAAACCTCGGCGTTGTTGTTCTCGTCAGCATGTTGTGACAATATCTCTTGTACAGCTGAGCGTACGCTCTCGTCGGTGAGAGTACATGGATACTCAGCAAATAGATTCTCGAACTTTTCCATATTATTCGAATGTTAGATGATTAAATATTAGGAGTTGATACGACCGATAATAGTCTCATTACCAGTAACTTTCTCGCCTACTTGAACGAAGATCTCGGTATCGAGAGGCAAGTAGAGATCCACGCGTGATCCGAACTTGATGAAGCCGAAATGTTCGTTACGGTGCGATTGTGCGCCCGCCTTAGCGTAGGTAACGATACGGCGAGCCATAGCGCCAGCGATCTGGCGAACAGCTAGCTGCACCTTGTTAGGGGTCTCAATCACCACGAGCGAGCGCTCGTTCTCGGTGCTAGACTTAGGCAACCAAGCACCCTTGTGGCTACCATCTTGGTGCTCAGACACGAGGACAGTACCCTCGATAGGATACCAGTTGGCATGCACGTTGAAAGGCGACATAAAGATGCTGACCTGGAGGCGCTTCTCGTGGAAATACTCGTTCTCAACAGTAGGCTCTACCACCACGACGCGACCGTCTGCAGGGCAAACCAGCAGGTTAGGGTCTTTTACTTCTAAAACGCGTTTTGGATTACGGAAGAAATAGGTGACAAATACCAGCAAGGCTGCGGAGAGCAGCAGGGTGATGGCAAATACCCATCTGGCCTCCTCAAAGAACATATAGATAGGCACATTGATTGCAAAAATCAAGAATGCAAGTGTGACAATAATTCCGCGACCTTCGCGATGAATACGGTGATGACGATTACTTTTTCCCATAAATTGAAATTAGATTGTGTTATAAGGAATTTGACATAGCATATCGATGGCTTGATCCAGGCCTTGTTGGAGCTTCTTGTCGAACATCATCTTGAACATCATAGGCATGTCTGTCTTGATGGTGATGCGAATGCGGGTATCAAGTTCGGCCATCTGCTTGAGTTGGATCCATATATTGAACGGAATAGGCAGGTTTTCTGCGCCGAACTTGATGGTTTTGTACTCCTCTTTCTCGACGATAGCAATAGCTATCTTCTGGGCTAGGCCCTCGACTTGGAAGCGTATGCAGTCGGCACTGACCTCTAGGTTCTTAATCTTATCCTGAGGAATGATATCGCGGAAGCGATTTATATTCTCCAGGTTGCTGAGCACAGCAAATACGGCTGCGTCATTGGCCGCTATTTGTCCGATCTTGCTTTCGTATTTTATTTCTGCCATAGCTTATTTGGTCCATTTAGAAGGTTTGAGTTGCCATGCACGCAAGGATTGCTTGTCTTCGTCTGTTATGATTCCCATGTTTTGAGCATGGTGTAGCACGGTATCTAGATTTGTTAGTGCCATGAAATCCACTTGCGCTTTTTCAAATTTCTTATAGGTGGATGGGAATCCATAATCAAAGAGGGTTACTACACCTAATACTTTGCATCCGTTCTCTTCAAGCACCTTAGCAACTTTTAAACTATTGTTGCCTGCGGCTACTTGATCTTCTATAATTACTACGCTTTGTCTAGGGCGTAAGTCTCCCTCGATCTGATTCTCCAATCCATGGTCCTTTGGGGTGGGATGTACATACACGAATGGAAGACTGAGTTGCTCGGCTACCAATACACCATGGGCAATGGCATTGGTTGCTACGCTAGCTATCACATCCGCATCGGGATACATTTCGGCAATAGTGCGTGCTAATTCAATACGCACGAAGTCGCGTATCTTGGGATAAGACAATATTTTTCTGTCGTCGCAATACAGAGGTGCATACCAACCATTAGCCCACTTGATGGGGTTGTGAAGTTGAAACTTGAAGGCCTTCAATTGCAACATCTTGATAGCTGTTAAATTTTGTAATACACTCATTTTGGTGTTGTGTTTAAACGATAAAATACCGAATTTACTAAAATTCGCACAAAGGTACTATAAAAATAGTAAATATGCAAATTTTTAACAAAAAACTTAAAATGTTTTATGTCCTTCTGCCAAAAAGTGAGATTTTGCATAGTTTTTGTAGAATAATTTGAGACAATTCGAGAAAAAGACATGAAGACTAAAGACCTCATAGCCAAGAAACTACGCAGAGAGAAAGCGCAGGAGCGAAAAAATAGGAATATTCAGGCCACTAAGAAGAAGCAAGTGGATGAAAATCAGGTGGTTGAATGGGAGATTCCTAGTGGTTTTGCGCAGGACGTACTGGAGGAAGCTAATCGCTTGCCTCTGGGCAGTATCGCACAAAACGAGATATTGCGTCGTCGTGACATGCGTGACATTTTGACATTCACCATCGACCCTGACGAGGCGAAGGATTTTGATGATGCGCTATCCTTTCAGATCCTGGATACCGGCCACTATCAGATCGGTATTCACATCGCAGATGTGACGCACTACGTACAGGAGCAGACAGCCCTGGACGACGAGGCCTATGAGCGAGCTACGAGCGTCTACCTGGTGGACCGGGTGATACCGATGTTGCCTGAGCGACTGAGCAACGAACTATGCAGTCTGCGTCCAGATGAAGATAAACTATGTATGTCCGTGGTGGTGGAGATGGACCCAAAAGCCAAGGTCATTCGCCATAAGATTTGCCGCACCGTGATCAGATCAAACTACAGATTGACCTATCGACAAGCGCAGGATATATTGGATGTGGCGGAAGGATCGACAAATGTGCAATTGGCGGAGGCATTGCAGGTGCTGAATAGTCTGGCTAAGGAGATGAGAAGCAATCGATTCCGTCAGGGTGCAATCAACTTTGAGTCGCCCGAGGTACACTTCCGTTTGGACGAGAAAGGCGAGCCTACGGAGATATTCTTCCACAGTTCGCTGGAGACGAATCACCTGATCGAGGAGTTTATGTTGCTGGCCAATCGCGTCGTGGCTACGGAGATCGGTCGCAAGAAGAAAGAGAGCAACGAGCAGGCGAAAGAGCCCAAGCCATTTGTTTATCGTATCCACGATAACCCAGACCCAGAGAAGATTGGCAAGTTGAGTAATTTCATCAAGCGATTTGGTCTGCATCTGAAGATCTCAAGCAACAGCAAAACTACGCACAAGCATATCAACAACCTGCTGAGCGACTGTCAGGGCAGAACCTGCCAGACACTGGTGGAGACGCTGGCTATTCGCTCGATGGCGAAGGCCGTATATTCGACGGATAATATCGGTCACTATGGCCTGGCGTTCCCCTATTATACTCACTTTACGTCGCCTATTCGTCGTTATCCCGATATGATGGTTCATCGACTGGTTTCCAAGTACTTACTGCAATCCAAAGCGCTATGTCGACACGACAAAGAGGAGCTGGAGCAGGCCTGTGTGCATTGTTCGGACAGGGAGTATGCGGCACAGTCAGCCGAGCGCGATTCGATCAAGGAGATGCATGCGCGCTGGATTAGCCAGCACATGGGTGAGGAGTTTGATGCGATCATCAGTGGTGTGACGGAGTTTGGATTGTTCGTGCAGTTGACCGACACACTCACGGAAGGACTGGTGCCTATTCGTACGATCGAGAAGAATGATTATATGCAGTTTGACGAGGAGAATTATTGCCTGATAGCGGCTCGCAGCGGCAAGACCTACACCCTATCGGATAAGGTGAGAGTGAAGGTGACGAAGGTGGATGTAGAGCGCAAACTGATTGACTTTGTGCTAGTTGAAATGGAGGAAAAATAGATGTTTTGTATAGAAAAACTAAAAGTTTTTACAAAATATTTGCGTATATCAAAAAAATGTACTAATTTTGCACGCTTTTTCGTGTAAAAAGCATACCATTAATATTAACCCGGACAAGCAACTCGTGCAGTTGTAGTCCACAAATCAAAACAAACAAATGGCAACAAAAATTCGTTTGGCTCGTCACGGTCACAAAGACTACGCTTACTACCACATCGTAGTAGCTGACAGCCGCGCGCCACGTGATGGCAAGTACATTGAGCGTATTGGCTCTTACAACCCAAACAACAATCCTGCTAAGGTAGATCTCAAGTTTGATCGCGCTTTGTACTGGGTAAACGTAGGTGCTCAACCTACTGACACTGTTCGCAACATCCTCTCTGGTGAGGGCGTTATGCTCATGAAGCACTTGAATGGTGGTGTAGCTAAGGGTGCATTCTCTGCTGAGGAGGCTCAAAAGCGTTTCGACGCTTGGAAAGCACAAAAGGATGCTAAGAATGGTAAGATCAGCCAAGC
>JAEIGA010002710.1_pt1 | contig 28055 bp, 32 predicted proteins | sample 9270691 | NCBI WGS metagenome assembly JAEIGA01 (sample SAMN17057246, study PRJNA624740) | gut metagenome | biome: biome; isolation source: fecal sample | host: Bos grunniens | place: China: Xizang | collected 2019
CCGTAAGCCGGAATCATTATGTAAGCATTTATAAAGCATACCTATCAACACTCTTACTTGGTTCAGATATGGGAGATGCCGTTACTGGTGGAGGTCTGCACGGCAAAGATTTGTCTAAGGCTGATGTGTCTGTAAATATTTTTGCTCACTTACTTGCACAGTCAACAGGTGAATCTGTTTCTTTCTGCTGTGCAATCGGTGATGAGACAGTTGGTGGAATCCCATATGTAGATATTGTTGAGAGAGCAAGAGAGTATATTAAGAGTGTCGGTGGATTTGAAAAATTTGCTGAATGGGGTTTGATTTAATAAATGACCTTACAAGAACTAAAAGAGTCGATTGAAAACAAGTCATTCTCCCCATCTACTATGGTGATTGTGAGTGAGGACAAGTTTATTCCGTTAATGTATCTCCGTGAGATAGAGAGAAACATTGGGTATTCAATGAACTATGTCGAATCCATTACCGATATAGGTGCTGACGAGGATGACATTTTCGGAGTTACATCCGGAACCAATGCAAAGGATATAACGGTGCTTAATACAAACATTGTTGATTTTTGTAATGACACTATATTCAGAGAACCAAATGTTATCGTATTGGCAAACAGCATTTCACCTGAAGCAAAGACATTCTACAGAAACATACTGATAGAGGTACCAAAAATAGTTGACTGGCAGTTACAAGATATGGTATACTCTTATTGCAAGGGTGTAAACACCAAATACTTAGATTGGCTCATTAAAGAATGCAACGAAGATGTATACAGACTCTATAATGAATCATTGAAGTTGAGTATTTTTAATGAGGTAGACAGGCAAGAAGTATTCAGTAGTATGGACTCCGATGGTGCATTTGATGACCTGACATCCAACTCTATTTTCAATATGACTAACGCCATCGTTAAGAGGGATGTTCAATCTATACAGTTAATGTATTCAGACTTGAAAACTATGGGGGTTAGTGATTTTGGATTGTTAAGTGTTCTCTATACTAACTTTATGAACATTGTGGCTATTCAAATGGGAATAAACCCGACTGCTGATAAACTTGGTATGAAGCAAAATCAATTTAATGCAGTTAGATACAACTGTGGCAAGTATTCTAATAATCAGTTGGTGTCTATCCTAAGAATACTGTCAGACATAGATAGAAAGATTAAAAGTGGTGAGATGCCTACATCGATACTTATCGATTATCTTATTATCAGCATCCTATCACAGTGAGGTGAAACGATGCTTGAATTGAATACTGTTTATAATATGGATTGTGTTGAGGGACTAAAGAAACTTGACGACAATACTGTAGACCTTATTGTAACCTCCCCTCCTTACAATGTTGGGATAGACTATGACACTTGGAAAGATGAGATGCCTTGGTCGGACTATTTAGAGTGGTGTAGGGAGTGGCTCACAGAGTGTTTCCGTGTGCTAAAGGATGACGGAAGAATTTGTATAAATCATTACATCGCATTCGCATCTCCTTTTGAGAGTGACTGCAAGTTTCCTTTGATGGACTTTAGAACTGTTATGACGGAGATTGGGTTTACTGTACATAAGCTTGCTATTTGGGAAGATAGAACAATGAGCAAGAATACTGCTTGGGGAAGTTGGATGAGCGCATCTGCCCCTAATATAATGACACCATACGAGGGTATCTTGATTGCATATAAAAAGCAGTGGAGAAAAATAAATAAGGGAGAGTCCACAATCACTCGTGACAAGTTCATTGAGGGAGTTAGTGGAATATGGAAACTCGGAACAACCAAGAGCATAACGAAAGCTAACTTTCCAGAGAGCCTGCCAGATATGTGTATCAACCTATTGTCATATAAGGGAGATGTGGTATTAGACCCATTTATGGGTAGCGGTACTACTGGGGCGTCTGCGGTAAAGAACGGGAGAGAATTTATAGGATTTGAACTCTCTTCAAATTATTGCTCCATAGCAAATGAAAGAATTGAAATAGAAAAAATAAATATGAGGTCAAAATTATGGTAAATGTAGCATACATATATCAACCGCATTTTATGACGGAGATGTTTCGTGTGGCGGTAAATAAACAACAGTGTGACAGAGATAATTTTATTGTTGTAACATGTAGTCCTCAGTACAATGGGGTATGGAAGTATGACGGTTCGTTGCACCGCAGTTGTGGTGTATGGCCGAATGGAAAAACACTCTGCTACGAAATCCCAATTAAAAGTTGTACTTTCGTAAAGAGTCTGGATGAGATGACAGATAAGGTAAAGAGAAAGATTGTGGCAGACCAACAATGGGAGTGGTTTACCAACCAAGTAAAGAATAGAAACTATACTTACTCTGAAAAACCTGATTGGTTTGTGGAGGAGTTGAAGAATAGAAATATTAAGGGTGACTAAATGATTAGTGTCGAATTTTCAAACGGAGTTATATATAATGAAGATTGTATGAAAATCCTAAGGGATATTCCGAGTTGTTCAGTAGACCTAATTGTTACAGACCCGCCATATCCAACTATGCAACGGGGCAATAGTGGTAGTAGTGGTGGCATGTTGCAGAAAGATGTGAATAAAAAGGGTAAAGTATTTGAGTTTAATGATATTGACTGTCAGGAATATGCACCGGAGTTTTACCGTGTCCTTAAGGATGGTAGCCATTGCTATGTTATGACAAATCACATAAACCTGATACATATGTTGAACACATTTACTGATGTTGGATTCCATTTTATAAAATCCCTCATCTGGGATAAGGGAAATAAAATAATGGGGCAGTTTTATATGTCTCAATTTGAGTACATCCTATTTTTCCGAAAGGGCACCGGAAGAAAAATAAATAATTGTGGAACAAGTGACATACTGTCCGTTCCTAATATAAAGCAAAAGAAGATGGATGGTTCTAACCATCACGACACAGAGAAACCAGTGGAATTGATGAGGATTTTAATCGAGAACTCCTCAAACCAAAATGATGTTGTACTGGAACCGTTTATGGGTATAGGAGGTACTTGCGTAGCCAGTCAGTTGAGTGGCAGAAAGTTCATTGGGTGTGAAATTGACCCAGTTTATTTCGAGACCAGTAGGAGAAGATTGCAGGGAGAATGTTTAGAGAAAGACATCCCTTACTTGGAATTGTGGTGAGTATATGAGATTATATAGTGAAAATGATAATTATAAACTATATCACGGCAATATGCTTGATATGTTGGAAGTAATTGAACCTAATTCTATTGACAGCATTGTTACTGACCCTCCCTATGAGTTAAACTTTATGGGGAAGGGTTGGGATAACTCAGGTATTGCATTTCAAAAAGAAACTTGGAGAAACTGCTATGAGGTATTGAAACCTGGTGGTTACCTGCTTGCTTTCGGAGGTAGCAGAACATTCCACAGAATCGCCTGTGCTATTGAGGATGCAGGATTTGAAATCCGAGATACTATCATGTGGATTTATGGCAGTGGATTCCCTAAGAGTCTGAATATCGGACTTGCTGTGGATAAGAAGAATGGTGTTGAGAGTATTGACACCGGTGAAAAGGTTTCTGGTATGAGTTCTTTGGGTGTGATGCACGATGATAATTGGGTGTCCAGTAAAGAACTGACAAGAAAAGTCGCCACAAATAAATGGGCAGGTTGGGGAAGTTGTTTAAAGCCTGCGTTTGAACCTATTATCGTTGCTAGAAAACCTTTCAATGGTAGCCTTGTAGATAATGTCCTCACCTATGGTGTAGGTGGTCTAAACATTGATGAGTGCAGAGTGCCATCAAATCCTGGTGAATATGATATTCGACATTATACTAATGAGGATTGTTTTCAAAATAGTAAGCCAAAAGAAAGTAAATTTCAAGTTAAGCCACAACCAGAGGGTCGTTTCCCAGCTAATGTAATACTCACTTATGATGAAACTGACTACGATGAGGTTTGTGGGGGTTTCCCAATATCCGGCAGTGGTAATAACGGTACCCCTTATAACTATGCCGGCAGAGAGTATGACAACAAAGATACTTCGATGTTTAACGGGGATAAGCCTCAAGCACCATCTAACTACAATGATAATGGCTCTGCATCCCGTTATTTCTATTGCGCTAAAGCAAGTAAGAAGGATAGGGATGAAGGACTGGATGCCTTTGATGAGGTGCAAGTTTACTCCTTGGATAACACCCATAGGTTTAATTACAAAAACACTTCTACTGATAATATTGGAGATAAGATACTAAATGTGTCTCGTAAGAATACCCATCCTACTGTAAAACCTACTGAACTGATGCAATATCTTGTTAGACTTGTAACACCCAATGGTGGAACAGTCCTTGACCCATTTAATGGTAGCGGTAGCACCGGTAATGCTACTATGTATGAAAATACAGAAAAGAATAAGGGGTATAAATATATCGGAATCGAACTGACCGATGAATACCTACCTATCTCAAAAGCAAGAATTGAGTTTGTGTCTGCTTATCATCACACTGAGGATGCCATTAAGGTAAAGGATGATAACAGAGGTGTACAGTGTGAAACATTGTGGTGATTTATGTTAGAATTAAATAAAATTTATAATATGGATTGCGTTGATGGTATGAAGCAACTTGACGATGGTTGTATTGACCTGACTGTCACTTCTCCTCCCTATGACAATCTCCGTACATATAATGGATTTACTTGGGATTTTGAGAAAGTCGCAAAGGAACTATACCGAGTCACTGCTGATGGTGGTGTAGTTGTTTGGGTTGTAAATGATGCAACCATTGATGGTAGCGAAACCGGCACATCATTCCGTCAAGCTTTGTACTTCAAGGAAATTGGGTTTAATCTACATGACACAATGATTTGGCATAAGGCAAATTGTTTCAACTTCGGAAGCAACTATTGTTATCGTCAAGCATTTGAGTATATGTTCGTGTTTAGTAAGGGGAAACCTAAAAGCATCAACTTCATAAGAGATGTTAGGGCAAAATGTGGTGGAGAATCATTTAACAGCGTTAGGCATACCTCTGATGGGATTCGTCATCTGAAAGAGGATTTAGTAGTTATTGACGAGTACAAAAAGAGGGAAAATGTGTGGGATATCGTAGCCGCAACTGTTAATAACGGTCACCCTGCGGTGTTCCCAGAACAATTAGCAAATGACCACATCCTTTCTTGGTCTAATGAGGGTGATACCGTGTTAGACCCATTTATGGGTAGTGGAACAACAGCTAAGATGGCGTTACTCAATAACAGAAAGTTTATTGGGTTTGAGTTGTCTGAAGAATACTGTAAGATTGGAAATAACAGAGTTGAAGATATTCTGGTGCAACTAAACTCTGCTTTGTGGTGACTTATGTTAGAGTTAAATAAAGTGTACTGCGGGAATTGTTTTGATTTGTTTAAGGAACTTGAGGAGAACAGTGTTGACTCCGTGTTCACCTCCCCTCCATATAATAGGGAGAGGAATGATAAATATACCTATTATAATGATTCGGTTGCCGAGTATTTTGAATTATTAGACGCCCTTGTGGTTGAGTCTCTGAGGGTGGCAAAGAAATATCTGTTCTTGAATATCCAAGCAACCTACTACAATCGACAAGATGTCTATAAGCTAATTGGTAAGTATGCAGATAAAATTCAAAACATAATTGTGTGGGGTAAGGAAAACCCACTACCAGCTTCTGGGAATAGTGTTACGAATGCATACGAGTTTTTTATCGTGATTGGAGATAAACCACTAAAATCAAACACTACATACACAAAGAATTTGATAATGACACCTGTAAACTCTAATATGCCAACTGTACATAAAGCTGTGATGCATCAGGATGTTGCAGATTGGTTTATAGAGAATTTCACAGCTATCGGTGAGACGATACTTGACCCATTTATGGGTAGCGGTACTACTGGTGTATCTTGTAAGAAATTTAATAGAAACTATATAGGATTTGAACTGTCTGATGAATATTGTCTGCTATCCGAAGAACGGATAAACGGCATCATCAGCAGTGATAGAAAAACAAGGATTGCTGTTGGGAATCTTTGGTGAGGAGATTAGTATGAGATTGTTAATATATGCTGACCCACACTGGTCAGTAAACTCCTCTATCGTGAGGAGCAGAGGAGAAAAATACTCAACTAGATTGGAAAATTTAATACAGTCTATTAACTGGGTAGAGGATACTGCAAGTAAGTATGGTTGTGATACAGTGGTTTGTCTTGGAGATTTCTTTGACACCGCTCAACTTAACAGTGAAGAAATATCGGCACTATCTGAGATTGGGTGGAATAACTGCAGACATTATTTCATTGCGGGTAATCACGAAATGGGTAGGTCTAACCACAGTTTCAGTTCTGCTAATATTTTTGATTTGTGTCCAAATTCCTGTGCGATTACTTACCCTACTTATCTGCCAATTTATGACCAAAGAGACACAAGAATAGTATGTATTCCCTATATCTTGGAAAAGGACAGAAAACCACTGGTGGAATACCTGTCTGAAATGGACCGAACACTAGAAGTTGACAACTTGATTATATTAAGTCACAATGATATTGCAGGCATCCAAATGGGAGGATTTATGTCAACCAATGGATTTGATGTTAATGAAATCAGAGAGAACTGCAAATTATTTGTAAATGGTCATCTTCATAATGGAGAGGTTGTTGCACAGGGGGTAATAAATCTTGGAAATCTTACCGGTCAAAATTTTAGTGAGGACGGATATAGGTATAAGCATCAGGTAATGCTTATCGACACAGCAACGCATGAGGTGGAGTTCATTGAGAATCCTTATGCTTTTAAGTTCTATAAATTAGATTTCAGTATGTATGATGAATCTGAAATTCGAAGAACCCTTGATACATTACCTGGACCGGCTGTGGTCACTGTTAGGGTATCTTATAATAATGAGTTTGTGGTAAAAGATTTGCTGGAACGCACAAATAATGTTGTTGAAAGCCGTGTAATTCTGGATATGACACCGTCAGTTACTGATTGCAACGAAGTGCTGTCAGTAAATAGGGACCATTTTAGTAGGTTTGCTTCTTACATAGTGGAGACCATGGGTGACTCCGATATTGTGAGAGAAGAATTAGTAAATGTTTGTGGGGATTCTGTATGAAACTTGTATTTAAGAAGCTGAATATAGAGAATTTTATGTCCATTGGTGTTGCCGAGATTGATTTTGAGTCGATGGTTGGATTCAACACAATCATTGGAGAGAATAATATGAAGCAAGACAATGCGAAGAGTAATGGCTCAGGCAAGAGTTCCATCTTTGAAGCATTGATTTGGTGCTTAACTGGGGAAACCATTAGAGGTAATAAAGATGTGGTCAATCACAACACAGATGGTGGCACAAAGGTGTCCGTAACATTTGAAAGTAATGGTCACACATACGAAATAGAGAGATATAAGAATCATCATCAATTTAAGACTAATCTATTTATAAAAGTTGATGGAGAAGATAAGTCCGGTAAGGGGATTAGGGATAGTGAGAAGTTACTGGAGTCATATCTTCCTGAGTTGACTGCATCTTTAATAGGCTCAGTCATAGTTTTGGGTCAGGGGTTGCCAAGTAGGTTTACAAATAACACTCCGTCTGCTCGTAAGGAAGTCCTTGAGAAGTTAACTCAGTCAGACTTTATGATTGAGGATATTAAGTCACATGTGTCAGCAAGAAAAACTGAACTTGACTTGGAGGTAAGACAGCATCAGGACGAATTACTTAGATACAGAACACTGGTGTCCGTCACTGAGAAAGCACTGGATGACCTACGGTGCAAGTTAAGTGACTTTGACGACATACCTGCTAAAAGAAAAAAATTGAATGATACATTGGAAGAGTATGAAATACTTAAAAAGAATGTGTCTACATATATAGCAGACTATGATTCGTTGGATAAGCAATGTAGTGACCTAACATCAGAGTATAACTCATTAGAAACCATTCAGAACAACGAACTTTTGGTTATTAAAAATGAACACTCTGAAAAGTCAAGTGCTCTTCAATCCGACCTAGCTGTGGCAAAGTCAACTATATTAACCTTGGAGAGAAAAATTGCAGATGCAAAAATGGTGACTGATATTTGTCCAACCTGCCATCAGAAATTGCCAGGAGTGTTTATACCAGATACCGAATCTGATGAAGTTGAATTGGAGAAGTGCAGAGCAATAGTGCTTGATATATCTAACAAAGTGCAAAGTCTTCGTGAAGAGTATCTTGTGTACCGGTGGACAGAGGTTGAACACAAGTATAAACAGAAACTTCACGATATGAAGGAGCAACTATTTAAGTTATGCGAAAAACGCACTGATGCATCCAACATCAAGGTATCAGCAGAATCCGCTGTGAGAAAGATGGAGTCTAAAATTGTTGGGATTGAAAGTGAAATAGCATACTGTGAAACATCAAGGGAATCCGTTATTTCTGATATTTCCTCCAATGAACTGAAGTTGGAAGAGCTCCAAGATAAAATAAGAGGAATAGAAGAATCAGAAATTGTTACACAACAGCACCTCGCTGTTATCAATAAATTTGAAACCATTATCAAGCGTGATTTCAGAGGTTACCTACTTCAGGACATCATTGTATATATTGACAAACGAGCAAAGGCATATAGCAACACAATATTTGGCACAGATTTAATTAGTTTCACCCTAGATGGTAATAACATTGCCATCTCATATAACGGCAAGAGTTATGAGGCACTATCCGGTGGGGAACGCCAAAAGGTTGATATTATCGTACAGTTTGCTATTAGAGATGTTCTCTGTGCTTACACTAATTTTCACACAAATATTATCGTACTGGATGAGATTTTTGATAACCTGGATGATATCGGTAGTAAGAAGGTAATTGACTTGATAACCCATCAGTTGACAGATATAAGTTCTATTTTTATTATAAGTCACCACGCAAAAGAACTCAATTTACCATACGATAGAGAGATAATCGTCAGCAAGGATGAAAACGGAGTTAGCACATTGTTATGATATATAGGAAACCTAGCGGTGTTAGATATGTGGATATGTGCATTTACATAGATAACAATGTGTACACAGATGAGTATGATGAGGACTTAGTCTTTCAGTATTTGTACCACCTAACTTATATGCTTGCAACAAAAGGTAAATTTTTTTGTAATGCTGAGGATTATGACAATTTTTCAATATTCACTGCTACCAGGATATTTATGAGGCTCACCGCAAGACCTGATTTGCCCAGAATAGACGGAATCCTTAACTACTTAAAAAGTGTGGTAAATCACTGCAGGGTTGATTATCAAAACTCGGAGTTCTCACAGACGATAATCAATCCAAAGCAGGAAGAAGAAAATAACTATACATTTGAAAACTTGCTGGCAAGTAGTATGCTGAGTATGGGGGTAGCAGATTTTTCATTGGTGATAGGTAACATACCAGCAACCTGTGAGAAATTTTTATCCTCAGTACCATATAGAAAGAATTCCTCTATGTGGATGAATATATACATAAGTGTTATGCTCACATTTTTAAATTCCGTCACACTATCAAATAAGCAGAATAAGTACCTCGACAACTTGGCTTCAACTGAGAGGTTAAGAGATTACCATCTTGCTGAGCAGTTTGATGACAATCGAAGTGAGCCTCCAATCCTATTTCACCTGCCCGACAATATGTCTAACTATGTATCAGTGTTGAGTAGGCAATTGAGGTATGTGGTAGCAAAGGAGTTGGAGTGGGTGTTGTCAACACGAATGCACACTGATTTCATACTATCCACTAATTATGAATCTGCAACAATGGGGGAGTCTGAGGATGAATATCCGTACTGAACTTAATAAGTTAACGGAGTCTGACATCTATTCAATTATGATGTTTGCGTTGTACCAATTGCACCAGGATGATGAGTACAGTTCTCTGAGCCAACTCAGTTACATACTCGATAAGGAAAACCTGTTAAAATTATGTGAGTTCTACGGTGGTACAACAATTCGCATACCAACAATAGAGGAACTTGAGATAATGCTGTCAGCGTTGCTTTTGTATCAACTTGTTGATATCGAGAATGTCCCATACGAAAAGGCAATTGAAGATGTTAGAAAAAAGACAGGTCATAGCAAAATGGTGGAGAAAAGTTATTGCACTATTAAGGGGATGCTGAGAGATTACAATTTTAATTCTGGTAGGGGATAGATTTGTTCAAGCGTAAATTGTATAATATTATTGATGATACCAAGTTACACCATAGGAGCAGAGATGATGTAATGCTGTCCGCAATAACAGAGAGACTTAACAAATCTCTACAATCCTATGCGAAGGATTTATCATTAAGTACAAAATATGTGGAGAATAGAGACTCATTAAGAGTTATGAACTCTATTTCTAAAAGGAAGGTAAAATGACCAATTTGATAGATGACATATCAACACTAACATCAGTGTCTAAGTCTGTACTAAATAGTATGTTGAGTACCAGCGAGGCAATAATATGCCACTCAGTGGTTGAGTATATAGCAGATATGGAAGACTATGCTGAGATAGATATTGGTATCGGAACACTGTATATAAAAAGTTGTGAGGATGGTATCCATTATAAATTTCTTCCATCTGAACATTTAGAAGCAGCGGTTAGCAACTCTGTGAGATTTAGAAGAAGCACACTTTCAAAAAGAGTGGATGACACTTTGATGAGAAGGATAACTAAAACCTATAAGGAGTTATTGTGATGGACAATCAGATAATAAAGGCTGTAAATCCTTCTTTGCTGGACTCGCAGACCGCACAGGTGGCACAGAGCATACTGGATGAAACTGATGCTGATAAGGTAAAGGAACTTACCAATGTTTTCAATCTGTATGCAAAGAAGCGTAATGTAATCAGAGTCCTAAAGATGACACAACTTATGGACGATGTCACGGACAAGGTAATAGAGAGATTTCAGAAGACACCAGACAACTTCAGCAACGATGATTTAATAAAATTTATGCAGGTAACTGAGAACTCTATAGACAAGGCAAGCAAATCACTTGACCAAGTGGAGCAAGTGCCGGCAATACAACTTAACCAAAATAATCAGGTTAACATAAATGTTGGTCCAGAATTCGATAGGCAGTCAAGACAGAGGATAACGGATAAGGTTGCTGAAATTCTTAGCAAACTAAACTCAGGTGAGTACAGTGATGAGGAATATCAGATTGTAGACACACCAATTGTGGAAGATACGGTGGATATGGAAGATACAGAAGGAGTTATAGATACAGATGAATGTGATTGATGCACTTATAAAGCGTGATGATGAGTCTCAGAATGATTACAGAATGAGATGCTATTTATACAAAATGTCAAACCCAGACATCTCTTGGGAAGCACTGGCAGAGTTTACGAACTCCCAACTTGGGGAGTCACATGTTGAGTCAACATATAGGAAGCAGTCTAAGTCTTGGTTGTCTGACTATGTGCCATCTGAGAATGCAGAAGTCGGCAATTCCTACATTAACGACTTAAATACATTGCTACTGGAGATAAAAAAGGCTAAGGTTAAGTTATCAGATGAGAGAAATCAGAACCAGGCATATGTTAGAAAACTTGCCAGGGAGGAAACCCTATTAGAAATAGCAAAAGAGGTTGCCACAAAGGTTTCTAGTAAGAAGATATTTACACCGACTTATTTGCCACTAATAAAGTCAAAGTTACAGAGAGTCGGCATAGTGTGTTTAAGTGATTGGCATTATGGGATGGAAGTTGATAATTACTTTAATAAGTACAACCCAGAAATATGCGTAAAGCGACTGCAGAAGTTGAAGGATGAAATTATATCGAAGTGTATAGAACTAGGTGTTACAAAACTATACATAGTCAATTTATCTGATTTGGTTTCCGGCAGAATACATACCACACTTAGGATTGAGAACAGATATGATGCTATCACTCAGGTGATACATGTGAGTGAGATACTGAGTGAATTCCTAACAGACCTGTCGGAGTATTTCGATATTGAATACAGAGATTGCTTGGATAACCATAGCAGACTTGAACCTAACAAAAAGGAGTCTCTTGAGTTAGAATCACTTGCAAGGATTATTCCTTGGTATATGGAGGAGAGACTCAAAGATAACGATAGGATAAAAATATTGTATAATACATATGCAGATGATATTATATCATTTGAAGTGTTCGACTATAATGTGGTGGCAGTACATGGTCATAAGGATACCCCCGCAAAGATTATCAGTAATATGATTGCAGCTACCCGTCGTAGGAACGACCTCGTACTATCTGCTCATTTGCACCACTTTAGTGCGGATGAGGAGAATGAGTGTGTTAGAGTTTCCAATGGCTCATTAATGGGTGTAGATACACATGCACAAGATTTGAGGCTAACTAGTAAGCCATCCCAAAATCTTATTGTGGCTAATCCGAATAATGTTACAGAATTTATCTGTAAAATTAATTTGTAAGTTAAGCTCTGCTTTAATATATTATGTAAGAAACATCTATAAGTCAAAAGAGGTAAGTCCTGAAATATGGTAAGTCCTCAGAAGTAAGGAGATTTGATAACAATGAAATTTTATTCAGAAGAACTACAGAAACTATTTGATACCGAGAAGGAATTGAAGGATGCTGAAAAAGCATTCAAGGACAGACAACTAGTGAAGGAAACCACTAAAAAAGAACTGTCACAAAAAATCGAGGACGCTGATAAAGCGGTAGACGATGCATACAAGAACTATGAAAAAGCAAGAGAGTATGCTGCTAAGTTAATGGATGAGTCCAACAAGGAAATCATTAAAATTATGGAGGATGCAAAAGCTGCTATTGCAAAGGCTGAGAAGGCTAGGACGGATGCTATCATCGCCTTTAACCAGCAGTTCGGAACATACAGAGCAAACTACTCTGGTGAGAGGGCAAAGCGTGAGTCCGAGAGAGTCAACAGATTGATTGAAGACCTCTTTAACAGTACTGGCTCATTATTTTTCTAACTGACCTACTGACAGAGTTTAACTTTTTTATATACAGATAACTATAAGGTAACTAATGTGAATAAGGGTGCTTACTACATAAGGTTATTTTGAACATAATGTGGTAAGCACTTTTAATATCGGGAGAATTATGGCAAGAAAACATTTTGATGAATATTATAATAAAGTATGCAGTCAACTGTTTCAACTTCAAGAAACATTTAATGATATGGCAAAAGAAGTTGATAGTAAGATGATTGAACCTGAAAGGTTGGAGCAAGTGAAGAAAACCATCCAACCTGTTAAGGACAGTTACACTACGCTGTCCTATATAAAATACCTATTGGATATGCCGAATAGAAAGCATAAGCAACCTAGGTACAAAGCACAGAATAAAAAGGTACTAGATAAAACACGAGGGTACCACAGAGAAGATGTTGAGAAACGAAATGATGATTTAATCAGAGGTATTTCACTATGATGGATTTCTTAAAAGAACTTGGTATTACCAATGAGGGGGAAATGACACCGTCAGGAAATTATGTTATAGACATTGAGGACAGTGACGAGTTTAGCAAGATTTCAAGTAAACTGGACAAGTCAGAACTTGTGGAAGAAAACGAGGATTCAAGTGTTATAAACATAGATGTGTCTAATATACTGTACTTTTCTGATAGGTTTTCTCTAAACTTAATAGCAAATTTCAAACAAGATACTTACAGGCTAGTTGTAACAGATTTAGGAGATTATAAGGATGAAGAAGAAGAAGATTAAAGCAACCCCAGCGAATGAGAAATATGTGGTTGACATCATAACAGATTATGATGCCATTTCAGATAGGTGTGATGAATTTGACATCCGCAAGGGCGGTAGTGAGGTTCAGGACATCATCGTAAAATTGAAGAACACTATTCGTAAGAATAACCTAAACGGATTATCGGCAAATCAGATTGGATTTGATAAAAGAATTCTATGTCTGAATTTTAATAATGATATTAGAACTTTTATTAACCCTATCATAACCGGTGTTGAAGGATACGAATTGTCTAGGGAGACTTGTTCCTCTATTCCTGGCAAGACATTTATCCGTATAAGAAACAGCAGAGTATGGGTTACATATCAAACCCCATTAGGTAAGATTGAGTCAGTAGAACTGAATGGCTTTGCATCTAGGATTATGCAACATCACATTGACCACCTTGATGGTATGTTGTTGAGTGATGTAGGTCTTGAAATTTTTGATGACTTTGACTCCGCAACAGAAGAGGAGAGAATGGAAGTAATTGAGATGTATTTGGACTCTTTGGATATGACTGCAAAGGATATTGAAGAAGATTTGGATTCTACGGAGGACGGAAAGCAACTACATGATGCAGTTCGATTTATGGAAAGCGTCCGAAAGGGTGAAACCGTTATTGAGAGCAGACCGATGTCAGATGATGAGATTGAGGAACTGAAAAAGAAAATGCACGAAGCGATTGAAAGTAATAGGAATGGAGAAGTGACCGATAATGAATGAGTCTGGATACACAATAGCTGTCCCCATACAGATAAATGGTGGGAATGGGGCACCAACTGAATTATTGGATAGGGAATTGTATATTGATACTACCACTGGCAATCTGTACTACGGAAGAGACGACGGTTCAGGTAAGGTGAAAGTGAAGGATATTAGCATTAAAGATTTGAGTGCACTCGTATCTAATTACCTATCTGGTAATAACACAAAGGTAATTAATAATGTAAACTTGTCTAATGTGGTAATTGGACAGATTAATGACAGTTGTGTTGTAAAAAGTTTAGACGAGTTAAGTGACTCAAAGTATAGTCCTGGTCTGTACATTATAGACCCTAACAAGACCTGACCTGTAACTTCTACATAGTGGGAGGTGATAATGTTGAATGAGATAGTATTAAAGGGAGTGCTCAGAGATGTTGAGTATTCGCATACAATTGATGGAGTAGACTTCAATAAAGCATCCATAGTTTGTAAGAGGGAAGACGGAAGAGAAGACAATATTAATCTGAGATTTAAGTCATTTTCAAATATGTACAAAGAAGATGATGAAGTCGAACTTGTTGGAAATATTCGGTCATACTCATATCAAGGTGATGATAATAAAAATAAGGTAATGATTTATGTGTTTACTTATTTCAATCATCCAGACGGTGATGTTGAAATGAGCAATCATACAGAGATAGATGGCAGAGTGTGCAAGATGAACCCGTTAAGAAAGACACGCTCTGGCAAGCATAACTTGCATTTCATAGTCGCAAATAATCTAATAACTGGTGACGGAAAGAGACTTAATTCCTATATCCCATGTATTGCATGGGGCAAAGTGGCTAGGGAATTATCTGAGATGTCTGTCAATACAAAGTTAAAGATTATAGGCGAGTTACATTCAAGAGAGCACATCAAGTCATACGAGGATGGCAATAGTGAGATAAGGGTAGCACATGAGGTGTCCGTAGATTCCTATGAGGTACTGGAATGAGAACTTACGAGTATTTGTACGAAACTAAGGCTACTGGATTTTTAGAGGTGGAAAACATCGGAGAGTGTTGTTTAGTTGCCAATAACGATTTTCTACAAGAACAAATATTGATTATAACTACGACGATGGGTAAAACCAAGATAATTCAGTATGGACCAGTTTATGTTGATAATGTGCAATCCCCGACAGATGTGCAGTACTCATACTGTGAGATAGACTTCAGTGATTACAAAATAGATAAGAGAATTGAGAAGTTTATCAATGATGCCAAGTTCAGAACTACACAGGTAACACAGATAGAACTTGAGGATGCATTAGATAAGATAATTGACCTGAGGGAATTTCTATGATTCAAAGAGACAAGATAAAGGATTGGACAGGCAAGGTTATAGGTTCTGTTGAAACGGACACTGTAACAGGAGATAAAACAATTAAGGATTTTTATGGACGCATTTTAGGTAAATATGTAAAAAAATTGAATGTGACAAAGGATTTTTATGGTAGAGTAGTGGCAAAGGGTGACCAATCATCAATGCTATTCTCCACACAAAAAAGATAATAGTTGACTTTTGTCTAAAGATGTGCTATAATGTAAGAGTAATAACAAAGGAGGCTTATATTATGGCAAAAGTATCACGACAGGAAAAGTACCCAGACACTGAGGTTTTCTGCTATTACAACAGAAATCCAAAAAATCGAATAACTACTGACTGTGTATTGAGGGCAATATCTACTGGACTTGATATTCCGTATAATCAAGTTGCTATGGAGATGACTCAACTGCACTGTGAGACTGGTTACGATAGCCATTCCCCCTATACCATAGACAAGTATCTTAAGTCCAAGGGTTGGGTAAAGTGTAAGCAACCTAGAAAATACGACAACACCAAATACACCGGTGAGGAGTTTTGCTTAAAGTTGCAGCACCCTATTTACTGTGAGGAACTCGGACTTCCTGACTGCAATTGGCACCGTATGATTGCAAACATCGGTGGTCATCACATTGTAGCCATTGTTGAGGGAAAGGTACACGATATTTGGGATTCCACTGGTGGATGCATAGGAAATGTGTGGGTACTCCCCCTGTAAGCAAATTTTAATTTTCGGAGAAAGTATATATGAAAGTAATAAAAAGGAACGGTGATAGGGTTGAGTTTGACCCAAATAAGATTGAGACAGCTATCACCACAGCAAATCAAAGCATAGACGCTATTTATAGACGAATATCAAAAACACTCATAAAACAAATTACAAATGAAATTACTGAAGAATATATACGGAAGAATAGAACTAAATCAGTAGAATATATTGCAGACCAAGTGGAGCGTAAACTAATTCATTATAACGCCTACGAGGTAGCAAAAGAATATATAACATATAGGTATCTACATAACCTTGCAAGGAATAAGTATGATGACCTAATGGAGACCATACAGCAAAAACTAAGTGCTTCAGATGTTCAAAATCAGAACGCAAATGTGGACGAGCACAGTTTTGGTGGAAGAGTTGGTGAGATGGCAAATGCTATTAATAAGCAGTTTGCACTTGATTACCTGCTGTCCGATATGGCTAGGAATAACCATCTCAGTAACCAAATTTACATTCATGACCTTGATGCATACGCTGTTGGCTCCCACAACTGCCTATCAATTCCGTTTGATAAGTTACTAGCTGATGGATTTAACACTCGACAGACCGATGTAAGACCTGCTGGTTCCGTGAACACCGCATTTCAATTAGTTGCAGTGATTTTCCAGTTGCAGAGTTTACAACAGTTTGGCGGTGTATCCGCTACGCATCTTGATTGGACGATGGTCCCTTATGTAAGAAAGAGTTTTTATAAGCACTACAAGGATGCAGTACTGTATATTGCAGACTGTGATGATTTAGATAAGGATTACTTACTTAGCGAACTCAACAATGAGATGTCAATTGATGACCCAAAGTATCAAAAGTTCGATAAGTTATATAGATATGCCCTTAATATGACACAAAAAGAAGTTCACCAAGCGGTTGAGGGTATGTATCATAATCTGAACACCCTGCAATCTCGTAGTGGTAATCAGTTACCATTCACATCAATCAACTACGGCACTTGTACCCTAGCTGAAGGTAGAATGGTAACAAAAGAATTACTAACTGTTTCTGTTGAGGGACTTGGAGATAAGAGGAGAACCTCAGTTTTCCCTTGTGGTATATTCCAATGTATGCAAGGTGTGAATAGAAAACCAGGTGACCCCAACTATGACCTATTTAAACTTGCACTTAAATCAACTTCCCAAAGACTATATCCTAACTACGCCAATGTGGATTGGTCTGGTAATGTCGGTTATGATGTGAACGACCCATCAACATACTTCTCTACGATGGGATGTAGAACCGCTAATGGTTGGGATGTTAATGGCTTAGGTCAAATGAAAGATGGCAGAGGTAACATCTGTCCTGTTACTATCATCATGCCTACATTGGCGATGCTAGCTCATTCTAATGTTGCTCAGGAATATGAAATATCAGGAAAAGAAACTGACATTGTTGAGGAGTTCATTAGTATCCTTGATTTGAAGATACATGAGGCTAAAGATATGTTGCTGGAGAGATTTGAGTGGATTTGTAGTCAAAATCCTAAGGCAGCAAAGTTTATGTATGAGAATGGATTGATGGCTGGATATGTTCCTGAAGAGGGAATTAGAAGTGCTTTGAAGCATGGAACCATTGTAATTGGGCAACTAGGGTTAGCAGAAACACTGCAGATTCTCATTGGATGCGACCACACCGAAAATAGGGGAATGGAATTAGCTAAGAGGATTGAGCAATTATTCAAGGATAGATGCTCTCAGTTCAAGGAACAATATAAGCTGAACTTTGGTGTGTATTATACCCCTGCAGAGAACCTATGCTACACTGCTATGAAGAAATTCAAGCAACAATACGGTGAGATAAAGAATGTCTCTGACAGAGAATTTTTCACTAACTCTATGCATGTTCCCGTATGGAAAGAGATGTCCCCGTTCGATAAGATTGATATTGAAAGTCAATTAACAGGATACTCTAGTGCAGGATGTATCACCTATGTAGAACTAAGTAGTACAACTAAAAATAATATAGAGGCACTGGAAACTATTGTTAATTATGCAATGGATAAGGATATCCCATATTTTGCTATAAATATTCCAAACGATTTTTGCACTGACTGCGGATATACAGATGAATTCAATGATAAATGTCCTCAGTGTGGTAGTAGCAATATAATGCAACTACGCAGAGTGACTGGTTATCTAACCGGTAACTACAAAACGGCATTCAATAACGGAAAGATTCAGGAAGTTGAAATGAGGGTCAAACATGGTTGAATGCAAAAGAGAATGTTGTAAACTATGGGTGGATAAGCAATCTGAAGTATTAATGCAGTGTGAATCTATTTTTGATGCTGTTGTGGATATGTATAAGTTTGAAGAGGAATGCTTTGTAAACTGCCCTTATAAGGACCTAGGTAAATGAGATATGCAGGATTAAATAAAAACGATATGAGTGCTGCCCCTGGAGTGTCAGTAACATTTTACACTCAGGGGTGCCCACACCACTGTAAAGGATGCCATAACCCTGAGACATGGGATTACAACGGGGGGAAAGAGTTTACTGCTGATGTCGTAAATGAGATTATAGGAGCTCTAACTAAAAATGGTGTTGTGAGAACCTTGTCTATTATGGGTGGGGAACCATTGTGTGAGAACAACTCGTTTCTAGTTCATATGTTAATATCTGAGGTGAAAAGAAGTCTGCCAGATGTGAAAGTGTACTTGTGGACTGGCTATTACTATGAAGATTTGACTAAGCGGAACGATGACAGAGTAAATAAAATTCTAGATATCGTAGATGTTTTAATTGATGGACCCTTTGTAGTTGAAAAAAGGGATATAACACTCCCAATGAGGGGGAGTTCAAATCAATCCGTAATAAATTTGTCAGAGATGAGAAATAATAGTTGACTTCGCATTGTATATGTGATATACTATCTAAGTAATCAAGTTGAACACACAATATAATCAAATAGGTGCTACGATATGGTTTCTTGCACAGTACTTATTGAGAAGCGTAGTAAGCGTCCATCATACTAGTTAGGATTAAAAATGCTTTTGAGTGGACAAGCAGTAGTTAAATGGAGTTTGACGAACAGCCTATTTGTTATTAATTGATTGGTCAGCATAATAATTTAGGTCTCACAGAAGTTCTTTTGAAATAATAGTTGACAAACGACTAAACATAGTGTATAATACATAGTGTGAGATAAAGAGTTTTCCACTACATAATTAGAACTAACTCTCAAGTCGGTTAGTGTGAAGCAAGGCTTGACAAAGTGTTCGGGGTAATCTCTCTGATTAGAGAAGGTAATTGCACCTCTAATCCGCAGATGCCGTAGTTAGATGACACCAGATTGTTGATGGACTAGACAATCATATAATATATGCCTCAGTGGTGGAATAGGTAGACACCTCGGACTTAAAATCCGATGGGTGGAGACACCCGTACCGGTTCGAGTCCGGTCTGAGGCACCATTGATTATAATGTGCATCTTGTGGTTAGTAGTAGTAGATTTTGAGTTGCGGAATGTTGATTAATAGATGTACTTATAATAAACAGTTGAATAGTGAGTAGCAAAGCCTTATTGATTGTGTCTTCATTGTACAGACCTACTTCATTTGAGCCTGTACAACTCAGAAGTAGGGAAGACCGATATTAGGAACATTGGTGTAGGTGGAGAGCACGCCAACTCGTTTGTGAGTTGGAGGGGTTTGGTTCAAGTCCTTACATGTCCGAGCAAAAAGAAAATATCGTATAAAACATGATGTAAGAAAATGTAGGTTAAAATTGATTAAAGCTAATGTCGGCAGGGATAAAGACAGAAGGTAAGCAGTGCGCAGGCAAATCCTTCACCTACACCTATTGGTGAGAGACCAATAGTTCAACTGATATATGTTCTCAATAAAAAGTATTGTATATAAGATTACATAAATATTGCAGGGGTCGTCTAAAGGTAGGACACTGGGCTCATAACCCGGAGACATGGTTCGAATCCATCGCTTGCACCCAAAAGCGTCTTGTTTAGCAGAGTTATTGACGCTTCAAATAAATTAACAAACTCGCCGAGGGTCAGCTCGACAAGACAGGGTAGCGGTCGAAGACATAAGCAGTGCCAACTGACCGAAAATGGAGTGAGTCTGGTTTGGTTGGGGTAGCCAAATAACTGAGTAGATTATATGGTGAAGTACAAATTGTATAATTAAATTACCCACTATCGTCCCATCGTCTAACCGGTCTAGGACGACAGCCCTTCAAGCTGTAAATCCGGGTTCGAGTCCCGGTGGGATGACCAGGTGCACAAGTCTGAACGACTTAACAGACTATAAACCGGAAACGGGCAATCCAACCTTAATTGGGAAACCGAGAAGTCTTTTATCGTTCCATCTTCTAACTGGCTAGGAAGCGAGCCTCTCAAGCTCGAAATCGGAGTTCGAGTCTCCGTGGAATGACCATCGCGGTTAGCGCGACAAAAACATCGCCATATGAGTAGTGGGAAAAGTGTGAGAGTTGGCCTCATAAGGCAGACCACCGCCTGGGGTATGGTAGCACATGAGAGTTTGGCGCGTGTTCTCTCCGATGCCAATCGTAAATTGGAATTGTGTAGCACAAAGAGGTCACTGACCGACACCTCTATAATCACGGTGGTCTGTATATGGGCCCATAGCTCATCGTTGGGAGAGCACTCGCCTTGCAAGCGAGAGGTGGTCGGTTCGAGCCCGACTGGGTCCACCACTGTTGAACACATAGGAGGTCAGTATGGAAGCACCTACAATAGTCCCCAATGATAGACGGGCAGACATAGGACAAGAACGAATCGTTGGTAAGTATCTTAAAAAATACTTCTATGATAGAGTATTTGACGATGTTGAAGTAGTGTTTGATACTGAAAGGCAACTCTCTGGTATCGATGTTGTTGCGGATGGGATGCTGATTGATAATAAGGCACAAAGCAGTCCTAAGTATGTTAATCATCCAAGAGACACTTTTATCCTAGAATTATCTATTTTAAATAAGGACGGAGAGGTAATACCTGGTTGGTTTATTGACACTAAGTCTCGGACAACCCATTATCTATTTGTATGGATTGGGAATGCACTTGTTGATGATAGTAACAGAATTCTCCCGAGAGGTATCAATGAGGTTGAGGTTATGTTAGTCAGTAAGTCGGAAATTATGGAAAAAATTATATCAAAATACCCCATAAGCAGACTGCTCAATATAGCCAACAGAATGAGAGAGTTTGAGATGAAACACTATAATGCCAATATTATCGGTTGTAAGTTCTCGCACTCTCCGCAGTTAAAAGAAAAGCCTGTAAATATTGTAACTAGGAAAGACTTTTTGAAGCAGTGTGCTACACTGCATTGTAGAGTTACTCCTGAAGGTATTGTACATATTTAATATAAGCGAACCCATATGGGTCAGTACAGTGTAATTGGTATCACCCCAGACTGTAAATCTGGTGCTTAATGCGGTTGTAGGTTCGAGTCCTACCTGGCCCACCAAAACTTATTTCTCTAATGTAAGAGGATTAAGTTAGTAAATAGTTGATAAATGGAAACATTTATTATATAATAAGTATGAAAACAATAAGAATTGAGGTACATAGTATGGAACGAAAGTATAATTACAAGTATATCATTAATGAAGACAAGCGAGTTGTAGTAGCTTTGAGCACCTTCGCTGGTAAGGTTGTACGAGGTGTGTCCCGTTGTTCCCCTAATGATAAATGGGATGTGGAAGTTGGAAAGCAGTTGGCAACCGCAAGATGCTCTGCAAAGATTGCTCATATGAGATTGAAGCGTGCAGAGTGTATGGTGGGTTGGTCAACAGAATGTCTTGACTATTATACAAAGGTAGTTGCTGAGTACAAGACCTATGAAAAGGATGCTATCGAGGGAGTAAAGAGGGCAACTGCAGAACTTGCAAAACTTGAAGAACAATTTTGTTAATCTTTGCAAATAATAGTTGACAAATAAACAATTATATGATATAATTAGTTTATAATAAATGAGGGAAGCAAGGCAACCGAAAGACGGGAGCCCACGAGAGCGAGTAAGACCTTGACGATAAAGTCCTCAACCGCACGGAGTCCTGTTGTGCGGGATATAAATGTGAACCAGCACCTACCGGAGGTTGGAAGATTATGGGTAGGGGACGGCAGGACGACCTCCATTACATATTTGGAAGCGTATCCTAATGGCTAAGGAGCTAGTCTTGAAAACTAGTGATGGGCGATGAGTCCACTGGGGGTTCGAGTCCCTCCGCTTCCGCCAATATCCTGACGACCGGAAAATCGGATGCCGGCATCTAACGGTGTATGAAGGGAAATGGTCCGTCCTTCCAGGATACATAATAAACATTGATATGAGTGCTACGACAGACTGAGGAAGCCAATGTGATAGTGGCGAGTTCGTATAACGCTGTAGCTAAGTGGAGTTTAATGAACAGCTCATATTAATATATTTGGCTCCGTAGTTCAGATGGTTAGAATGCCAGCCTGTCACGCTGGAGGTCGTGGGTTCGAAACCCATCGGAGTCGCCATTGTCTACTTAAATGTACATAGGTGGACATATCTCACATATGATTCGCCCATAGGTTATATGTGAAAACAAATGTGGACCAAAGGCAGATGTTACGGTGAGAGTGCTACAGTTTGGTGAAGACCTAGTCCAAACAAACTCAGGTGCGTACGACCCGCCTGGAATAAAAGATAGCGTGTCCAGGAAATAAGTCAGAGTAATAGGTATATAACTATTTATCTGGCAAGCTATAAAGGGGTAATGGACCCTACATAAAGCTGGTGAGTCTCCTAGTCCAGCACTTCTATCCCCATCTAGCTCAACTGGTTAGAGCACCCAACTTATAATTGGGAGGTTCGGTGTTCGACTCACCGGGTGGGGACCATATGGTTCCATAGTTCAGTTGGTTAGAACCCTCGGCTCATAACCGAGTTGTCCTAGGTTCGAGTCCTAGTGGAACCACCAACAAGTGTGATAAGTTCATAATGGTGAAATTCAAACTGCCACACCTCCTTGGCAGCCGTAACAGTCGGCAACCTCCTTTATATGCGGGATTGGCGGAATTGGCAGACGCGCTAGATTTAGGCTCTAGTGGGTGACCGTGTGGGTTCGAGTCCCATGTCCCGCACCAAAAGCAGGCTAAATCTTTCTAGAAAGTCAGGGACTCATGAACCCTTGTGCCTGCCCCCAAATATTATTGTATTATTAAATACATACATATAATTTTTTGCCCCCTTAGCTCAGTTGGTTAGAGCAACTGGCTGTTAACCAGTAGGTCTGCGGTTCAAGTCCGTGAGGGGGCGCCATATGACCATAGTGATACACAACCTTCCCGTGGTGTGGTCGTTAGCCCTAATTTTAGTGTATCGTGTAACTTGATAAATAATGTACACCTCGGTGCAGAACGAATACCATCGTGCCGAGAACTCACACCTGAGTGAGCGAATCAGAGTTGGGAGTGTGAACGATAGTTTACATTTCTCATAAGGGTTTATATCGTGAGGTATAGATTCTACGGACCAACAATCCGTCTGGCGGGTGAGTGTGCTGACATAATCGCAATCAAAGACACTGTCATGTCGTGTCCATAATAGAGGCTTCTTTGAATAAAAGAAGCTGAATCCTAGTTAGGTATTAGTTGGTGACTGTTGCAGACCTAGGAAACACCACTAAGGACATTTGCCTTGAAGCTTTGGAGACTTAGCTATAAGACATGGTTGTGGTACGAGTAGCCCAAGGGCAAGAAACTCTAATGCTTGAAGATAGTAAAAAAGTGATAATAGAGAATTACTTATTACCAATTCTGAATGGCGGGTGAAAGTTGTAGGTAGTCAATCCTGCATGAGACTTGGTTTTTAAGGTACCTTCCAGGACGGGAAGGCTAAAACTACATAAGAACTGGGGCAAGAAGTTTATGATGGACGCATTGTAGGCTCAGACTTGTCTCCTCATTGGTCGAATATGATTGAAGATTAAACAGTCGGTAGGGCGAAGGTCCGTACAGAAATTTAACAAGTTACTGGGGATAGCATTTGCTATCGACCTACATTTGGTGCTTATGTAGGCAATTCATTTTCAAAGCACCTTTTATATGAAATGTACATATTTGTTGGGATAGCGTGCCAAGCATTTGCAGAGTGATGCTTGTGGTGAAAATCGGTAATCAATCCGTTGGGATGACCCCGTTAAAGAATATGTATGAACCACATTTAATTTTTAGAGAGGTCCTGCTTTAGTGGACGATTCAAAATTTGCCGGGATAGTACAGCTGGCTAGTACATACGACTGATAATCGTAAGACCTGAGTTCAAGTCTCGGTCCTGGTACCAATCTCGGCAGTTAAGCCGAGATATTTTATTTATGCAGGGTTATATCAACTGGTTAGATAGCATGCCTTACAAGCATGAGGTTATGGGTTCGAGTCCCTTACCCTGTACCACGCTGCTGTGGATTGCGGACCTCTTAATGACCACAGGTGAGGATAGGCTGGTAAGCCGACTATGGTAAGCATAGAAAAGTTTCCAAAATGTTCTTGCAAGAGCTAAGGTTTCTAACTAGGTTCCATTAATATCGAACGGCTAGTTACTTGTTAGTGGGTTGACGAAATGAGCGATGCGGTTGAGGCTGAAGCGTGGATGGCTCGTCAGTGGTTAAACTAACGCAAAGTATTTATTCGAGGGAATGGTTGAAGAGGGGCGAGATTGATAGAGTTGGTGTGGAGAGCACCTAGTCAATGTGGCTGTGTAGAATAAATACTGGCGATGAAGCAGCGTCTCGTCATAGGAGTGGCTGTGGAGCCACTACCAGAGTTTGCAGGCCCAAGTAATGAGGGGGTAACTTTTATCTATGACTACGCCTTGAATGGGTGAAAAACTGCTACGCTAGTGCAATTCAATGGTCACCAGTTAATGGATTCTGGCTTTCCTTTACTCAAATGATGCGACAATACTGTTCTTATATAAGAATAAGTTGTGTGACTAGCGTATATGCCTAGATAGCTCAGATGGTAGAGCACTCGGTTCATACCCGATATGTCGGTGGTTCGAGTCCACTTCTAGGTACCATATATGTCTCGGTAGCTCAGTAGGTAGAGCAGAGGACTGAAAATCCTCGTGTCGCTGGTTCAACTCCAGCCCGGGACACCATACATATACTTCCAACAATATGTAAATTCCTATTTCGGAATAATCCTCATAAACAGTATCAGTTGCAGCTGGTTGGATGAATAAAGCTGTTAGAGAGATATGGTGAGTGTAGTTCAGTTGGTTAGAACGCCAGATTGTGGCTCTGGAGGTCGGCAGTTCGAATCTGCTCACTTACCCCAGAATTTATAGAGAAGAAGGTATTGTTATGAAAACTTCTACTTTTAAGTGTCCAAACTGTGGTCATATTTGGCAACAAAGTGTTTGGAAGTGGCTTTTAACTACAGTTTTCCATTGGTTTGACTTTTCGGACTTGAGAGACTATCGTAAAACTAAATGTCCTAATTGTGGTGAAAAGCATTATATTGCAAGAGAGAAGTAAAATAGGGGAATGGTGTAACGGCTAGCATGTGTGGCCCCAACCCACTTGGTCAGGGTTCGAATCCTTGTTCCCCTGCCAATTTTATATTAAATAATAGTTGACATTCTGCTCAATGTATGTTACAATGATGATGTAAGTTAAATAACATATGTGAGCAGTTGGAAGATAAGTAAAAGCGGTCTTATCAAATGTAATTTTGGAAGGTTAGATTACATAACAATTATATGACGCTGTGGTCAAATGGTAAGGCACAGGCCTGCAAAGCCTTGGGTTGTTGGTTCAAATCCAACCGGCGTCTCCAAATGGTTGGCGACTTCTGTGATGGGGAACAGAAACGAATGTTCGTAGGAAGAGGTACCACCTGAGTGAGTTCGACTCTCACCCCAACCGTAATATGCGTCATTAGCTCAGCTGGACAGAGCAATCCCCTCCTAAGGGATAGGTCGGTGGTTCGAATCCATTATGGCGCACCAGACCTTGGAGCCAGGTTGTACAAGGCTATCCTGTTATACTTGTCATATAAGTACGCTTAATAAGAATGTGCGAGAACATGACTTACGCTTTTTAAGTTTGGTTGCTGATTAACCTGAGGTAGCGTAGGACAACCTCCAAATAAAATCATAGCAACGCACTTGATTTGTGTGCGTAAATGTGTATTTCTAGAGTACATACAAATCTAAGCATTTGCGGTGCTAGCTCAGTTGGAAGAGCAGTACACTTTTAATGTATTGGTCAGGGGTTCGAGTCCCTTGCACCGCACCAGTCCTCCTGCACAGAGGAGTTATAAAAAGTAGTATACAGCCGATGACAAGGCGAAGTACATAACCTGTGCTAGTGTATCATTGTAGTAAGTTCGGTGACGCATAAACCACCGCTACATGACAGTGACAACTACTGCTTAGTTGTAGATATCTGCGGATGTAGTTCAATTGGCTAGAGCACCTGCCTTCCAAGCAGGGGGTTGCGGGTTCGAGTCCCGTCATCCGCTCCAACTTAAATGCGGATATAGTTCATCGGTAGAATGTGACCTTCCCAAGGTTGAGAGGTGGGTTCGATTCCCATTGTCCGCTCCAAGGCATAGGTTGAAACGATATATACCTATATAAGTCCTCCAGATGGGAAAGTGATATAAGCACTGGAGAAATGCAAATGCGACCCCGTAAGATAGTTACATCGGTTATAAAGCATGATGATGGCACATAACTAAACAGATACAGTGTGTGACCGAAGAAATCATTATGTAGCGTAATGCCATACGCACTTTGACTACATGGTAAGGTAAGGGGCACAACTAACTGGGAGTCAAGGCGGACAAAGATAGCTTGCCCGAAAACATAGCTATTAAGTAATGTGTTATCCATTATAATCAAGGCGTGGTGGAGAGGTTCTTGCAGAGTTCAGCTCTAGGCAGGAGTGTAGATTGTGATGATTGCTTAATAAAGGATTTTACTTATGAAAACATTTCCTAAATTAAAAATGAATAAAGAAGAATTGCAAAATTATCTTGTATTCAAACATAGAGGTTCAAGAGTTGAATCCAAAAAGGGTAAAGGTTCTAAATATAATAGAAGAAAAGAATGTAAAATTCCTAAGGAGTTTTAACATAAGTCCTGGCAGACGAAAACCGCTGAAAGAAAGGGTTGCTGCGAGGTATAAGAGTGTACGGTTGAAAAGATGTGCACCACCTTTAGAAGCTTAAGGATATTGTCAATGCCGACCATTGGGACTGCAAGTAAATAAAACTGGGAATAGCTTGCAAAACAAATTAACATACAGGGTGTGGTGTAATGGTAACACGCTAGCTTTGGGAGCTTGAGTTGCGGTTCGAGTCCGACATCTTGTACCAGTATACAGGTGTGACTACCTTCCTGTGGGAAAATAAGTTAGGAACAAACTATGAGTAGGAAGTTATAGATAATTAGGACCTGTCCTAGATGTCTTTTTAGACTTGCTCGTTAGATATGCCGGTATAGCTCAGTTGGTAGAGCAGCTCACTTGTAATGAGCAGGTCGGGGGTTCGAGTCCGTCTACCGGCTCCAG
>JAEIGA010002711.1_pt1 | contig 28047 bp, 26 predicted proteins | sample 9270691 | NCBI WGS metagenome assembly JAEIGA01 (sample SAMN17057246, study PRJNA624740) | gut metagenome | biome: biome; isolation source: fecal sample | host: Bos grunniens | place: China: Xizang | collected 2019
CCAAGAATGACAGGACCAGAATCTGTAGTGTTACCATTACACCATAGCCCAATATTTGTTTTTGACGATGCAAAAGTAGAACTTATTTTTTGATTTGCAAAGAAAATTGCAATTTTTTTTCATATCTTTGTTAAGATTTTTGCATAGTATAACAAAAATAACATATAAACTCGCTGATTATGAAGAATATAAAGATTCGACTAATCGTTATGAACTTTCTGCAGTTTGCAGTCTGGGGAGCTTACCTAACCTGCATAGGTCAGTTTTTAGGCAAGGTAGGTCTCGGTGCCTACATCTCGTGGTTCTATATCGCACAGGGTGTAGTCTCTATCTTTATGCCCGCAATTATGGGCATCATTGCCGACAAGTATGTGCAACCGCAGCGTCTGCTCGGCCTGTCGCACCTCTTGGCTGGAGGTCTTATGCTCCTTACTGCATACTTCGGTTTCGAGGCTACGGAACTCGCCAAGGCCAATGCCGACAATGCGGAGTACGTGGCTAATATATGGCCTATCTTTATCCCCTACGTGCTTAGTGTAGCATTCTATATGCCTACCATCGCCCTCTCTAATACCGTGGCTTTTGGCACGCTCACACGTGCGGGCTTAGACTTTGTCAAGGCCTTCCCACCAATCCGCACCTTGGGCACTATAGGCTTCATCGCCTCTATGTGGTTGGTGAATAGCCTCTCGTTTGGTCTCGACCTCACCGCCCAGCAGACCTATATGCAGTTGGTCATCAGCGGAGCCCTCGGCCTTCTGCTCGGTCTCTACGCCTTCTCGTTGCCTGAGTGTCCACTCAGCCAGAGCGACGTCAAGAAGAGCCTGGCCCAGCGCCTTGGCCTCGATGCCTTCGTGCTATTCAAGTCGAAGACTATGGCTATGTTCTTCATCTTCTCGATGCTCCTTGGCGTGTCGTTGCAGATTACCAACGGCTTTGCAACCCCTTACATCGAGAGTTTTGCCTCGGTCTCTGATAGTTGGTTCGCGTCGAACCCTACGATGCTCGTGTCGCTATCGCAGATATCTGAGGCCCTCTGCATCCTGCTCACCTCATTCTTCCTCTTGCGCTTCGGCATTAAGAGGGTTATGCTTATCGCTATGTTTGCGTGGGTATTGCGCTTCGGTCTCTTCGGTGTGGGTAGCACCGAGAGTGGCTTGGGCATCCTCGCCCTCATTATGTCGTGCATAGTCTATGGCGTAGCCTTCGACTTCTTCAACGTGTCGGGTGCTATGTTTGTACAGCAGGAGGCTCCTGAGAGTATGCAGGGTAGCGCACAGGGACTCTTTATGCTTATGACAAATGGTATCGGTGCTTCGGTGGGTACATATATCGCTGGTCGCATCGTCGATACCTACTGTGTTTGGGAGGGTGGCCACCTCATCTCGCGCCCTGAGTTCGCCAATGGCTGGCAGACCACCTGGTTTATCTTTGCTGGCTACGCCCTCGTCGTGGCCCTCGCCTTCTGGATACTCTTCCGCTATAAGCACGACCCCAACAAGATAATTAACATTAACCACTAATAGCCTATGGCACAGCAGCCTCTTGCCGAGCGACTACGCCCAGAGAGCCTCGATGAGTATATCGGACAGAGCCACCTCGTGGGTGAGAACGGCGTCTTTCGCAGGTTTATCGCCTCAGGCAGTGTCCCCTCATTCATCCTGTGGGGTCCCCCAGGCGTGGGAAAGACCACCTTGGCAAAGATTGTGGCCAAGGCCCTCGACAGACCCTTCTACACCCTCTCGGCCGTAACATCGGGAGTCAAGGATGTACGCGAGGTGATAGAGAAGGCCAAGAGCCAGCACCTCTTCAATGCTCGCCCTGCCTTCCTCTTCATCGACGAGATTCACCGCTTCAACAAGTCGCAGCAGGATTCGCTCCTTGGCGCTGTGGAGCAGGGCATCGTCACACTCATAGGTGCTACAACAGAGAACCCCTCCTTCGAGGTTATATCGCCACTCTTGAGCCGCTGTCAGGTCTATGTGCTTAAGCCTATGACCGACGAGGAGCTACAACAACTCCTCGACCGCGCCCTCACGACCGATTCGGAACTCAAGCGTCGCACCATCGAGGTAAAGGAGACCGAGGCACTCTTCCGCTTCTCTGGAGGCGATGCCCGCAAGTTGCTCAACATCTTAGATATCATCGTAGGCGCTTCGTCGGGCGACATCATCATTGATGATGAGCGCGTTACCGAGTCGCTACAGCAGAATATAGCCCTCTACGACAAGTCGGGCGAACAGCACTACGACGTCATCTCGGCATTCATCAAGTCGGTACGTGGCAGCGACCCCAATGCCGCCATCTACTACCTCGCACGTATGCTTGCGGGTGGCGAAGAGCCTCGTTTCATAGCACGCCGTCTGGTCATCCTCGCCTCGGAGGATGTGGGCTTGGCAAACCCCAATGCCCTCCTCTTGGCCAATGCCTGCTTCGACACGGTGCATAAGATAGGTATGCCTGAGGCCCGTATAACCTTAGCTGAGACCACCATATATCTGGCCACAAGCCCCAAGAGTAACTCCGCCTACGTAGCAATAAACAAGGCCTTGGCAATGGTCGAGAACGACACCACCAACCGCCCCGTGCCCCTGCACCTGAGGAATGCCCCCACGAAACTTATGGGCGAGTTGGGCTATGGCGCAGAGTACAAATATGCACACGACTACACGGGCAACTTCGTCGAACAGGAGTTTATGCCCGACAGCCTGCGTGGCACACGCCTCTACACCCCCAACCTCGGCAATGCCCAGGAGCAGAAGATTGCTGAGCGCATACACGCACTCTGGGGTGACAAGTACGACAAATAGGGCAAAGCCGAGTGCTGGTAGTCGGATTGGCGTGTCATAATGTGTGACAATTTGTCACTTTGTGACACCATCCACTGCGCATTGTGGCTTTGGCACGAGTGTTGCCGTAGAGAGCAACCGGCAACGAAAGTAACAAATTAACAAAAACAGATAGAAACTATGGCAGTAAGACCACTTTCAGACCGTGTATTGGTAAAGCCCAATCCGGCAGAGGAGAAGACCGCTGGCGGTCTCTTCATCCCCGACACAGCAAAGGAGAAACCACTTATGGGTAAGGTTATCGCAGCAGGCCCTGGCACCTCAGAGATTAAGATGGAGGTGAAGGTAGGCGATACGGTTATGTATGGCAAGTATGCTGGTGCGGAACTCAACTACGAGGGCGAGGATTACCTCGTGATGAAGCAGTCGGATATCATCGCTGTTATCGAGTAATTTCTAACAACTAAACACAACAAACAACAATGGCAAAGGAGATAAAATATAATGTAGAGGCTCGTGAACTCCTCAAGGAGGGTGTTGATGCGCTATGCAACGCCGTGAAGGTAACCCTCGGCCCTAAGGGTCGCAACGTAATCATCGACAAGAAGTTCGGTGCTCCACACGTAACCAAGGATGGTGTTACCGTGGCTAAGGAGGTAGAGTTGGAGGATACATTCGCAAATATGGGCGCACAGATGGTGCGCGAGGTGGCCTCTAAGACCAACGACGACGCAGGTGACGGCACTACAACAGCTACCGTATTGGCTCAGTCGCTCATCTCTGTAGGTATCAAGAACGTGACCGCAGGTGCCAACCCTATGGACCTCAAGCGTGGTATCGACGCTGCCGTGGAGCGCGTCGTAGCATCGCTCAAGGCTCAGAGCCAGGTTGTTGGCTCGGACTTCGACAAGATCGAGCAGGTGGCAACCATCTCTGCAAACAACGACTCAAAAATCGGTAAGCTCATCGCCGAGGCTATGGCTAAGGTGAACAACGAGGGCGTTATCACCGTGGAGGAGGCTAAGGGTACTGAGACTCACGTAGAGGTAGTGGAGGGTATGCAATTCGACCGTGGCTACATCTCGGCTTACTTCATCACCGACACCGAGAAGATGGAGGCTCAACTCGACAAGCCATACTTGCTCCTTACGGACAAGAAGATCTCGACAATGAAGGAGATTATGGGCATCCTTGAGCCTGTGGCTCAGAGCGGTCGCTCGTTGCTCATCATCGCTGAGGATGTCGATGGCGAGGCTTTGTCGGCTTTGGTAGTCAATAAGTTGCGTGGCACACTCAAGATTGCAGCGTGCAAGGCCCCAGGCTTTGGCGACCGTCGCAAGGAGATTTTGGAGGATATCGCAACCCTCACAGGTGCTACGGTTATCTCTACCGACAAGGGTATGAAGATGGAGGATGCTGGCATCGAGGCTTTGGGTAGCGCAGAGAAGGTCACCTTGAACAAGGAGAACACCACCATCGTGGATGGTGCAGGTTCTAAGGAGGCTATCGCAGCACGTGTTCAGCAGATTCGTGCTTCGATTGAGAACGCCTCTTCGGACTACGACCGCGAGAAGTTGCAGGAGCGCTTGGCTAAGTTGGCAGGTGGCGTAGCCGTATTGTATGTAGGTGCTGCTACCGAGGTGGAGATGAAGGAGAAGAAGGACCGCGTGGATGATGCGTTGGCTGCTACACGTGCTGCCGTAGAGGAGGGTATCGTTCCTGGTGGTGGCGTAGCCTACATCCGTGCCGTTGCCAGCCTTGAGGGTATGAAGGGCGAGAACGACGACCAGACCACAGGTATTCAGATCGTTAAGCGCGCTATCGAGGAGCCTTTGCGACAGATTGTTGCTAATGCTGGTGGCGAGGGTTCAGTTGTTGTGAACAAGGTTAAGGAGGGCGAGGGTGCCTTCGGCTACAATGCTCGCGACGACAGATATGAGGATATGCTCGCAGCAGGTATCATCGACCCAACGAAGGTGTCGCGCGTAGCCTTGGAGAATGCGGCCTCTATCGCCTCTATGTTCCTCACTACCGAGTGCGTCTTGGCCGAGAAGAAGGAGGATAGCCCACTTCAGACTCTTGCAAGCGCAGGTGGCGGTATGGGCGGTATGATGTAATCGCACCATCAAACATACAAACAACAGGGGCATATCCATTCGGATACGCCCCTTTTTGTTACTCTACAACCCTAATCACTATATTATCGCCCGACCACTGATTCACCTCGAACGTATGGGCATAGGCCCTCACCCCGTCGTGCAGAACCTCGACCCTGAACTCGAAGTCCGCAGCGTCAGCGACTAAATTGGTTGCGGGCAGGGTGTGCGGTATAATATATATATATAAGGTAAGCGCATCGGCCTTTACCCCATCCGAAGAGCGCAACTCCACCCTACTGCGACTCGCGTCATAGCCCTGAGGCTTAGCCACGAGGTTGTTGCCCACAGCCGCCACATCACTACGATACTTTATCAACTCGGCCTGCTCACCCCCACAAAGCACCGACCCCATAACCACCAAATTATAGCGCCAGAACTCCTCGAAATCGCAACTTATTTTCACCAAATAGCCCTTCATAACTAACCTCGGAAAAAACTTTTACTCAAAAAATATCACTACAAAGATAGTAATAATTTGCACATTTTAGTTTTTTATCTTAAATTTGCAGACTATTTGTGCTGAAATGGAGCAAATTGGATTGTATAAAATAGCCTACAAAGGGCTTAAACCAGACTGCTACAACTTTGATTTTAAGGTAGATAGCGCACTTTTTGAGGCGTTCGAAACCGAAGAAATCAAGGGTGGCGACTGTTGCGTTAATGTAGCATTAAAGCGCAGTGAGTCAATGTTGGAACTCACAATCGCAATAAATGGCGAGGTTATTTGTGAGTGCGACAGATGTTTGGAGGACTGCCCCATCGCCATCGACTACGAGGGCGACTTGGTGGTGAAGTTCTCGGACGAGACAGACTACTACGATGGCGAGGTGATGTGGATATCTCCTGCGGAGGACTATCTCGACCTCACACAGTACATCTACGAGAGCATCGTTCTCTCGCTCCCTTACAGCCGAGTACACGCCGACGGCGAGTGCAACCCCGATATGTTGGCCTCCTTCACCGAGATTACCGAGGAGGAGCTCGCAGCACTTGAGGCAAAGGCTGAGGAGAGCGATGTAACGGGTCTCGACGAGGCAAACAAGAGCATCCTCGAAGCTCTCAAACACCAGATGGAGAGCGAATCGTAGGATTGACTTCAGGGTCGAAGGCGCTAAAAAAAGAATAGACGTTTGCAAAGCAGTGGTCCGTCAGGCTGCAGAACAGACAGAAAAGATAATACTAAAACTTAAAAATTATATTGTAAGATGGCACATCCTAAACACAAAGTCTCATCAACACGTCGAGACAAGAGAAGAACTCACTACAAGGCTGTAGTTCCAACTGTAGTAACCTGCTCAAACTGCGGTTCAGCAGTACTCTACCACCGCGTTTGCCCAGAGTGTGGCTTCTACCGCGGTAAGCTCGCAATCGAGAAGAAGGCAGCTGAGTAGTCTTCACAAACACTAAAGGGAGCAACCGCAAAACGGTTCGCTCCCTTTATCTTTACTTAGGCCCAACAACGGACCTCCCACCACCTCCCTATTAACGAAAACTTAGAAACTATGATTAAGATAGGTATCGACGCTATGGGTGGCGACTTCGCTCCCGAAGTGGCTATCGAGGGTGCTATTATGGCTCTCAACCACATAGACAACCAGAGCAGAATCACTCTCTTTGGCGACAAAGAGCGTATCGTGGAGCTACTAAACAAACACAACTGCCCCGTAGATAAGTTCGACATCGTGGCAACATCTCAGGTTATCGAGATGGGTGACCACCCTGCAAAGGCCTTCATCTCTAAGAGCGACTCAAGTATCAGCGTGGGATTCAAATACCTCGCAGAGGGCAAGATCGACGGTTTCGCAAGTGCTGGCTCAACAGGTGCTATGATGGTGGGTTCGATGCAGGTAATCAAGCCTATCGAGGGTGTAATTCGCCCCGTGCTGGCTACACTAATCCCTACAGTGTCTGCCGAGCGTGGCATCCAGCGCGCCGTGCTTATGGACGTGGGTCTCAACGTAGATGCCAAGCCTGAGGTGTTGGCTCAGTATGGTTTGCTCGGCTCTATCTACGCACAGTCGGCACTCAATATGCCAAATCCTCGCGTAGCACTCCTCAACATCGGCGAGGAGGAGGGCAAGGGTAATGCCCAGGCAAAGGCTACATACGACCTTATGAAGGCTGACAGCAGATACAACTTCGTGGGTAACGTAGAGGCCTCATATATCTTCACAGGTAAGATCGGCGACGTCGTCGTGGCTGACGCCTTCGTGGGCAACAGTCTCCTCAAGATGGCCGAGGCACTCTACCGCATCAACTTCAAACTCGGTGGTGGCAAGCCTCGCCTCAAGAACTTCCTGCGCCCAATCCTCGGTCGCATAGTTCCTAAACTATACTTCCAGAACGACTTCTGGGACGCTATGAACGCAGAGAGTGTGGGTGGACTCCAGGTGATGGGTATCAACTCTCCAGTAATGATTGGCCACGGTTCATCGTCAGCACGTGCCATCTGCAGTATGATTCTATCTATGGAGCGCGACATCAAGAGTAACTTCCCTGCAAAGTTGCGCGAGGCCCTCAAGAAGAGCAACGACCAGGAGGCTTAAGGGCAACAGAATAGTCAAACAAAATAGGCGTATCCCTTTTCGGATACGCCTATTTCCTTTATACGCCCACACCAACATATAATAAGAGAGGGCGCATCCGAAAGGGATACGCCCACATCTTTCATCGGTGAATCACCTAATAAGCGGTAAAACAGGAGGCTATCGTAGCCCTGTTCGACGACTTACAACTTGTTCAACTCGATTTCGAAGTCTGCCAAGACATTCATATAGTTGATAAACGCCTCGTATGCAGAGTCATAAGGGTTGAAGTATGAGTGTACATCACCATCAGAGAACCACTTAGTAGCCATATAGTAGAAGTGGTCGGAGTTCTGCATAAAGTGCCATACATACTCGAAATCCTTATTCTTAACCTTCTTGATACGTGGTGCCAACGAGTACAACTTCTGGAAAGCCTCGTTCTGCAAGTCGTTACCCAACCAAGCAGTAACATCGCGCTCCTCATCTGCCCACGACATAGCGTAAGGGCAGTGGAGGACAGCCACAGGCTGCAACTTCTTAGATGCCTCGCTTACAGTAGCGAACTCCACCTCGCCAGTAGCCAAGAGGGCCTCAGGCAACGCCTTCATAAAGTCGAAGATACCTGTCGAAGATTTCTGGTGCTCACCGAAGGTCTCGTAGTCCATAAAGAGGTTCACAACATCGCCATTCTCTGCGGCTACCCACTGAGCAAACTTATCAGCAGTCAAAGGCCACTGGTCCCAACCCTCGTTAGAGAAGCGGAAAGCTATATCGTCAGATAGTTTGTAGTTGCGCAACAAGAGGCGAAGTTTGTTGTCGTTAGCATCGGTATATACGAAGTTTGGAGACTTCCAACCAAGGATGTGGCGCGCGCCCTCGGCAAGCATAGTCTTGAAGCCCATACCCTCAACCGCCTTAGCGATATCGTCAGAGTAGATCAACTCGGTATTGCGGAAGGCTGTAGGCTTAACACCAAACTCCTCCTTGAGCATCTGGCTGTGCAACTTGACCTCCTGCTTAAACTCCTCCACAGAGTAGAGCGACGACAACGAGTGTGAATAGGTCTCACCAAGGAACTCCACACAACCAGTCTCGGCAAGACGCTTGAATGACTCCAACACCTCAGGAGCATAGGCCTTGAACTGCTCGACAGCAGAGCCTGTGATAGAGAACGAGCAACGCAAAGCACCGTCGTACTTCTTGATTAGATTCAACAACAACGCATTCATTGGCAAGTAGCACTCACGAGCCACCTTCTGCATAATTGAGCGGTTGGTGAAGTCGTCGAGATAGTTGTGGTCGTTGCCCATATTGAAGAAACGATAGGTCTTCAAACGCCAAGGCTGATGAACCTGGAAATAGAAACAAACTGTCTTCATATATATTTATTTTTTATTTGTTACACTTATCTATAGCCTGCTGATAGACATCCTTGATCTTGGCAGAGGCATTAACCCACTTGAGGCCATTAACCTCCTCCATACCCTTCTCCGAGAACATCTTCGCAAGGGCTGGGTAGGTAATAAGGCCGTAGATAGCATCGGCCATAGCATCAACATCCCAGTAGTTCACCTTAACAGCATAGTCCAACACCTCCGCAACACCGCTCTGGTGAGAGATGATGGTAGGCACGTTGGAACGCATAGCCTCCAAAGGCGAGATACCGAATGGCTCAGATACAGATGGCATAATATATACATCCGAGAGCTGGAACATCTTCTGAACGTCGTCACCCTTGAGGAAGCCCGTGAAGTGGAAACGGTCCGAGATGCCGAGTTGCGCAACACGACGGATACAGTGGTTCATCATATCGCCCGAACCAGCCATAACGAAACGCACGTTAGGCACTCGCTTAAGCACCTTCGCAGCAGCCTCGATGAAGTAGTCGGGACCCTTCTGGAAGGTGATACGACCGAGGAATGTGACAATCTTATCCTTCACACCGCGCTGAGGAACAGGGTTGTCGTTCTCGGCGAACTGCACAGCGTTATGCACCGCAACAACCTTCTCTGGCTCGATATTATACTTCTCGATAACGATATTTCGTGTGAGGTTCGATACCGCGATAACCATATCGGCAGCAGCCATACCCGCGCGCTCAATCTCGTAGACACGTGTGTCGATATTGTCGCTTGACGAACGGTCGAACGACGTAGCGTGCATATGTACTACAAGAGGTTTGCCAGAGACCTGCTTAGCAGCAATACCTGCGAAGTAGGTAAGCCAGTCGTGGGCGTGGATAACGTCGAACTGACCCTCAAGTTGGCGAGCAACCTCCGCAGCAACAACAGCATAGCGCGCAACCTCCTCCATAATGTTTGCACCATACTTACCAGAGAAGGTGTAACGCTGAGTCCAGCTATCACCCTTGCGCTCCCAGAACTTCTTACCCGTGCGCTCGTAGCCCTCGCGATAGGTAGCCCACTCCTCAGGAGATATGTATGGCACCATATTCGAGTCGATATGGATGAAGGAGATCTTACGCATAATATCATCTGCGCCCTCAATACTTGAGTCACAGTAGCGTGCCTCGATATCGCTGGCATTGACAACCTTAACAAAGCTCTGGTCCTCGTCACCCGAAGCCTTAGGCATCACGAAGATAACCTCGACATCGTTGCGAGCCAAGCCCTGAGTCATACCATAGCACGCCGTACCTAAACCGCCGGCAATATGGGGAGGAAACTCCCAGCCGAACATTAAGACTCTCATAATATATCTATTTTTACGTTTTTACTTCTTTACACTCTTACGTACGCACTTGCGCTTAGGTTTCTCCTCCTTAGTCTCCTCCTTCGCACTCTTTGGTTTGCAAGCCTTACGCTTAGGCTTCGAGTACTTCTCGATAAGGGAGTTGATGAGGAGCAAGCCCGCTACCGATGTAGCGTGTGACACCGAGCCACGTGGGTTGTGTGGAGGGTCACCCTCGAAACGCTCAGAGATAGAGCCTACGCACTTAGTCTGCAACTCCGCATCGAAGCCATCCAGCACGTGCTTAGCGTCGGTCAAGAAACTCTCACCTACGATATCGAAGCCTCCCTCGATGGTGAGAACAAGTGGCCATATCCAAGCAGAGCCATTGCGCGAAGCGAGATCCTGCGAACGCTGATCCTCGTTGTAGTTCGACTTGTATAGTGGGTTACGTGGTGAGAGGGTGCGCAAACCGCGTGAAGTGAAGAGGTGCTCGTTGATGGTCTGCAACACGCGCACACTCTTATCCTCCTCCAACATCTTATAGTCGAGACCCACGACAACAGCCATATTTGGGCGGATGAACTTATTCACCTCGTCGTAGTTTACATAGTCGGCAACATAGCCCTCCTCTTCCAACCAGAACTTCTGGACGAACGAGCTCTTAATACGCTCAGGCAACCCCTTCCACTCGGCAACAAAGGCCTTGTCGCCCTGCTTCTTAGCCACCGCCAACGTGTACTCCACGGCATTATACCACAAGGCCTGAAGCTCTACGGGGTAGCCACGACGTGGGGTCAGAGGCGCTCCATCAACAACAGTACCCATCCAAGTCAATGGACGCTCGGCCCAAGCCCAGATCAAGGCGTTGTCGTGCATCTTAACCTCCTCTCCAAAGCCACGACGATAAGCCTCCAAGATAGCCTTCATCACGCCACCATACTTAGCCCACAACTCCTTCTGTGGAAGGTATGCCTCAAGGTGCTGAAGAGCATAGAAGAACCAGAGTGGCGCATCGGCAGTAGAAGGAGTAACACGGCACTCCAACAAGCCAGATGCCTCGATATCCTTAACCGCAGTGTCGAGGACAGCGATGCAATCCTCCACATTTCCCTGAGCAAGGGTGAGACCAGGCAGTGCCATAAAGGTATCCTCCATAAATGAGCCAAACCAAGGGTAGCCAGCAACGACCTCCACTCGATTACCTGGACGACGGATGATGAACTGACGTGCCGAGTGCTTCAAGCAACTCAAGAAATCAATCTTATGGGTGCGACGAGCAAGAGCCCCCTCATATACTGCCGAGATAGTCTCGTCGGTAGCCATCATATCTGTAGCCGCCGAGAAGATTACGCTCTCGCCCTTCTTAATATTAAATTCGAAATAACCTGGGGTGAGCAAATCCTCGTGACCCTCGTAGCCACGAGCCAACTCCTTGCGATACTCGAAATTGTAGTACCAGTCGGGAGCTGCTATAAACTCTGTCTCGGCCTTATTCACCTGCATATTGAGCCAAGGGAAGCCATCATACAAACGACACTTTACACCGTATGGAATTGGGTAGGCTCTGCCATCGGCCTCAACATTTGCCTTCGACAAGGAGTGCTTGTCGCGGAAGGCCAACAATGGACGTAGGCGCAATGTGGTGTCGGAGTGAGCATCAACCAACGTATAGCGAATCATAAGTTGCGTACGGTTATGAATCCACAGCAACTCCTTACGCAATACAGCACCACCCACACGATAGGTTATCGTAGGTGTTGGTGTGTACTCGAAGTCAGTGATATACTTATGACCACGAGGCTCATAGGTACCCTCGAAGCGATGAAGCGCGAGATTAAACGACTGGTCGTGCTGAATGATGGTCTCATCAAGCGACGATAGCAACACATAGGTACGGTCGCTCTGGTCGATGGGTGCAACCATCAAACCGTGATACTTGCGTGTGTTGCAACAAACGATGGTGGTACTCATATAACCGCCACGACGATCCGTAGCAAGCATCTCTCTATCGAGCGAGTACTCCAAATTTGCCAACTCACGTTTGTCGAATTTAAGTCCTGACATAGTTTCTATTATTTTGTTTATAGTTTTTTCGCTACTTATACACTACTATATACCACAAATGGCTGACTATCAGAACGATAACCCAACCCATTGTAATACACTACGATAAACGAATATTTTATCAATAGTAAAGATATAGCATTTTTTTGAAAACGCCAAATAATTATGCAAAAAATGACTCTATAACGGCATCTGATAGCATAAATTTCGATGTCGGCAAGGCCAACCTATCTCCTTGGCGAATAACCGTTTTAGCATCGAGCCACACCTTCGCAGCTCGCTCTATGCGCTCAGCCTCGGCCCTACCGAAGCGCTGAGCGATATAGCCCAAGTTGATACCCTCGACCCGACGCAACGAGGTCATAACATACTCGTTAAGGTGGTCACGCTTTGTGAGACTCTCCGACTCGAAACATACATCCCCTTGTCCATACTCCTTGGCTGTAGATATACACCACCTACGGTCGTCGCCACTGAACGAATGGGCTCCAGGGCCTATGCCCAAATACTCCACCCCTGTCCAGTAGGCCGAGTTATGCTTAGCTCTACGACCCTCAAGGGCGTAGTTCGAGACCTCGTAATGCTCATACCCTGCCCTCTGCAACATACTCTCCACCAGGGCGTAATCGCGCTCCGACTGCTCCTCTTCGACAGGTTTATACTCACCCTTGCGCACCATAAGGCCCAACCTCGTTCGCTCCTCAACCGTGAGATGGTAGGCCGAGATATGCTCCACGCCCAAGGCCAAAGCCTCCTCGACACTCTCTCTAAGCCAGCTATCACCAAAACCCGCCACACCAAAAATAAGGTCGATAGATATATTATCGTAGCCCGCCCTGCGAAGTCGCTGAACCGACTCCACAGCCTCCGTAGCACTATGTCGGCGATTCATAAATTGAAGCACCCTATCGTCGAAGGATTGGATGCCAAGGCTAAGACGATTAACCGAGGTTTTATGCAACTCCTCCACATACTCCTCTGTGAGGTCGTCGGGATTGGCCTCGACGGTAACCTCCTCAACAGCCGAGCAGTCGAAGAGGTTACGGGCGTGTTGAATTATACGTTCAATCTCTTTTGGGGCAACCAACGAGGGTGTGCCACCACCGAAATATACAGATGTTATACGCCTATCGCTAAGGTAGTTAGCTCGTTCATCAAGTTCTCGGTGCATACCCTCCACCACCTTTGGCAACAACCCCAAAGCACCCACCTTATAGAAGTCGCAATAGGTGCATATACGCTTACAGAATGGAATATGAAAATAGAGTGTTGCCATAGCATTGCCTTTCGATAAGGACAAAGTTACCGAAAAGTTTAGAATAATGAAATAGTCTATTGCAAAATTGTATTATATTTGCAGTAGCAAACCGTTATAAAGAATCTCTCTATGAAGAGCATAAAAGAGTTATATCGCATTGGAACAGGCCCTTCGAGCAGCCATACTATGGCTCCACGACGTGCGGCCGAGATTTTTCAGCACCGCAATCCCGATTGTACATACTTCCGCGTAACCCTCTATGGTAGCCTTGCCGCTACGGGACGAGGCCACTTGACCGACCAGGCTATCTTCGATACGCTCAGGCCTCACGGCAACGTCGAACTTATCTGGGAGCCCTCGATATTCAAGCCATTCCACCCCAACGGTATGCGCTTCGAGGCCATTGAGGATAACAACGTCGTCGATGACTGGACCGTCTATAGCGTAGGTGGAGGTGCCTTAGCCGAGGAGGACAGCACCCCCATCGAGACCGCCGACATATACCCCGACAAGAAACTGGTGGATATATTGAAGTGGTGTACCGAACACGGTCGCACCTTCTGGGAGTATGTCGAGATGTATGAGGGCAAGGAGATTTGGATATTTTTGGCAAAGATATGGCGCGTGATGCGCGAGGCCGTGGAGCGAGGTATCGAGACCGACGGCGTAATCCCTGGCCCACTCAACCTCCCTCGTCGTGCTATGCGCTACAACGTGAGGGCTTCGGGATATAAGCAGAGTCTTCAGTCTCGTGGCCTTATCTTCTCGTACGCCTTGGCCGTGAGCGAGGAGAATGCCTCTGGTGGCCGTATCGTCACCGCCCCAACGTGTGGCTCATCAGGAGTACTTCCTGCCGTACTCTACCACCTCTGGAAGACCCGCGAATTCAGCGAGGCACGCATCTGTCGCGCTCTTGCCACAGCGGGCCTCATCGGAAATATCGTCAAGCACAACGCCTCAATCTCTGGAGCAGAGGTGGGCTGTCAGGGCGAGGTGGGTGTAGCCTGCGCTATGGCTGCTGCCGCAGCAAACCAGCTCTTTGGTGGCACCCCCGCACAGATTGAGTATGCCGCCGAGATGGGTCTTGAGCACCACCTCGGTATGACGTGCGACCCCGTATGTGGTTTGGTGCAAATCCCCTGCATCGAGCGTAACGCCTACGCCGCAGCACGAGCCTTGGATGCCAACCTATACTCGATGTACACCGATGGTCACCACCGCGTGTCGTTCGACCGTGTGGTGGAGGTGATGAAGCAGACGGGCCACGACCTCCCATCCATCTACAAGGAGACGGGTGAGGGTGGTCTTGCCAAGGACTTCTTCTAACCGCGGCGACAACCGAGCGTAACATATATAATAGAGGTGGGTGGTCTAATGGCCACCCACGATCTCGTTTAAAAGCCTCCTTACCCACACGTAACACCGCTCAAAGGTCGAACTCACCTCGTAGATAGTATCTATGCGTCGGCGAATCCTGAGAATGGATGTGCGCAGCCAGAGCAGGTAGACCACCACAGCGACCACAATCGACACAGAGCCAACAATGATGTAGCAGAGGGCTAAGTGGTCTATTATTTCGGCAAGGGCGAGGACCATCGCCATAGCGAACATCCCTAAGCCTAAGAGGAGGGTCGCAACGAAGATAAGAGCCGAGAGCATCGCTACGCTTCAAAATACTATTCGTCGTCGTTACCCCCTTCACAACCACAGTCGCAATAGTGGTGACGCATACGCTCCGCAGCACCATCAACGGCCGAACGAATCTTGCCTCGCAACTCCTTGCCCGTTTGTGGTGTAACAAGCATCGCAATAGCAGCTCCTACAACAGCACCTCCAAGGGCTGTAAGTAGACAGAGTGATGAATGTTTCATAGTCGCAAAATTTTAAATGTGTTAAAACCAAGCCTCAACCAATAGGCCTGGCCACACCACTATTGCAAACCTTAAGCCAAAAAGAGTATCGACAAACGAACAAATAGCAAACTACTCTTGCCTCATTACGCCATTTTTTATACTTTTGTCCTGAATATCTACGAAATATGATTGTTGCCTTCACAGGTCACCGCACCTATCAACATAGTGCCGAGGAGCAACTCCGCACAACCATCCTCTCCCTCTACAACCAGGGGGGCCGCACCTTTCGTGTGGGTATGGCCGAGGGGTTCGACTTAGCCGCTGCCGAGGCGATTATTGAGATTATGTCCGAGAGCCGCGACATAACCCTTGAGGCCTACATCCCGTGGCAAGGCTTCAACTCACACCTAACCTCCGACAAGCAGGAGCGTTACCAGAGAATACTTCAACAATGCGACACCATAACCACCATCAGCGAGGAGTTCCGCCCCTGGGTATTTAGGGAGCGCAACGACAGGCTCGTCGAGGGTGCCGACTATGTCGTAGCGTGGTGGGATGGCTCGTCGAGTGGCACGGGCTATACCGTGCGTAAAGCCCTCAAAAAACGATGCAAAGTGGTAAACCTATACCCCTCACAACAACTAACTATGGAGTTGTAAAAGAGCGACGACACTGGTCGAATTAGGTATAAATACCACTATTTAGATGATAATTTTATTATATTTTTGCGCCATATTTTTAAATGAAGAAAGAAACAACTATGGGAATTAAACGTCTACTATTGGCTATCGTAGCCTTGGCCGTATGCTTCACAGCAGAGGCACAACAGACTACAGGCGAGAAGATTAAGTCTTTCGCCAACGAGCATTTATCTCTTTCGGGATATCTCCAAGGAGGCATCCTTTGGGAGGAGAACGCCGACCCTGAGACCACCTTCTACTTGCTCCGAGCACGTTTGAGCCTCACGGGTAATGCCCTTGAGGAGAAGATCGACTACCGTCTACAGGTAGATATGGCTAATTCGCCAAAGATCTGCGACCTCTACTTCCGCTATAAGCCATTCAACTGGCTCAACCTGCAACTCGGTCAGTTCAAGTTGCCATTCTCCTACGAGAACGAGAATTGTGGTCCTACCACCGTGGAGTTCATCGACTACTCCTACATCACCTCCTTCTTTACACGAAACAAGGGGACATATGACGGCATCGATGGTGCAACGGGTCGCGACATTGGTTTCCAGATCTATGGAGGTTTCATCGAGCGCGAGGGCTACAGCATCATCAACTACAACCTCGGCGTATTCAACGGTTCAGGAATCAACAAGCGCGACCACAACTCGTCGAAGGATCTCATCGCTCGCCTCATCATCAAGCCTTTCAAGGGCTTCGGCATCACAGGTTCGTATATGTATGCCGAGACCAACTACGATGGTAACAAATTTATGAAGAGTCCTCGCTGGGCTGCGGGTCTCCTCTACGACTCGAAACACTGGGTTGCTCGTGCCGAGTATGCCGACGCTCGTTTTGGCAATGTAGATGCCAACTCGCTCTACGTCATCGCTGGCTACAAATTTGAGAAGCCTTGGGCTATCTATGCTCGTTACGAGTTTATGAACACATCGACGAACTATAGTCGAGGAGACCACCCTAAATACCCTATGGCCTCTTTGACGCACAAGACTACAGACGAGCGTATTATGGTGGGTGGAACGTATAAGCCTTTCAAGTTCTTACGCCTACAGTTCAACCTATCATACCTTATGAATAGCTCATCATTGAGTTTCGCATCATACTACAACAACGAATATAACAACGCCAGCCGCCTCGGTGCAAACCTCTTGGTGACAGCGATGTTCTAAACCTTTTTTTCGCGCAAAAATATGAAACGATTTCTTACTGAAGATTGGGTAGTGACGTTCCTTAGCATTCCACTACTCATATTGGCAGGATGTGCCTCTTGGCTACCAAACGGGGGTCCAAAGATTCCCGAAACACTAATCACGGCTAATGCGTGGATAAACATCGGCATCTTCTTCGTAATAGCCTTGGTATTGCTCTTCGTGGGCAACAAACTCTTAGGCAGACCGATGCGCGGATTACTTGTATCGTTCATCGTAATCTTCGTAATAGCCATTCTGGCTCAATGGGTTGCCAAGATTGACACAGTTAAGTATTACGGCTTCGAGGCTGTATTCTTCTCTGTCCTCTTTGGACTCATCGTACGCAACGTATTCCGAGTTCCAGAGTGGCTTAAGCCCGCTATCCAGGGAGAGTTCTTTATTAAGATTGGTGTGGTATGTCTCGGCGCAACGGTACTCTTCAGCGACGTGATGAAGTCGGGTGCTGCAGGACTCATACAGGCCATTATCGTAGTGGCTGTGGTATGGTTCTTCGGCTATAACATCGCTCGCAAACTCAAGGTAGGCAAGGCCGAGGCGATGACCTTGGCCAGCGGAGCTTCGATCTGCGGAGTCTCGGCCTGCATCACCGCCGCAGGCGTGGCAGGAACAGACAAGAGGGCCCTATCCTACATCATATCGTTGGTGCTCATCATCGTCGTACCGATGATCTATCTTATGCCGTGGCTTAGTCAGATGGTTACCCCACTGCTTTCTGACGATCCCACCATACAGAGCGAGATTGCTGGTGCTTGGATAGGTGGAACTATCGACACCACATCGGGTGTGGGAGCTTCGTCGGAGATGGCTGGCGAGATAGCCCAAAGAACCGCTATCGTGGTTAAGGCTACGCAGAACGTACTTATTGGCGTGGTAGCCTTCTTCATCGCCCTCTACCTCTCGACCCACTCGTCAAATGGCAACGGTCCCTCTCGTCCATCATTTAGCATCGTGTGGGAGAAGTTCCCTAAGTTTATCTTAGGCTTTGTCATCGCCTCAGCTATGTTTAGCCTCTTGCAGAATGGCGACTTGCTAACCCTCGATGCCAAGGGTAAGATTGTAGAGACCTCGATGGCTAAGACCCTCTCGACCTTCTTCTTCTCGCTCTCGTTCGTATGTATCGGTATGGATACACGCCTCAAGGATATCGTCTCAAGGGAGAATCGCAACCTCCTCTTTGCCTTCCTCGGCACACAGGTATTCAATATCGTGGTAACCTTCTTGGTTGCTTGGCTTATGTTTGGCATCGTCAAGCCAGCCCTCTGGCCCACAACGCCTAAGACCACCACTACGGAGGCTATCGCCGACGAGCCCAAGAAGAGTGAGTTTAGGCTTAGGATAGAGGGCAACCAGACCGACGTCATCCCCGAAGATGGCGAAATAGAACTCGTACAGATAGAGGTAGTGAAGTAAGCTATCGTTTTGTATTTAAATAACTTGGGCGTGTCCTCCATATTCTGGACACGCCCATTTTCTATATCTTGTTGCGGATTAGCTCCACCAATGTCTCACAGCCATCCTCCAGGAGGTCGAGGACCAACTCAAAGCCCTCGTGACCCTCGTAGTAGGGGTCGGGGATGTAGGACCAGTCGGGATGGTGGCGGAGAAACTCCCTGAAGCGAAAAATCTTCTGTTGCGCCTCGCGGTCGGGGGCTAAGCGAAAGAGAGCCTCGTAGTTGTTATCGTCCATTGCCACAACCATATCGAAACGCTCGAAATCCTCCTCGCGCACCTGACGCGCACGGTGGGTCATCGCAATACCTCGCGCCGAGGCTGCCCTACGCATACGGGGGTCCGACAACTCGCCACTATGGCCACCATACGTACCTGCCGAATCTATGACCACACTATCGGCCAAGCCCTCACGCTCGACCACAACCCTCAACATAGCCTCTGCCGCAGGGGAGCGACAAATATTTCCGAGGCAGACAAACAATATGCGTTGCTTCATAACTCTCCGTAGTTGGTTTATTTTAGGCAAATATAGCGAAATTAGCCGACATTTCACAACACTCTCCTAAAAATATGGCAACTTTTTCATTGAGTAATTTAGGGTGTTGGTTTAACCATTTATTCTATACATAGGTAAAAACCGCGAAATCGATGAAAGTCGAGAGTTTTTATGTCGAAATTAACCATATTTTTGCTACTTTTGCGTCCATAAACAACACAAGCAACTAAATAAATTGAGATATGAAACTAAGAACACTTCTCCTTTTGACTTTTGCATTGGTGGGTTTTGCACTCTCGGCAGAGGCTCAGGCACTCCCACGCAAAGTGCGTAACGTAGAGGTTCAGGACCTCGACGCAAAGAAGGCTCGTCTGCCTTGGTGGGGCGAGAAGAACCTACTCATCTTCTATGTTGATCCTGAAGTACCTAAGCAGAACCACGAATTTATCACCTACATCGAGGAGACTGGTCGTGTGCAGGGCCCAAACATCGAGGGCTTCGGCATCGTAAACCTCAAGGATGCTATCTACCCTAACGACGTGGTGCGCAAGATTGCAGATGCTCGCACCGCAAAGAATGGCGCAACCATCCTATGCGACCCCGACCACTACATCAGCAGTGCGTGGCGTTTGGGCGACTGCAACAATATGTTCGTCATTATGTTGGTGAACAAGGCGGGCGAGTTGGTTTACGTACACAAGGGCGAGATGAACGAGGCTGAACAGCAGAAGTTTATCGAGGCAGCAGAGAAGTTGCGCTAAGCACTCTCTTGACCTCGACACCGTAACAGAGGGGTGTATCCTACATTTTGGGGATACACCTCTTTTCTTATGGATAACACACTGCTAATAATCAGCACGTTACACAATCGCATCTACACCCCATAATTGTTTTACAATCACCTATTGCCCTTTTCACTTTTTTTTGCTATCTTTGCCCCCGAAAAACTATACCTTTAGGTATAGAGACATTTTTTCGTTTAGCGAAAATGTAGATTTAAACTATGAAGATAGCATTAGCACAGCTCAACTACACCGTTGGTGACATCAAGGCCAACACCTCAAAAATTATCGCAGCCATCGATAGCGCAAAGGCTTCGGGTGCAGACCTCGTAGCATTTGCCGAGTTCGCAGTATCTGGAACTCCTGCCTATGGACTACTCACAAAGACCACCTTCCTCACCCTCTGCGAAGAGGCCATAGAGCATATCGCAACTCACTGCCACGGTATCTCAGCAATCGTAGGTACTCCATACCTCACGGCTGAAGGCCCTATCAGTGCTGCCGCATATATTGATGCTAATGGAAATATCGAGTTCATCGGCAAGCGCCACGTCACAGCACGTCGCGAGATGGGCTACATCGTCGGGTCATCAATCGGAAGCCAGATAGTTCACCACAACGACAAATCGCTAAAGATTGTCGTTGGCGACGACCTCAGCCGTATGGACGACACCGACGAGGAGGCCGACATCATCATCTCGGTAAATGCTCGCCGCTACGGCAAGGGCATCCTCTCTCGCCGCTTCGACAAGGTGAGTCGCTTGGCATTCACCGCTGGCACAACCATCGCCTTGGTAAACCAGGTGGGCGGTTCGGGCGATATCGTCTACGATGGCACTTCGGGTGTGTTGGATGCTAATGGCCACTTGGTGATGGTGCTTAAGAGCTTCGACGAGGATATCAAGATCTTCGACACCGAGGCTACGAACGAGGCTATCGACGTACCCTTCACGACATACAAAGATCGCACACGCCTCATCTACGAGGCTGCCTGTCTCGGTCTTAGAGACTACTTCCACAAGAATGGCTACCACAAGGCCTGCGTAGGTCTTTCGGGAGGTATCGACTCAGCAGTAGTTGCTTGCTTGGCCGTAGGTGCTTTGGGCAAGGAGAATGTGCGAGTGTTGCTTATGCCATCGCCATACACCCCAAATAGCAGTGTCGAGGAGGCTAAGCAGTTGGCCGAGAACCTCAAGGTGGAGTATAGTGTATTGCCTATCATCGAGGCCTACAACGCTATGGTGGGCACCCTCCAGCCAGTCATCGGTGGTACGGAGTTCGACGCTACCGAGGAGAACATCCAGACCCGCATCCGTACAACGATGCTTATGGCCCTCCAGAATAAGACTGGCTATATGTTGCTCAACTCATCGAACAAGAGCGAGAACGCCTTGGGATGGTGTACACTCTATGGCGACACCGCAGGCACATTCAGCCCTACGGGCGACCTCTACAAGGGCGAAATCTACGACCTCGCTCGCTACATCAACGCCACCTTTGGTGAGGTGATTCCTGACGCTATCATCGACAAGGAGCCATCATCGGAGTTGCGCCCTGACCAGAAGGATAGCGACTTCCTCCCCCACTACGAGGTTATCGACGCCATCCTTTTCCGTATGATCGAGAAGAAGCAGCACCGCGAGGAGATTATCAACGCAGGCTTCGACTCACAGGTCGTTGAGAAGATTCACAAGATGGTTATGGAGAACGAGAAGAAGCGTTACCAGTTCCCTCCCGTACTCCGCCTCTCGCCTTGTGCCTTTGGCCACGAGTGGTTGATGCCTTTGGTAAACCACTACTGCGACTAATAGCCCAAGCAGTAGCGTAGCACACTTTTTGGTAAAACAAGCCGTCAGAATATGTCCCTAATTCGAGCAATATTAGCAATCATCTGTCCACCCTTGGCCGTTATCGACAAGGGTTGTGGCTCGGTGCTTATCGTAAGCCTATTGACACTCGTTTGTTGGGTCCCAGGCGTCATTGGTGCGTTAGTCATCCTAAATGGTTCAAAAGAGAACTAATTCCTCAAAAAGTATGGGCAATATCCAACATAGGGGTATAGTCGAGAGCGTCGAAGGCAATCGCGTAGTTGTCATAGTGGAGCAGCAGTCGGCTTGTGCTCGTTGCCACGCCCAGGGGGTGTGTAGCCAGAAGGGCGAGCGACGCTCAATAGAGGTTGTTACCTCCGATGCCAAGAGTTATAGCGTGGGCGACAAGGTTGTCGTAGCGCTCCTAAATAGAGGAATGGCACTCTCCTCGGTAGTGATGGGCTACCTCCTACCCTTAGTAGTGCTTCTCGCTACACTCCTCCTACTCAAGGCCATAGGCTTGGAGGACGGAGTTGTGGCACTCGGCGCAATAGGTGCTGTAGCACTCTACTACCTATTGCTCTACATTTTGCGAAGAGAGATAGAAAAAAAGATAGAATTTACAATTTTCAAAGAGTAATGAACACTTTAGTATTGACAGTCCTTACACTCGGAGTATTGGGTATCCTTTTGGCTGTCATCTTGTATTTCGTTGCACAGAGATTCAAGGTCGAGGAGGATCCACGTATTGACGATGTTGAGAAGATGTTGCCTGGAGCGAATTGCGGTGGCTGTGGCTTTGCTGGTTGCCGTGCTATGTCCGAGGCTTTGGTGTCGCGCGACAACATAGAGTCGCTCTTCTGCCCCGTGGCAGGTGGCGATACTATGAAGAGTATAGCGAACTTCTTGGGCAAGGTAGCCCCAGAGAAGGCCCCTATGGTTGCTACTATGCGCTGTGGCGGTAGTTGCGACAAGCGCCCCAAGGTAAACCACTATGATGGTGCGTTGAACTGCGCCGTAGTTAATACCTTCTATGTGGGTGAGACTGCTTGTGCCTTCGGCTGTATCGGCTATGGCGACTGTGTCAATGCCTGCAAGTTCGGAGCGCTCAAGGTGAACCCTGAGACTGGCTTAGTGGAGGTGGATGCCGACAAGTGTACCGCGTGTGGTGCTTGTGTCAAGGCCTGCCCTAAGGGACTCTTTGAGTTGCGCAAGAAGTGGCCAAAGAATCGCGCTATCTACGTGGCTTGTCGCTCGAAGAATCGTGGTGCTGTGGTTATGAAGGCTTGCAAAAGCGGTTGTATCGGTTGTGGTAAGTGTCAGAAGGTGTGTGCCTTCGATGCTATCACCATCGACAACTTCTTAGCATATATCGACCCTGAGAAGTGCAAACTCTGTCGCAAATGTGTAAACGAGTGTCCTACAGGAGCTATCCACATCGAGAATATGGAGCGACTCCCCAAAGAGCCTAAGCCCACAAAGCCTGAGGCAGAAAAATAAGAGCATCGTATGAGAATGAGAACTTTTCCTATAGGCGGTATCCATCCGTCGGATAATAAAGAGTGGAGCAAGGGTCAGGCTATCGAGGTACTCGACCTACCTAATGAGGTCTATGTGCCTATGATTCAGCACATCGGCGCTCCCGCAACTCCAGTAGTACAGAAGGGCGACAAGGTCGTAACAGGCCAAATCATCGGCCAGTCAATGGGCTTTGTATCGGCAAATATACACTCCCCAATTTCGGGTGTTGTGACCTCCGTAGATGCCTACCCCAATGGTCAGGGTCAGCGTCGTATGATGGTGGTCATCAAGCGCGAGGGTGACGAGTGGCTTGAGGAGATCGACCGCACTACAACACTCAAGCGCGAGTGCAACCTTACCCCAGAGGAGATTGTAGCGAAGATTAAGAACGCTGGTATCGTAGGTCTCGGAGGTGCGCAGTTCCCTACCCATGTAAAGCTCACCATCCCCGATGGTCAGAAGGCTGAGGTGTTGGTAATCAATGGCGTTGAGTGTGAGCCATACCTCACTTCGGACTACCGCAATATGGTCGAGCGCGCAGAGATGGCGCTCATTGGCATCGAGATTATTATGCGAGCCTTGCAGGTTAAGCGCGCCGTGATTGGCATCGAGAACAACAAGCCCGACGCCATCGAGCATATCAACTCTATCATCACCCGCGACAACTATCGTGGCATCGAGGTTATGCCACTCAAGATGCGCTACCCACAGGGTGGCGAGAAGCAGCTCATCGCTGCTGTGACAGGCCGCCAAGTGCCACCTCCACCAGCACTCCCCATTTCTGTAGGTGCTGTGGTATGCAACATATCGTCGGCTATCGCTATCTATGAGGCTGTTCAGAAGAATAAGCCACTCATCGAGCGTGTCGTTACCATCACCGGTAAGGAGCTAAAGTCCACTCATAACTTCCTCACACGCTTTGGTACTCCACTCAACATACTCCTTGAGCGCGCAGGAGGCCTCCCAGAGGGTGATGTCAAGTTGCTCAATGGTGGCCCTATGATGGGTCGTTCGATTGTGGAGACCTCGGCCCCTATCATCAAGGGTTGCTCAGGTATCACCGTACTTAGTGGTGCTGAGGCTGCGAGAGGTAAGGAGATTGCTTGTATCAAGTGTGGTCGCTGTGTCGAGGCCTGCCCTATGGGTCTTGAGCCCTACTTGCTCTCGAAGGTAGCCCGCCTACAGAGATGGGACGTTGCCGAGGAGCATAACACCGTGGATTGCATCGAGTGTGGCTGCTGCTCATACAGCTGTCCTTCGAACCTCCCACTGCTCGACTACATCCGCATCGGCAAGCAGACCGTGATGACCAACATACGCGCACGCGCGGCCGCTAATAAGAAATAAGATAACAAAAGGCTTTATATAATATATGGCAACCAGACTTTTTGCTTCTCCCTCGCCACATATACACACTGCCGATAATACACGACGTATTATGGGCGATGTGGTGTTGGCACTAATCCCCGCCCTCGCCGTATCTACCTACGTCTTGGGCCTCAGAGTGCTCTTCGTTACATTTGTGGCGGTGGCAAGTTGCGTACTCTTCGAGTACCTTATCTCACGTCTCTTCCTCAAGCGCAAGGCCACCATTGGTGACCTCTCGGCAGTTGTTACGGGCGTACTTCTCGCCTTCAACCTCCCCGTAGGTATTCCTTGGTGGATTGTCGTTATCGGTGCGCTCGTTGCTATCGGCATCGGCAAGATGACCTTCGGAGGCTTGGGATGCAACCCCTTCAACCCTGCACTTACAGGCCGTATCTTCCTGCTCATAGCCTACCCTGTGGAGATGACCGACTGGACAACAGGAGTCCCCGATGCCCTCTCAGGCTCTACGATGCTCCCTGCGGTGAAGTACCACCTCACCTCGTTGGCCGATGTGAACTTCGCACACCTCTTCGGTGGTGTTATGAACGGCTCTATGGGTGAGATCTCTGCCGTAGCACTCTTGGTAGGCGGCATCTACTTGCTCGTGCGCAAGGTTATCTCTTGGCATATCCCCGTGGCTGTACTTGGCACTATGGCACTCTTCGCCTTTGCTACAGCCATTGGTCAGGGCGATTTGATGTGGCAGTTGCCACTCTTCCATCTTATGGCTGGTGGTGCTATGCTTGGTGCTATCTTTATGGCTACCGACTACTCGACATCACCTATGACACATAAGGGTATGCTCATCTATGGTGTGGGCATCGGTATTATTACGATGGTGATTCGTCTCTGGGGTGCTTACCCAGAGGGTATGTCGTTCGCTATATTTATTATGAATGCAGCAACGCCTCTTATCAACAAGTATTGTCGTCCTAAACGCCTCGGCACTAAATAGTTATAGCGTATGAAGAGTTCACTAAAAAATATGGTAGTGGTGCTATTCATCATCACCACCGTCTCAGCACTCCTTGTGGCCTTGGTAAACAATATGACCAAGGAGGCCATCGCTCTGAGCAACCAGCAGACCAAGGATGCCGCAAAATATAAGGTGCTCAGCACAACATCTGACGAGGCCTACATCCTCTGTGACACCACACGCCTCATTGGCGACTTCGCCATCAACGTAAGCACAGTGGCACAAAAGAGCGATAACGCTATCATAGGCTACGCTGTCGAGGCCCCCAGCATCACCAAGAGTGGCTATGCCGACCGCATTATCCTTATGGTAGGCTTTGTGGAGGATGGCGAGGATGCCACGATTAACCACGTCGAGGTACTCTCACAGAAGGAGACCCCAGGCTTGGGTGCTAATATGACCAAGCCAGGCAACAGCCTTGAGCAGAGTGTGGTTGGTAAGCAGGCCTCGACCCTCAAGTTCAGCGTAACAAAGGAGGGAGGCTCTTTCGATGCCCTCACAGGCTCAACCATCTCGTCACGTGCCTACGCCAATGCCGTGGAGAGTGCCTACGCTGGCTACCTCTGGGCAAAGGGTCGCCTTGAGACCGACAAGCAGAGTGGCAACGACACCGCTTCTGGTGCTTCGACTACCCAGTATGACAATAACACCGAGACAGAGCCAGAGGCTCAGAAAGGAGAGGTAGAAAATGAATAAGTTGCAGATTATCAGCAAGGGAATCCTCAAGGAGAACCCTACATTCGTACTTATCCTGGGTATGTGTCCTACGCTCGGTGTTACGTCATCGGCGATAAATGGTATGGGTATGGGTGTTGCAACTATGGCGGTTTTGATTATGTCGAATATCGTTATCTCACTCATCAAGAATGTCATTCCAGATAAGGTGCGCATCCCAGCATTCATCGTTGTCATCGCATCGTTTGTGACTATGATCGAGATGCTTATGCAGGCCTACGTGCCATCGCTCTACGCTTCGTTGGGTGTGTTCATCCCACTTATCGTTGTGAACTGCATCATCTTGGGACGTGCCGAGGCCTTCGCTTCGAAGAATGGTGTCTTGGACTCTGCCCTCGATGGTATCGGCATTGGTTTGGGCTTCACCCTCTCGCTCACGGCTATTGGTGCTGTGCGTGAGGTCTTGGGCGCAGGCTCTATCTTTGGCTTCACCTTCGCCGAGGGTGTTATGCCACTGCTCTTCATCCTCGCACCAGGAGGTTTCCTCGTGCTGGGCTACTTGATGGTATTGTTTAACCGTGTTGCAAAACGCTAATAAAACGTGCATATTATGAATCTACTTATAGCAGATAATATATCGAACGAGGTACTTAATGGCTTTGCCACGGGCGAGGTCAGCGTTCAGGCTATCACCCTCTTTGCCGTTATCATCGGAGCAATCTTCGTAAACAATGTAGTGCTTTCGCAGTTTTTAGGTATCTGTCCCTTCCTGGGAGTATCTTCTAAGGTTGAGACCTCTCTGGGTATGGGTATGGCCGTCACCTTCGTTATGGCACTTTCATCTATTGTTACCTGGTGCTTGCAGCACTTCGTGCTCGTACCTTTCGGCATCGAGTATATGCAGACCATCACATTCATCCTTGTCATTGCAGCCTTGGTGCAGATGGTGGAGATCGTATTGAAGAAGGTGTCACCAGCCCTGTATCAGGCATTGGGTATCTTCCTCCCACTTATCACCACAAACTGTGCAGTCCTTGGTGTTGCGATTATCGCTGTGCAGAAGGATTTCGACCTCCTTACTACGGTCATCTACTCCGTGGCTACGGCCATCGGCTTCGCCTTGGCCTTGGTACTCTTTGCTGGTATTCGTGAGCGCTTGGAGATCGAGGAGACCCCTGAGGCTATGCGTGGTGTACCTATCGCCTTGGTGACAGCAGGATTGCTGGCTATGGCATTTATGGGCTTCGCTAACGTAGTGCCACTACCCTAAGCGACTGAGACATAAGAGACATCTAACAATAGACAAAAGAGGAGGGCATCACCCTCCTCTTTTTATTTGCACACATAGAGCGTAATAGCCTGCGTGACTACGCAAGGCTCAGCCTTGCCCCCTCCTTAAACTCCCTAATCTCCTTATACTTTACAATTACTCTAAATTCTCTAAATTCCCTAAATTCTCTAATCACCTCAAACTCCCCTCTCTCTTGCTCCTCTTGATTTTTGCAGAGAGGGTCTCAGATATCGCGCATAGCGAAGCGAGGGTGATTAGGATAGTAGCAGGGCTACAGCCTAAGTTCCTGAGCGAGTCTTGTGCGATAGGTGAAGCGCTATATGCAAAAAGAAAAGGAGCAAATCTTACGATCTGCTCCTACAATGGATTGCCCCCTCCTTTTCATAAGGAGGGGGAACGGGGGTGGATTGTAAATATAATTGGCGGCATAAAG
>JAEIGA010002712.1_pt1 | contig 28047 bp, 27 predicted proteins | sample 9270691 | NCBI WGS metagenome assembly JAEIGA01 (sample SAMN17057246, study PRJNA624740) | gut metagenome | biome: biome; isolation source: fecal sample | host: Bos grunniens | place: China: Xizang | collected 2019
CAATTTGCTGGATAGGATGACTTTCGGATAAATTACCGCAGTAGTCTTGGGCGCATATACTAAGGTAATAGTTCTGATTGCTTTTGGGGAGATGAATGCAGGTGTCAATGCGTTCTCCTACCATATAAGCTCCATTTTTTATAATCAGGTCCGTAATTCCGTTTTCCGGGGTACTGGGACTTTTCCTCTTTTCCAATTTGTCTCGGTCTTCGGACCAACTGATAATATATTGGTGAGCGGCGCCCATAGGACCGTCATCGGCAGCGTTCCAACTTAATCTGACGTCTTGCAGTTGGACCTTTGTCTGGAAATTTTCTATGGCTTTCGGTGCCAGCGAGTCTCCGTAGCAAAGGGCTCCGTATGCATCAACCAAAGGGCCGATTTGAAGTTTTGGAGACAGGGGATTGTGCAAGAGCGAGCCTTGAATGAGCTTTTCTTTCAGCATTTCTTGTGTAAATCCCTGTTTTCCGTGCTTTTCCAAGACCAGGGCGGCGATGGAACTGACCTGAGGGCAAGCCATGGAGGTTCCGCCCATTTTTCCATATCGGCCGCGTGGCTGTGAGTTATTGCCTGGTAAGGTGCTGAGAATCAGAGAGCCTGGAGTGCCGCCTGGGGCACAGATATCAACCCAGTCTCCGTAGTTGGAATAATAGGCCCTCTCGCCGAGGTTGTCATTTGAGCCGACCGCCAATACGCGCTCATAACTTGCCGGCAATCCGTATTTGAGTGCTTCGTTGCCAGCGGCAAAGAGCACCAGACCACCTTTCATCGGGCTGTTTGTCTTCTGTTCGCCATACCCATCGCAGCCCGCGTTATCAACGAAATAATTGATAACGGCTATGGTAAGTTCGTCCAAATGTGCGTGTTGGGCTGCTTCATTAGACTGATAAACAAATGACCAGCTGTTGTTGCAGATGTGAGCGCCATGGTCAGTCGCCCAAACAAAAGCGTTGTAGTAGTTTCCTACCACGTCTTCGCCTTTCTCATTGGGTTGAAAAATCTGACAATTCAGTATTTTAATTCCTCCTTTTCCGTCTTTGCCACCGGCTGCGGAACAAGTGCCCACTCCATTGTGATTGATAGCGCCGACCAAGCCGCCTACATGGGTGCCATGTTGATTCGGGACAATGCTGTCTGTATCTGCCACAAAGTTGTAGCTACCCTCGGGGCCGGCAGGGATAAGAATATCTTTCAGGTCTTCGTGTTGAGGATCAATGCCTCCGTCTAACACGGCTACCACAATCTCTGAATTTCCATAAAACCCTTTCTCCCAAGCCATAGGGACATTGGTTCCGTATTTTTCTGCCTGAAAATTCCACAGCGTGGAGGCATAGGGGTCGTTGAAACCTTCCATACGAATGGTAGGGGGTGTTTCAACTTTTTCAAAGAGTTCTTCGAGGCTTTCGCGGAAATGTTTGAGTGTGTGGGTGCTTTTGGTCTGCGATGAGTCACAACGCACCCGAAACCATTTGTGAAGTCCGGCTTTGCGGTGTCTATCTTCAAATTGAGGATGGCTGCTGATGACTTTTTCAAAGTCTCGCACTTGTAATTCCGCGGGAATCAGAGCGCGAATCTCATGCGTGGGCAAATCGGCCATAGCATCGCTGACGCGGACAAAATAGGTGCCGGCGGGATGGCTGATAATACCCTTTTGGGGATTCAGTTTTTGTTCTTTTTCGCCCTCTTTATCCATAGCTGTCTTGTTGCACGAAACGAGTCCGAGCAACAGAAGGAAACAAAGGGCAAAACGATTCAGATTCATCGGGTAATGCCGAGTTTCTTCAACAAGGCTGAAGGTTGAGGATCGTGTCCGCGGAAGTTGCGATACATTTCGGCCTCATCCATGCTGCCTCCTTTGGAAAGAATGTTGTCGCGGAAGGATGCGGCTACCTCGCGGTTGAAGATGCCCTTTTCCTGGAACAGACTGAAGGCGTCCGCTTCCAATACCTCTGCCCACTTATAGGAATAGTAACCGGCGGAGTATCCGCCAGAGAAAATGTGACCAAATGACGGGGAGAAGGCCATACCTTTCACAGCGGGAAGAACGGCGGTGGCAGAAATGTGTTTCTGCTCAAATTCTTCGCAATTTTCAGTCGGAACATCGTTTCTGTCGTACCAAGCCATGTCGATGATACCGAAATGAAGTTGGCGCACCTGGGCATAGGCGGACAGATAATTTTTAGAGGCTTTGATTTTCTCAATCAATTCAGCCGGGATGATTTCTCCGGTCTGATAGTGGCGGGCAAAACTGTTGAGGAATTCGCTTTCGTAAGCCCAATTTTCCATCAACTGGCTGGGGAGTTCCACGAAATCACGGGCTACGCTGGTGCCGCTCATAGAGACAAAGCGGCCGTCAGACAACATACCATGCAAGGCGTGACCGAATTCGTGAAGCAAAGTGGTCAACTCGTCGTGGGTAATCAAGGACGGGGTGTCTGCCGTCGGTTTGGTGAAATTGGTAACAATGTTGATGAAAGGACGTACGTCTTTTCCGTCCAAAGTCTTGTATTGATCGCCGAATGAGGTCATCCAAGCTCCTCCACGCTTGCTCTCACGAGGGAAAAAGTCTGCGTAGAACAGGGCGACGTGTTTGCCGCTTTCATCCGTAACGTCATAAACGCGAACATCGGGGTGATAGGCGGGAATGTCGTTTCTTTCGGCGAAGTTCAGTCCGTAAAGTTTGCCGGCCAGACCGAATACGGCATTGATACAACTGTCAAGTTGGAAGTAGGGTTTGAGCATATTGTCACTCAAATCGTAGGTCGCATCTTTGTATTTTTCAGACCAGAAAGTGAAATCCCAAGGCATGATTTTGTCGCCTTCAAATCCATTTTTCTTGGCATAGCGCTCAATCGCGGCAACCTCTTTACGGGCAACAGGGAGGGTGGGCTGCATCAAAGCAGCCAAGAAACTGTTTACCTTGTCGGCATTTTTAGCCATGCGCATTTCCAAGGCATATTCTGCATAATTCTCATAGCCCAGAATCTGCGCGATTTTAAGTCTCAAATCGAGGATTTCCTTTACGGTGCTGTTGTTGTCGAATTCTCCGCCTACGGATTTGCTGTTGTAGGCTTTGTAGAGTTTCTCGCGCAAGTCGCGACGGGTCGAGTACTGCATGAATGCTTTGTAGCTGGGGTAACTCAAATCAAATACCCATCCTTCCATTTGTTTGGCAGCGGCTGTTTCTGCAGCAATGTTCTTTACATAATCGGGCAGTCCGGCCAATTCCTCTTCTTGGGTGAGCTGGAGTTTGAATGCGTTTTGTGCGGCTAAGTTGTTTTTACCGAACTGCAGGGTGGCGAGGGCGAGTTTTTCAGAGTATTCGCTGAATTTGATTTTGTCCTCGGCGGAAAGGTTGGCACCATTTCTGACGAAACCTTTATAGCTTTTTTCCAATAATCTTGCTTCTTCGTTTGTCAAGTTGAGCTGTTCTTTCAGTTCCCAAACGGCTTTGACGCGTTGGAACAATTTCTCATTCAAACTGACATACATGGAATACTCATTGACAAGGGGCGTCATTTCCTCTGCCAGCTGCTGAAGGAAGTCGCTGGTGTTGGCTTCCATTACATTATAGAAGATATTGGCTACCTGTGAAAACGCATTGCCGGCGTATTCCATGGCAATGATGGTGTTTTCAAAAGTCGGCGCGTCGGGATTGTTTGCGATGAGGTCAATCTCTTTTTTGCCTTCTTGAATGGCTTGTTCGAATGCGGGACGATAATCGCTGTCTTGAATCAGATCAAAACGCGGGGCTCCGTAAGGGAGGGTAGAGGTTTCTAGAAGGGGATTGCTCATATTGCAGGACGTGATAATAAATGCGGTCAAGATGACCCAAAAGAACTTTTTCATATTGTATATATTTTTACTTTCAAAATAGCCTACAAAGGTACGAATTTATGCTGTGCTTTGCAACTGCTACCCTTACTCTTCTTTTTTTATTCCGAAAATTTTCTGTTCTGTCATCTTATAACGGATGTTATAACAACTCATCGTCATGGATGTCCGACCTTTTAGTACCGTTGAGGCGTATTCAGGTCTAAAACCTTGATTTTTAATTTGTAAAAGGTCTATACTGTTTTCTCCTTTTTCCAGTAAATCAATGAGAATCTGATGGTTCTTCTCCATAATCCGTTCGGCCTTTTCCTTTTGTCGTCGTTTTCCCTGCATGTGTCGGTTGTGCCAGCGGCAGCGGCATCGGTCACAACAGAATTTGCTGTCCGAGCGTTTTCCATAGCTGATTTCGTCGCCACATTCGAGGCAAAAAGAATGGTAGTGGTCTTGTGTTTCCATCATTTTTTGTGTAGATGGTCAAAGATGGCTTTCTTTTTTAGTTTGGCTCGGAAAGTAAAGAAAAATGAGCAAGAATTTTCTTTTTTCCGTTTTTTCTCGAAAAAGGAAAAAGTGTGATTTGGGATGAAAAAAGAAAAACATTTTTGTCTTGTGAAAATGCAATTGACAGAGCTTGGGAAAGTGTTTTTCTTTGCGCTTGTGAATCATTTCTATGTTTCTTGTCAGGCGCCGATAAGAGGGAGAAATGTTCACTTATGTTAATTAAAAAAAGAACAGTATGGAACAGTTAAACAGAATTGAATTAAGAGGCGTGGTCGGCTCTGTGAGGATGGCCAATGTCTCGGGTAAAAATGTGGCAAATTTTACCATGGCGACTTCGCGTGCTTACACCAAAAAAGACAATACAGCTGTCATTGAAACAGAGTGGCACAATGTTGCGGCTTGGGAGGGTGGAAAAATCCAACAATTGGATATGATTGAAAAAGGAGCCAAACTCTTCGTGGTCGGACGTCTGGTCTATCGTAAATGGGTTGGTTCGGATGGTATAGAAAGGGTTGATGCCGAAGTTCAGGCAGCCACGGTTGAACCGGTTGAGGAAACTTTGTCAAGCCAGATGTCCTGATGAAAGATTGAGTCATAACCGGGGGATGATGCCTCTATCCGGGCGATATTCGTGTCATTCCCCTATATTCTATTTGAATTCTTCTCTAAAAACGGCGGAGGTTCTATGAATCTTTCAAAGAAATCATTAAATTTGCAGATTATTATAAACTGTTTTCTGCAATATCTATATGAAGTTTCACCTGTTAGGCAAAGATGCTGCATCTCAAGCACGGCGCGGTCGGATAGAGACCGATCATGGCGTTATCGAGACTCCTATTTTTATGCCGGTGGGGACGGTGGGCTCTGTAAAGGGAGTGTATCATCGTGATTTGAAGGAGGATATCAAGGCGGAAATCATATTGGGAAATACCTATCATCTGTATTTGCGCCCCGGTCTGGATACCCTGCGAAAAGCAGGTGGTTTGCATCGTTTTGAAAGTTGGGATCGTCCCATTTTGACGGACAGCGGCGGATTTCAGGTGTTCTCGCTTTCTCCTATTCGTAAATTGACTCCGGAGGGTTGCACCTTCCGTTCGCATATTGATGGTTCCAAGCATATATTCACGCCCGAAAACAATGTAGATACCCAGCGTATCATCGGTGCGGATATCATTATGGCTCTGGATGAATGCTGTCCGGGCGACGCGGATTTTCAATACGCCAAAAAGTCTCTCAAATTGACCCAAAGTTGGCTGGAGAGGTGTATCAAACGTTTTGATGAGACAGAGCCTCTTTATGGCTACTCACAAGCATTCTTCCCTATTATTCAGGGTTGTGTCTATCCCGAACTTCGTCTGGCAGCCGTAGAGCATGCGGCCGCTTTGGATAGAGAAGGATATGCTATCGGAGGTCTGGCTGTAGGGGAGCCGACCGATAAAATGTATGAAATGCTGGAGGTGGTTTGTCCGGTGTTGCCTGAAAACAAGCCTCGTTATTTGATGGGTGTCGGAACGCCCGCCAACATTCTGGAAGCCATCAGTCGCGGGGTGGATATGTTTGATTGTGTGATGCCGACCCGTAACGGACGCAACGGCATGTTGTTTACGTGGAACGGTATTATGAATATGCGTAATGCCAAATGGGCGCAGGACTATTCCGAATTGGATCCTGCAGGCACTTCCTTTGTGGATCATCAGTATTCCAAAGCGTATCTGCGTCATCTGTTTATTGCGGGTGAACAATTTGCCGGTCAAATTGCCAGTGAGCATAATTTGGCATTCTATCTGGACCTGGTGCGCACGGCGCGTACTCATATCGAAGCAGGAGATTTCCTTCAATGGAAAAACAGTGTACTCCCTAAACTTACGCAGCGTTTATGAATTTTCCCTTGAAGAAATTGGATTGGTATATCATGAAGAGGTTTATTGTAACCTTCTTCGTGGCTATTTTGTTGATTATCGGCATTGTAATCATATTCGATATCAGCGAAAAGATTGACCAATTTGTCTCTAACGAAGCGCCGCTTGAAGCTATTATTTTTGATTATTATCTGAATTTTATCCCGTATTTTATCAATATGTTCAGCCCGCTGTTCGTATTTATTACGGTGATATTCTTTACCTCCAAAATGGCGCAAAATTCAGAAATTGTCGCCATTCTCTCCTGCGGTATCAGTTTCCATCGCATGATGGTTCCTTATGTGATTTCGGCAGCAATTATTGCGCTTATGTCATTGGGACTCAATTTGTTTGTGATTCCACAAGCTAATGAGACGCGTCTGGCTTTTGAAGGAAAATATGTAAAAGAACAGAAGAATCTGACCAGCCACAATGTGCATTATCAGATTTCTCCCGGCGAATTTGTGTATGTCGATGCTTTCAGCACCTGGAATAATACGGCATATAAATTTACTTTGGAGAAAATCAAGGATAACAAGCTGGTATCTAAGCTTTCAGCGGAAACGGCCGTGTGGGATACGACCTTTAATGGTTGGAAGCTCAAAAAGTATTTTATCCGGGATTATGTGGACGATATGGATGACAATATCCGCAGCGGAAAACAGTTGGATACGGTCATCAACCTGACTTTGGATGATTTCTATATGAACAAGAAGACGGTGGAGCGTTTGTCCCAGAAGAAACTCTTGCAACTTATCGAGACGCAAAAAATGAGAGGCGATTCCAATGTGATGTATGCGGAAATTGAACAGCATAATCGTCTGTCATTGCCTTTCTCTGCCTTTATTCTTACCATTATCGGTGTCGCGCTATCTTCCAAAAAGCGTCGTGGTGGTATAGGTTGGAATATCGCAATAGGTATTGCGTTGAGTTTCTCATATATCTTATTTATGCGTTTCAGTCAGATGTTTGTTTATACAGGCGTCTTGCCCGCTTATATTGCCATCTGGCTTCCTAACCTGATTTTTGCCTTTGTTGCTGCCGGTCTGTACCGCATCGCCCCGAAGTAGGCAAAATGTGTTATTGAAATAAAGAATCAAATGTCCGATAAAGTACGCATATTGGTGAGTTCTGTGGACGGGTGGAGTGATGCGAATGGCTCAAATACCTTGTCGTCTTTGGTTGCCGGTTATGATAAAGATGCACTGGCGTGTATCTATATTCGTAGCGAGGGATCGGATTCATCGGTTTGTGACCGCTATTTCCATATTTTTGAGTCTGAGGTGCTGAAAAGCCTCTACAATGGAAATGTACATACGGGCGAAGCTTTTGCCGCAGGTCGCTCGAAAGGGGCAGAGCAAGATAGGCAACAGAAAGCACTCTATTCCCATTTTGTTTCTTTTCGTCCTTATAGTCTGATTTTAGCACGAGAACTGATTTGGAAATGGGGAAAATGGCGCTCTCCGGAGTTGGATGCCTTTTTGGATGAGTTCAAGCCCGATGTACTCTTTTTCCCGATAGAGGGCTATATCCATTTCAACCGACTGAATGAGTATATTATCGCTCGTTGCAAACCGAAAAAAGTGATTGGATACCTCTGGGATGATAATTTCAGTTATCGTATCCGTCATTGGAATCCATTATGGTGGTTGCATAGAGCCTGGCTTCGTAGGGGAGTTAAGCGTCTGGTCAAGGCTTGCGATACTCTTTTTGCCATATCGCCGAAAATGCAGCGTGAGATAAAGGAATTGCTTCAGGTGGATAGTGTCTTGCTCACCAAACCGGCTACCGTGAATGCCTGTCAGGAAGTCTTTGCAAAGAAGAATTTATCCTTGCTCTATACGGGTAATATGACGGCAGGACGAGACCGAAGTTTGGAAATTGTGGCCCAAGCCATTGAGAAACTGAATAGGGAGGAAGGAGCGAAACTGCATCTGGATATCTATACCCAGACGCCCCAGACCCGTAGAATGAAGAAAAAATTAAACATTCCCCATGCTTGTACCCTTCATTCTGCCGTTCCTCAATCTGAAGTTTTTCGATTGCAAAAAGAAGCGGATATCTTGCTCTTTGTTGAGTCGTTTGAGGCTGCCGGCAGATTTGCCCGCCTTTCTTTCTCGACCAAAATTACGGATTATCTCAGTAGTGGGAGGGCCATTTGGGCTATCGGTCCCTCTGATTTGGCACCCATAGAATATTTTGAGAAGAATGCTTGTGCGCTGGTAAGTTCTGGCAAAAATAACATTGAGGCAGATTTGAGGAAATGGTTGGATAATGCTTCGCTTTTGTCGGAATATGCCGCTAAGGCATTGGATTGCGCCCGCAAAAATCACGATGAAAAAATGATACGGGAGCGTTTTGAAAAAGCTTCAGGAATTCAGTTTTAATCTCTTTTATCCGTAGAAACATGACCCGTTTTGAGATATTTACAGAGTTGATGCATTTAGGACTTTCTATCAAGGAAGAGCCTTCAGACAAGCTTTTGTCCTGGATGGAGGGCGAAAATAAAGATGCAGGACTCCGTGAGGTTTTTCAATTCTCGATGGTGCAGGGTCTTCCCTCTATTTGTTTCGATGGCTTGCAGAAAGTGTTTGCAAAGGGGCATTTCAAGATGGATGAGAAACTTAATTATGATTGGTTTACCACTTGTCTGTCCGCCGAGATGGTCTATGATGCTCAGCAACGCGCCTTGTCATTTCTTGCAAATTTTTATGCCCAACACGGTATTGAAATGATGCTGTTGAAGGGCTATGGGATAGCGGATTATTATCCCGTTCCCAAACATAGGCCTTTGGGCGATATGGATATCTGGCTTTATGGAAAACAAGCACAAGCAGATAAAATCTTATCCGAAAAACTGGGTATTGCGGTAGAAGAAGACAAAGAGCATCATACGGTATTCTACCTCAATGGTATTATGGTAGAGAATCATTATGAGTTTGTCAATGCCCAAAGCCATCCGACCAATCGTCTTTATAACGAAGAGCTGATACGATTGGGAAAGCAAGTCTTTACGCGTAGGGAGGTGGGAAAAGGACAAATTTGTCTGCCTTCACCGACTTTCAATGCGCTTTTTCTTTTCCGCCACATGGCCCAGCATTATGCAGGGGCTGGCATTAATCTTCGCCATATTGCCGATTGGGCGCTTTTCCTGCAAAAAGAGGCGGGCGCTGTGGATTGGGAACTGTTCTTGTCCTTGGCAAAGAAGACGGGCTGCCTTCCGTTTTGGCAGGCGCTGATGGGACTGACGGTGCATTATGTCGGTGTTTCTAACGCTCAATTACCCGCATTCAAGCGTGATAAGTCATTGGAAAAGAAACTTTTGAATGATATTTGTATAGAGAATGTCTATCAGGAAAGAGCCGCAAGTCTGATGGCCCGTATCAAGCGTTTCAAACACCAGCGCAGCAAAATTAAAATGGTGTATAACGAAAATGTACTGACCACTTTTGTCCGCACCGGTCTGCAATCCATCAAGTATAGTCTGAAAAAATAACGCCGCATCTTTGAGGGACGCGGCGCTTTAGAGTCTATTTCAAAATCAGTTCTACGGGGCAATGATCCGAGCCGAAAATTTCGTTGTGTATTTCGGTGGATTCAATGCGTGTGCTTAAATCACTCGCTCCGAATTTCTCTCCCGAAACCATAAAATAATCAATACGCCAGCCTACATTTCTTTCACGGGCTCGCATTCGGTAGGACCACCATGAGTATTTAATCTCTGTGGGGTGTTGCCAGCGCCAACTGTCAATAAAACCGGCCTCTTGCAACAAGGTCATCTTGGCGCGTTCCTGATCGGAAAAACCAGCGCTGAAATGGTTGGTTGAAGGGTTTTTAAGGTCAATTTCCTGGTGAGCCACATTGAGGTCTCCGCAGACAATCACGCCTTTACGATCGGCCAAACGGCACAGATAGGCGCGGAAATCATCTTCCCATTTTTCGCGGTATTCCAAGCGGCGAAGTCCGTCCTGTGAATTGGGAACATAGACATTTACCAGATAGAAATCTTCCATCTCCAAGCAGATGACACGGCCTTCGTGGTCGTGTTCCTCGATGCCTATGCCATAACTCACGGACAGGGGAGTGTGGCGCGTATAAATGGCCGTGCCGGAGTAACCTTTTTTCTCGGCATAATTCCAGAACGACTGATAGCCGGGGAATTCCAAGTCTAGCACTCCCTCCTGCAATTTGGTCTCTTGCAGACAGAAGAAATCTGCGTCAAGTTGCTGAAAAATATCGGCAAAGCCTTTCCCGCAGATGGCACGCAGACCATTGACATTCCAACTGATAAATTTCATATTAGTCCAAAGTCCAGGTTGCGCCCTCTTTGGTGTCCTTTACCTGCACACCCAGGGCTTTCAAACAATCTCGAATTTTATCGGAAGTGGTCCAATCTTTGGCCTCCTTGGCTTGTTTGCGTTGTTCCAATACCAAATCCATCAAACCGGAAATGATTCCCATGGATTTATCAGAGCCACCTTCCTCATCTTTCAATCCCAATACGCCATAGACAATGTCATCGAACAATTGGCAGAGGGTCTGAATATCGTTTTGCGAGAGTTGAATCTTGTGGTCTTTGGCGCTGTTGATAATGCGAACTGCGTCAAACAAATGGGAAAGGGCGATGGGTGTGTTGAAATCATCGCACAATGCCTCATAGATGCCGTTGAAAATCTTGATGATATCCGCATTGTCGGCAGGGCAACTGTCGGGAGCGATACCGAATTCCTCTTCTCCGTAGGCATAGACAGGGGCTTTGCGGCCGGCCATGGCATACAAGTCTTTGGTTGCCTGCATCAGGCGCTTCAATGCTTTTTCTGCGGCTTGCAGGGCTTCATTACTGAAATCCAAGGTGCCACGGTAATGGGCTTGGAGAATGAAGAAACGAACCGTCATCGGTGAGTATGCCTGCTCCAATTTGTCGTGTTCTCCAGCAAAGAGTTGGGGCAGCGTGATGAAATTGCCCAAAGATTTGCCCATCTTCTGTCCGTTGATGGTAATCATGTTGTTGTGAACCCAATAACGTACGCCTTGGGTGCCTCTGCATGCTACATTTTGGGCAATTTCGCACTCGTGGTGGGGGAACATAAGGTCCATACCACCGCCGTGAATATCAAACTCTTTGCCCAAGTATTTTTCTCCCATGACAGAGCATTCCAAATGCCAGCCGGGGAAACCCTCTCCCCAGGGGGAAGGCCATCTCATAATGTGTTGAGGCTCTGCTTTTTTCCAGATGGCAAAATCAAAGGGTGCGCGCTTGTCATTTTGTCCGTCCAAGGCGCGAGTGCCTTCCAACGTGTCGTCCAGATTACGTCCGGAAAGAACGCCGTAATGGTGGTCGTCGTTGTATTTGCGAACATCAAAATAGATGCTTCCATTGCTCTCATAAGCATATCCGCTTTCCAAAATGGTCTTCACCGCTTCAATCTGCTCTACAATATGTCCGGATGCGCGGGGTTCGATAGAAGGAGGTGCCACGTTCAGAAGGCGCATGGCTTCGTGGTAACGCAAGGTGTAGCTTTGTACCACTTCCATGGGTTCCAATTGCTCCAGACGTGCTTTTTTAGCGATTTTATCCTCACCTTCGTCGGCGTCGTGCTCCAAATGTCCTACGTCTGTGATGTTGCGGACGTAGCGAACTTTGTAGCCCAGATGCTTGAAAAATTTGGTCAAGATATCGTAGGTGACTCCAGGACGTGCGTGTCCCAGATGGGCATCACCATAAACGGTGGGTCCGCAGACATAAATTCCCATGTGGCCCGGCTGAACGGGCTTGAACAACTCTTTCTGCTTGGAAAGGGTATTTGTTATATATAAATCTCTCATAAGTCTGCAAAAGTAGTAATTTTTTTCTATCTTTGCCTTCGCCTATGAGCAAATTTAAGGAATATATTCGCAGGTATTTATTGTCGAAGCATGCCTACAAAGGAAAGACGGCCTTGTCTTCCTTGAAGGGAATGCGTACGGCGACGATTCTTTTGGATGTATGTGAGGATGATCTTTTCCTCTTCAAGGAGATGATTTATGCCTATTTTAAGGAGCAAGGAATCGCGACTTCTTTTTATTATTTCGATTTTAGAAAAAAAGAAAAAAATATGGCTCAGTTGTCTGCACCCGCAGATACCATCACCCGTAAACAATTGTCTTGTTATACGGGCAGGCCTAATATGAAATCCATGAATCCGCTGTTCTTCCAAAAAAGTGATATTTTCATCTCTTTTATTCGGGAAGATTCTTATGCCTTGAAGTATTTTTGCTCTATAGCGCCTGCGTCTTTTAAAATCGGCGCGTTGGAGGGCGAGCAGTATTGTTATGACTTGGTGGTGGCCGCCGAGGATAACAAACAGATGTTCGCTTGTATGAAAGATATTTTAGCAAAAATTTCATAAGTCCTATGAAGAAATATTTCTTGACCTCGTTGAAGGGTTTCGGTATGGGAGCAGCCAATGTTGTTCCCGGTGTTTCAGGTGGTACTATTGCCTTATTGACAGGTATTTACGGAGAGTTGTTGGAGGCTATTAACTCTGTGACCAAAAAGGAAACCTGGACTGCGTTGCGCTCTCGTCAATGGAAGGCTTTCTGGAAGGAAATTCACGGCTCTTTTCTGTTGAGTCTGGGGGTAGGTATCTTGGTGAGTGTCTTGTCTTTGGCTAAACTGATGCTGTTTGTGCTGACGAATTATCCTGTGCAGACTTGGGCTTTCTTTTTCGGTCTGATAATCGCCTCGGCTCTCATTATGTTCCGTTCGATCAAAGGGTGGGGTGTGTCAGAAGTCCTGTTTGTGATTTTTGGTGCCGCCTTGGGCGTGTGGGTCAGTACCCTGAATGCCCTTTCCAATACCCCTGATGATTTGTGGTATATTTTCCTTTGTGGGGCCATCTCCATCTGTACGATGATACTTCCTGGCATATCCGGAAGCTTTATCTTGGTCGTGTTGGGCAAATATGATTATATCATGCAGGCTTTGGATGTGACTGCCTTTAATATACCTGTATTGCTTGCTTTTGGCGGCGGCTGCCTGGTGGGCCTTTTGGCTTTTGCTAAATTCTTGAATTGGCTGCTGGCTCGTTGGGAAAAACAGACCTTGCTTGTGCTTTTGGGCTTTATCTTGGGTTCCTTGGTAAAAGTATGGCCTTGGAGCAATACCGAGGCTTTGTTGGAAGCGGGCGTCGTTACGGACGTGGCACAATTGTCCGCTTTTCCTATGTGGGAATGGGCGGCACTATGGGCTGTTCTCGGAGTTGTACTTGTTGTAGGGTTGGAGTACTTTTCTACCAAAGTATCTAAATAAGTTTTAGAAACAGAAAATCATGAAATTTACTATTCAATATCATACCCGTTGGGGCGAGAATGTGGTTTTGCGTGTAGCGGGAAAATCTTTTCCTATGCGTTATGTCGCTGACGGTCAATGGGAAGTCGAGCTTTGCGGCCGTAATATAAAGGAGGGGGATGAATACTACTATGAAATTGTAGAAAATGATTTACATACCCGACATGAATGGCATCCCCATCGTTTGGAAGGAAAGGTGAGCAAAACACGGGTGCAACATGATGTGTGGTCGGATAAAACAGGATGGAGAGGAGCCGGAACGGCCATTCCTGTCTTTTCTCTGCGCAGTCATCGCAGCATGGGTGTGGGTGAATTTGATGATTTGCGTCTGATGGTGGATTGGGCGGCGATGACCGGACAGTGTTTCATCCAGCTTCTTCCTATCAATGATACAACCATGACGCATACTTGGCAGGATAGTTATCCCTACAATGCCAATTCTTCTTTTGCGCTTCATCCCATGTATATTCATCTGCCGGCCATCGGTGTCTCGGAGGATGATGAATATATGCGTACGCAGAAAGAACTGAATGCGTATTCATTCGTTGATTTCGAACGGGTCAATAGAGTGAAATGGAACTATATCCGTGAGGCTTTCAAAAAGACGTTCAAGGTGATTTCTCAAAAGGACTCTTATCAGGAGTTCGTAAAAGAAAATGCCCTTTGGCTTCTTCCTTATGCGGCTTTTTGTGTGCTTCGAGATGAAAATAAGACGGCGGATTATAGCCAATGGTCGCAGTATGCCCGTTATCAGGCCAAGGCCGTAGCTGCCTATATAAAGGATCACCAGGATGAGGTGGATTTGCACTGTTTTGTGCAATATCATCTCCATGAACAGTTGCGTAGAGTGCGCAACTATGCTCACGAAAAAGGCGTCTATCTCAAAGGCGATCTTCCTATCGGTGTGAGCCGAACCAGTGCGGATGCCTGGGTGTACCCTAAACTCTTCAATATGGACTCCCAAGCCGGTGCACCTCCTGATTATTTTTCCCGTGACGGACAGAATTGGAGTTTTCCGACTTATAACTGGGATGAAATGTCCAAGGATGGCTATGCTTGGTGGCGTCGTCGTCTGGGAAAAATGTCCGAGTATTTTGACGCGTTCCGTATCGACCATATTTTGGGATTTTTCCGCATTTGGGAAATTCCTGTGCCGCATAAGAGTGGTTTGGAAGGCCATTTCAGTCCGGCACTTCCTTATTCGATCGAGGAACTCAAAGAAAGAGGATTGGGATTTCCGAAGGCTTTTGACCTCTTTGTGGAAGACCCTCGCCAAAAAGGAATGTGGCATCCTCGAATCGGCGCGAAAACCTTGCAGGCATATCGTGATTTGTATGGACATTCCCTCCATTCGTTCGATGCTTTGTATGATGATTTCTTCTATCATCGACACAATGAATTCTGGCGCGAAAAGGCGACCCGTCGTCTTTCTGCCTTGTTGGGATCCACCCACATGCTCGCGTGCGGAGAAGATTTGGGTATGATCGCTCCTTGTGTGCCGGAGGTGATGGCGCGACTCAATATCCTTTCTTTGGAAATGCAACGTATGCCCAAAACGCCCGGCTACGAGTTTGGAGATACCTCCGCATTCCCTTATTTCAGCGTTTGTACGACTTGCAGCCATGATATGTCTCCTTTGCGTATGTGGTGGGAAGAGTCTTATACGCCGACTTCCCGTTTCTATTATCATGTCCTGCATCGTGGCGGAGACGTTCCTTCCGTGTTGTCGGCTGACTGCGCCCGTCAAATCCTTTCACAGGCCTTGTCCGCTCCGTCCATGCTTTGTATTCTTCCTTTGCAGGATTGGTTGGCGACAAGTGAGAACTTAAGAAATCCTGATGTGAAGGCCGAGCGTATCAATGACCCGTCCAACCCCCATCATTATTGGAGGTATCGTATGCATATCTGTTTGGAGGATATGATGGCGGATGCTGCCTTTAACGAGGATGTGACAACGATGATTCAGTCTTCGGGCAGGACCTTGTAGGGACTTCCTGCGTTCGATAGCCCATTATAGAAATGCTCCTGTTTGACGGGAGTTTTGCTGGTTGGCGTGGAGTTCTTTGCGGCGCCTCGTCAGTTCTATGGCATATTTCAAGCAGTCTGTGGAGGTATATCGGAGTGCACTGAGGAGCAATTTAAGGATTTGCCCGCTCCATCTGATGTGAAAATTCTTCCGCGGGTCGCTCATTTTGACAAGAGCGGCCGTCATTTTCAAATACATGTTTTTAGCCTTGCTGCACGCGCGGTCCTGGCGGTCGTGTACAGCGTATGCCTCGGGTACGATTCCTGTCAGGAGACCATGGTAGGCAGCGCGGTGGATATAGTTGTCATCTTCTCCGTAGTGTCGGAAACTGGGTGAAAAACCACCCACTTTTTGCAGACATTCCCGGCTAATCATCCAGTGGGCCGCCATGATAAAGTCCGTTCTCTTGATACCACAGTCCTCCAACGGGTCGCTGATGCGGTACCAATTCAAAAATTTTTCTTCCGGAAATTCGCGGTCGCTTCGCAGTTGTATGGGGGAGAGTATGCCGTAAGGCCTGTTCTCTTTTTTTGCGTTCTCAAAGGCTTGTATGAGGGTGGATAGGCAGTCTCTGCGAAGCCAGGCATCTTGATTGAGCAGATAAATGTATTCGTAGCGGGCTTCCAGGGCGGCTTTTATACCGATATTGTTGGCGGCTCCGAATCCGGCATTGGTATTGAGACGGCAGAGTTTTACCTTTTCTTTGAAATTTTCTTCAATCCATTCGGGGGTGCCGTCGGTGGAGGCGTTGTCAATCACCATAATATCAGCCTTTTCCGTGGACATGGTAACACTGCATAGACAGCGTTCTATCCATTTCATTCCGTTATAGCTGACGATTATGACCAATGTTCTGTTCATCGTCGCAAAGTTATGGATTTTTTATAGGATTTTTTCATCCTTTTTTATAAATTTGCGAGATTTTTGACGATTATGGTAAAAGTTATTATCAGCGGATATGGCAAGATGGGCCATATGATTGAAAAGGTTCTCCTTGAAAAAGGTATTGAATGTGTGGATGCCAGCGAGGATATCTGTGCGACCGACCCTAAAGTGGCGGCGGAATGTGTTTGTATCGATTTTACCATGCCTGAGTCATTCCGTGCCAACTATAAGTTTTTGGCCGAGAATTTTAAGGCGGTGGTGGTCGGAACGACCGGTTGGAACGACATGGCCGATGAGGTAAAATCCTATTTCGAGCAGTGTGGCACCCCGATGATTTACGCCTCCAATTATTCTATCGGAGTCAATGTCTTTTTTGCTGCGGTCAAACGCGCTTCTCAATTGCTGAAAGGACAGCCTTATCAGCCTTATATTGAGGAAAAACACCATATTCACAAATTGGATGCTCCCAGCGGTACAGCCAAGAGTCTCGGTGCTTTGGTGGAAGAGGGGATGGCTATTACTCCCGACATCGTGGCGGTGCGAGCCGGCGAAATCCCTGGTATTCACAGTGTGAATTTCGAAGGTGTTTGCGATCGTCTTACTTTTACCCATGAGGCTTTTTCGCGTGAGGGTTTTGCGCGCGGAGCGGTAGAAGCAGCCTTGATGACCGAAGGGTTGGAAGGGGTGCATGAGTTCAACGAATTATTTTTAGCGAAGATATGAAACAGTTGACTGGCTGTGGTACAGCCTTGGTAACGCCGTTTAAGGCGGACGGAAGTGTGGACTATGCGGCTTATGCCGAGACGGTGAAACGTCAGGTTGCTGCCGGAATCCATTTTTTGGTACCCCTTGGTACGACGGCGGAGACCCCTTGTCTGAGTGATGAGGAGAAAGTTGAACTTTTGAAGATTACCCGTGAGCATGCACAGGGACTTCCTTTGGTAGTCGGTGCCGGTACCAATTCTTTGGCGGGTACGCTTCGCAATATGGCTTTGTTGGAGCCTTATGGAGTCGATTACTTTTTGGTGGTGGCTCCTTATTATAATAAACCCACTCAGCAGGGCTTGTATGCCTACTACAAGGCAGTGGCTGCCGCTACGGAAAAATCCATCATTCTTTACAATGTCCCCGGTAGAACCGGTGTGAATATCACGGCCGAGACGACTTTGGCATTGGCAAACGAGGTGGAAAATATTGTGGCAATCAAAGAAGCTTCCGGTAATTATGCCCAAATCAGCCGCATCATCAAAGATAAACCCGAGGGATTCAGTGTGTTGAGCGGCAATGATGATGAGACGCTTTCTTTGATGGCAACAGGTGCCCAAGGCGTTATCAGTGTGGCTTCCAATGTGGCTCCGGCGCAGATGGTTGCCTTGACCGAAGCTTTGCTCAAAGATGATATGCCCGCTGCCCGTAGCTTGCATTATCAATTGATGTCTTTGTTTAAGAATTGTTTTGTAGAAAGTAATCCGATTCCCGCCAAAGCGGCCATGTCGCTGCTGGGTCTGATGGAAAACGAACTCCGTGCTCCACTGACTCCCGCGACGGATTCTACCATAGAATTGATGAAGAAAACCCTTGCAGAACTGTAAGGGTTTTTTCTTTGGATAAAGGGGCTATTTCCTTTGGCTGAATTCGCAGCCACACCATTGCTGATTATAAAAATTGTGTTCTTTGATCAGGGCGTTGCGTCTCTCTTGTAGTCCGTCTTTTCTCCAGTTTTGTTCCCACCAGATAAGTTCGCTCTGAGACTCTTTCAGAGCTTCTTCTACCGCCCAATGACCGGCTTGGTCGATTTGCTCCAAACTTTTCCAGCGCGAGGAGGCTAGGGTGGTTGTCAGTACGTTGTAGCCGTGCGCCAAAGCATAACGCGCGCTATCCAAAAGGCGATATTTGAAACAAGCTAGGCAGCGGGGACCCCGTTCTGTTTCTTTTTCCATTCCTTTGACGGCGCAGAGCCAGGAGTCGTGAACATATTCCGCTTCAATAAAATCCAGTCCCAATGTGTGGGCATATCGCTCACATTCCTGTTTGCGCAACAGGTATTCTTCCTGTGGAAATATATTGGGATTGCAATAGTAGAAGGTCGGTCGTATATCGTGTTGCAGCATCCATTCCACCATGGCTGAAGAACAAGGAGCGCAACAGCCATGCATCAGGACGCGCGGGTGATCGACAGGGGGGATGTGCAATGTTTCCTTTTTCTTCATGGTGATTGTCAAACTCTTGCAAAAGTACAAAAAAGTATCTATCTTTGCGCGCTTTTCCTCGAGAAGGAAACATTTATGTATAACTTTTTTAAACAGATTTAGAAATGGCTGTTAAAATTCGTCTTCAGCGTCATGGTAAGAAAGATTACGCTTTCTATCATGTTGTAGTTGCTGATTCACGCGCACCACGCGATGGTCGCTACATCGAGCAGATTGGTTCTTACAACCCTAACACCAACCCTGCTACCATCATTCTTAACTCCGACAGAGCTCTTGCTTGGCTTAACGTAGGTGCTCAGCCTACTTTGGTTGCTCGTCGCATCCTTTCTTATGAAGGTGTTCTTCTTCGCAAGCACCTCCAGGGTGGTGTGGCTAAAGGCGCTCTTACTCAGGAGCAGGCTGATGCTAAATTCGAGGCTTGGAAAGCCCAGAAAGACGCCAAATTCAACACCAAAGTAGCCAACTTGGCCAAAGCTGCCGAGGATAAGGTAAAGGCTAACCAGGAGGTTGAAGCAAAGGTTAATGCTGACAGAGCAGACGCACTCGCCAAGAAGAAAGCCGAGGCTGAAGCTGCTGCCAAAGCTGAAGCAGAGGCTGCTGCCGCTGCAGAGGCTGTTGCAGAGGAGACAGCAGAGGAAGCCGCAGTTGAGGCGTAATCCGTCTGAGGGACAGCGATGGCTCTCACGGACTCTCTCCAGCCTGTTGCCAAGGTTCTCAAATCCAATGGGGCCGATGGACAGATTGTCCTTAGTGTACAAGGTTTGGATGTAGCCGATTTTTCAGCCCTCGTAACCCGTGATAAAGTACCGGTGTTCATCTATTTTGATGGATTGCCGGTACCTTTTTTTGTAGAGGTCGTGCAGCGTCGCGGCGGAAGTAAATTGCTGGTGTATTTAACAGGCATACGCAGCGGAAAGGATGTAGAGGAAATCGAAGGCAGTCTGCTTTATATGGAGCGAACCGTTTTGGGCGGGAGTGAAGACCCTATGCAGGATTTCTCCCTGCTGGAAGGATGGACTTTGTGTGATAAAGGTCAGAAAGTGGGTGTCATACTCTCTTTTGAGGATATCCCGTCTAATCCTTGTTTGCAGTTGGAAGATGGCACTTTGGTCCCTTTTAATGAGGAACTCATTTTGTCGGTTGAAGCGGAAGAAATGTGTCTGGATATGGATTTGCCAGCCGGATTGTTTGATTTATAAGTAGTTGATAAACAATAATATGGAAGATATTCGTGTCGGTAATGGCTATGATGTTCATGTCTTGCAGGAGGGCTTGGATATGTATTTGGGAGGAGTCAAGATTGAGGGCTCTCAAGGATTTGTCGCTCATTCTGACGGGGATGTGGCGATTCATGCCTTGTGCGATGCTCTCCTGGGTGCTTTGGCCTTGGGGGATATAGGAAAACATTTCCCGGATTCTTCCGATGAGTTCAAAGGAATAGATTCCAAAAAGTTGCTTTCTCGTGTCTGTGCTTTGATTCAAGAAAAAGGATATCGTGTAGGGAATGCGGATATTACCATAGCCTTGCAGGCGCCTAAATTGGCTCCTTATATCCTTGCCATGAGAAGTACACTGGCTGCCATTATGGAGATTGAGACGGACAGAGTCAGTGTAAAGGCGACCACCACAGAAAAATTGGGCTTTGTGGGAAGAAAAGAAGGCTGTCAGGTTTGGGCGACGGTTTTGCTTGTCCGCTAAGCTATTTTGATTATATTTGTATTTGATTTTTAAAAGAAAGATATGGCAACAAATCCCTTGGTTGAGAAGATATTAGGACTTGTGGAAAAATATAATACGCTCCAGCAGCAACTTGCTGATCCGCAGGTAATGTCTGATATGAAGAAATATGTCCAATTGTCCAAAGATTATAAGGAATTGGCTCCTGTCATCAAGGCGGGTATGGCCTTTAAGAAGGTGGTGGAAGATATTGATGCGGCAAAGGATATTATTGCCAATGAAAAAGATGAGGAGCTGCGCGAGATGGCCAAAGAAGAATTGGCGAGTCTGGAGCCCCTCGTTCCCGATATGGAGCAGAATATCAAGTTGCTTTTGATTCCTGCCGACCCCGAAGATGAGAAGAATGCCATTGTGGAGATTCGTGGCGGTGCCGGTGGTGACGAAGCGGCTATTTTTGCGGGAGACCTTTTCCGTATGTATACCAAGTACATCGAGTCCAAAGGCTGGAAAATCGAGGTGACCAGTTCATCGGAGGGAACGGCCGGCGGATTTAAGGAAATTGTGTTCAAGGTGAGCGGAGACCATGTTTATGGTACATTGAAATATGAAAGTGGTGTGCATCGCGTACAGCGTGTGCCCCAGACCGAGACCCAAGGACGTGTGCAGACTTCAGCCGCTTCCGTAGCCGTGTTGCCCGAGGCGGGAGAATTTGATATTGAGTTGAACATGAACGATATCCGCAAGGATACTTTCTGTTCGTCCGGCCCCGGCGGTCAGTCTGTGAATACGACCTATTCGGCGATTCGCCTGACCCATATTCCGACCGGAATTGTCGTACAATGTCAGGATGAAAAATCCCAACTTAAGAACTACGACAAAGCCCTGAACGAATTGCGTACGCGTATCTATAATATGGAGTATCAGAAATATTTGGATTCCATTTCTGCCAAACGTAAAACCATGGTTTCCACCGGTGACCGTTCGGCGAAAATCCGTACATACAACTATCCTCAATCCCGTATGACCGACCATCGTATTTCCTATACGATGTACAATTTGCCGGTCTTTATGGATGGAGCGATTCAGGAGGTAATTGACCAGCTAATCATTGCCGAAAATGCAGAGCGTCTCAAAGAGGCAGGAGAGTGATGAACTTTGCTGGTATGCAGCAAAAGTTTTTTACAATCGTACTCACATTGTCGAGGAAAAAATCGCCCCTTTGGTGGCAGAAATCTATATTCCTCGCAAGGTGATATCCTCTTTGGTCTTTATTAAAACAAGCGTCTCACAGATAAAACGAATCCAGAAAGAGTGGTATGGCTATATGAAGGTCTATACCATGATTTCTTCCCGTGAGCCCTATCCCATCCGTTCTCACGATATGGATGTGTTTATGTTGGTTACCAGCCTGGTAGATAAAAAGATGCAACTGATGGACCCCTCTGCGGTGAATTATAAGGAAGGAGAAAAGGTGCGCGTAACGGGGGGAATTTTCAAAGGAGCAGAAGGCTATATCAAGCGAATCCGGGGCGATAAACGTCTGATTGTCTGCATAGAGGGAATCATTGCTGTAGCAACCTCTTATATTCCGTCTGTGTATCTTGAAAAAATTGAAAATTAAGTTTACCTTTGTAAATGGATATTTCGTTGCTCAGTATTCTCGTTCCGTTTCTGGTCGCTATTATTGCCGTTGAGGTAATCAACCCTTCGGTGCGAAAAATCGCCGTTACCCGCAATATAGTCGATAATCCCAATGCTCGTAAATTACAGCGTACGCCGGTTCCTTTGATGGGCGGGGTATCTGTGTTTTTCGGTATTTTGATCGGTCTTTGCATCTCTCGTATTTTCTTCGATTGCAGCATCTTATATCCCATTTTGGTAGCAATGACCATCATGCTCTATATCGGTACGGCAGATGATGTGCTGGGACTTTCTCCCTATATCCGTTTTGCCATGGAGATTCTGGTCGTGGTGGGTATGATGACCATTCAGGATTATGCGATCAACGATTTTCATGGTTTGTGGGGGATTCATAAAATTCCGGATTGGGCCGCTTTTTTCTTTACGATTTTCGCTGTCGTGGGTATCATCAATGCGATTAATCTTATAGACGGTGTAGATGGACTCTCTACCGGTTTTTGTCTTTTGACAAGCCTGCTTTTCTGTTTCCTTTTTTACAGGGCCGGAGATTTTGCCTGGGCAGCTTTGTCGGCGGTCGGTGCCGGTTCCGTTCTTCCGTTTTTCTGTCATAATGTCTTTGGAAAGAAGTCCAAGATGTTTATTGGAGATGGCGGTACTCTCGTGATGGGTGTGCTGATTTCTTCTTATGTGATTCGTACCTTGCAGACCCATTCTACGGTCGAGGTTTATTTTAACCAGGATAAAATTTCGCTGGTAGCCTTTTCTTTGGCGACTTTGGCCATTCCTATTTTTGATACCGTGCGCGTGATGGGAGCGCGTATTGTACGTGGCCATTCACCCTTTAAGGCAGATAAGACTCATTTGCATCACTTGCTGATCAATATGGGCTTCTCTCATGTGGGAGCTACTTTAATGGAGTTGATTTTCAATGGTTTTGTCGTTCTGTGCTGGTGGCTTTCCTTCGCTTTGGGCGCGAGCATAGATGTACAATGCTATGTGGTGATTGTGACGAGTTTTATGATTACCTGGGCGTTTTACCGTATTATGGCTTCTCATGTCAGAAGAGAGACACGTTTTATTCGTCAGGTACGTCGTTTTACTTATATGACCCATATCGAGCGTAAGGGAATTTGGGCTGTGCTCCAAAAAGTGGTTGATAAATTTTATGAATAATGGGAAATCCTCTCGCTAAATATTTGAGTAATTATGTTCCGGCAAAATTGGTTCTTCTTTTCGATGAATTTGTGTCGGTGTTTGCATCCTTGCTGGTATTTGTTGTTGTCTATCTATTTGTGCCTCAGGCGAATATCAATGCAAATTTCACCTGGCAGTATTTGGCGTTTTCGGCTCTTTATTCCTTTGCTTCGTTTTCTATTTTCTCCACCTATACCCTCATTGTCAGACACACGGATTTCAAAGATAGCTTCCGTTTTTTCTGTGCCGCTTTGTTCAAGGTGATTTTGCTGGCGGTAACATGGATGGTGGTTGGTAAACTTCGGCCGCTGTCTTTCCTTATTCTGGTGCCGGATTTTATCCTGACTTTGGTTCTTTTGCTTTTGTCTCGTTTTCTGGTGGTATTGTTTTATGATATTTACCGTCACAAACACAGACAATGGAATACTTGTAAGCGTCTTTTGATTTACGGTATCTCCAATAAATCCCTGGCGGCAGTCGGACGTTTCAAGGATTCTTCAAAATATGACATCGTCGGTTTTTTAGTGCCTCGCAAACATACCCAGTACAAATTGTCCGGATTTCAGATTTATGAGTATGAAGGACAAGAGGATTTGAAAAAATATATCCGTGATTTGGGTTTGCAGGGAGTGTTGTTTGCTTCTGAAAGTGAGGCGGCCAATGAAAGTCAGGGCTTGATTCATCAGGCTACCGAGTTGGGATTGTCTGTTTTGATTGTGCCAGCCGTAGAAGAACATTCGTCTAAATTGCTTGTCCGCGAAATCAAGATTGAAGATTTGTTGGAGCGCCCGCAGATTCAATTATCCGTGGATAAGGTCGAAAATGAATTCCAAGGAAAAACCATATTGGTAACCGGAGCGGCCGGCTCCATCGGTTCGCAACTTTGTCGTCTGATTGCCACCTTTGGTGTGAAGAAGTTGCTTCTTTTTGATAATGCCGAGACGCCGATTCACAATCTTCGGTTAGAACTGTCCGAGCGTTTTCCTGAACTGGATTTTACTCCTATCATCGGAGATATCAGGCAGTTAGCCAGATTGGATTATGTTTTCAGGACCTGGCGACCGCAGATTGTCTTCCATGCTGCTGCTTACAAGCACGTGCCTCTTATGGAGGAGAATCCCTGCGAGGCTGTTTTAAGCAATCTTTGCGGTACCCGCAATGTCGCCGATAAATGTGTGGAGTATGCAGTAGAGAAGATGGTGATGATTTCTTCTGACAAGGCTGTCAATCCCACCAATGTCATGGGGTGCAGCAAACGTTTGGCGGAAATCTATGTACAGAGCCTGGGCTTGAGTTTACAGTCTTCTGCCGAGCCTCTTTCCAAGACGCGCTTTGTGACGACCCGTTTTGGTAATGTGTTGGGTTCCAATGGCTCCGTAATCCCTCGTTTTAGAGAGCAAATCAAGGCCGGCGGCCCGGTAACGGTTACGCATCCGGAAATTACCCGTTATTTTATGACCATTCCCGAGGCCTGTTTGTTGGTGATCGAGGCGGTCTGTCTCTCTAACGGAAATGATATTTTTGCCTTCGATATGGGTTCATCTGTGAAAATCGACCATTTGGCTCGTCGTATGATTGAGCTCAGTGGCTATATTCCTGATAAAGAGATTAAAATCGTATATACCGGCTTGCGTCCGGGTGAGAAACTCTATGAAGAAGTGCTTAGCGATGAGGAAAATACCTTGCCGACCCAGCACGAGCGCATTCGTATTGCCAAGGTGCGCGATTACTCTTTCGCCCAGGCTCTTGAATATGTCAATCGTTTGGAGGAACTTGCTTCCCAAGTGGATATTCCAGCACTAGTCCGTTTGATGAAAGAGATTGTGCCGGAGTATGTGAGCAATAATTCTGATTTTGAGATTTACGACAAGAAAAACTGATAGAAAGGAGTTCGCAACGGACTCCTTATTTTCTGTATTTTCCTTCTTCTTCCAACATACCCAGGTAGGAACGATAGCGTTCTGCGCTGATTTCCCCATTTTCCACGGCTTGTTTGATAGCACAGCCGGGCTCGTGTGTGTGGGTGCAAGGCTGGAAACGGCAATCTCCGCCAAGTCGCAGCATTTCAGGGAAATACAGTGAGATTTCTTCTTTTTCTACTCCGACCAGACCGAAGCCGCGTATGCCCGGGGTGTCAATCACAAAGCCATCTTCTCCGTTGTTAATCGGATACATTTCGTAAAAGGTGGTGGTGTGACGTCCTTGCAGGTGTGCGGTGGAAATGGCGGCGGTCTTCAAATCCAAGGCGGGGTCCAGCGATTTAATCAAACTTGATTTTCCAACGCCAGATTCTCCGGAGAAAAGGCAGACTTTTCCCTGACTCCTTTGTCGGATTTGTTCAATGCCCTCTCCTGTACGGGTAGAGGTCAAAACAATGTCATAGCCGGCACCTTCGTAGATGTTTTTGAAATAGGCTATTTCCTCGGCGGCCTCCTCCTGATACATATCCACCTTGTTCAGCACCAATGTAACCGGGATTTTGAACATTTCGCAATTGACGAGGATGCGATCCAGAAAAGGGAACTTTATTTCAGGAAAATAGAGCGAGGTGACGATAAAAGCCCGGTCGATATTTGCTGCGATGATGTGATTCTGTCTTGAAAGGTTGGTGGACTTTCGTATGATGTGGTTCTTTCTCTCCTCAATGCCTGTAATCACGCAACTCCCGTCCGCTAGTCGCTCATAACGCACTTTGTCACCCACTGCAACCGGATTGGTCGATTGACTTCCTTTTATGCGTAAGTTTCCCCGTAAGACCGCCTCGAAAGGGGCCCATTGGGGCAGGGGAGATAGCGTGTAATGGCTCCCTGTGTGTTTGACTACCGTTGCGCTTTGTTCCATTTTTCTTGCAAAAATACAAAAACTTATTTACCTTTGATTAACCGCTTTGATTTTAATATGATTTTAGAAGCAAATATTGAAAAATCGCTCGCTGACCTCTTTGAAAATATGGTTTTCATAGAGCAGCCCAAGGGCTTGTACGACCCTTTGCGTTATATGATAGATTTGGGTGGAAAACGTGTCCGCCCCCGTCTTTGTCTGACCGTATATGCCTTGTATAAGGACGCCTATGATGAGGGCGTTCTTTCGGCTGCTGCGGCTTTGGAAATTTTCCATTCCTTTACCTTGATTCATGATGATATGATGGACAAGGCGGAGATTCGTCGCGGCAAGCCGACCGTATATAAGAAATGGGATGAAAATACGGCCATTCTTTCCGGAGATGTCATGAGTATCGACAGCTATCAACGTCTATCCAAGACGCCTGCTGCCATATTGCCTCAGGTGCTTTCTCTTTTCTCAACGACCGCTGCCCAGGTCTGCGAAGGTCAGCAGCACGATATGGAGTTTGAATCCGTGCCCCAGGTGTCGATGGAAGATTATATCAAGATGATAGGCTTGAAGACAGCGGTGCTGATTGCTTGTTCTGCCAAAATGGGTGCACTCCATGCCGGGGTTCCGAGCGAGCAGGCCGATGTCTATTATCAATTTGCGTATGATTTGGGCTTGGCTTTCCAGATTGCGGATGATTGGCTGGATACCTATGGGGATACCCAGACCTTTGGTAAGAAAGTGGGTGGTGATATCTTGAATGATAAAAAGACCTGGCTGCTTACCTATGCTTTACAACAGGCCGACGAAAAGCAAAAGCAGGCGCTGCAGGCCGCAATGGCACTTCCGATTAACAGCGATGAACAGAAAGCAGAAAAAATTGCGTCGGTGCGTGCGATTTATGATGAATTGAAGGTCGGTCAGGAGGCACTTCGTGAAATAGAACGCTATCACAAACAGGCGATTGCTCGTCTAGATGCTTTGTCTTTGAACGCGTTGCAGAAGGAAATGTTGGTCCGTTATGCTTCCCGTCTTATAGGAAGAAATAAATAATCGGCTATGATGAAAGAAAGATTTGCACAACTGCTTCGTTCTACCCAAAGAGAAGGGGTGGATATGGTACTTAACAATCTGGAACGATTGGGCTTTTTCAAGGCTCCGGCTTCCACGGCTTTTCATTTAAGTTGTGAGGGAGGACTGGTAGAGCATTCCCTGAATGTGTGTGATATGGCCTTGATGTTACGCGAGCAGATGATTCTTCGGGATGAAAGTTTGTCAGAGTCGCTTCCGCTTGAAAGTGTATTGATTGTGTCTTTGCTTCACGATGTCTGTAAGGCGGAAATATATAAATTAGGTTTTCGTAATCGCAAAAATGAGACGACCGGAGCGTGGGAAAAAGTTCCGGCTTATGAGGTGGACTATTCTGCTTGTCCGCTTGGACATGGAGAGAAATCTGTTATTCGTCTTCTGCAATGGGGATTTCAGTTGAAAGCTGATGAAATCTTGGCGATACGTTGGCATATGAGTGCTTGGGATTTGCCTTTCCAAAGTGCAGAGATGAAAGGAAATCTGAATGCGGCCAAGGAAAAGGCTCCTTTGTGTACCTTGTTGCAATGTGCGGACGGTCTGGCTTCCGGTCTGTTGGAACGAAAAAAAGAGTAAGGATTTTAGAGCGTGAAAAAGGCTGGAAACATAGAGATTAAAAATCGACGCGCCTCTTTTGACTATGAGTTTTTGGAGCGCTATACCGCCGGTATTGTCTTGTGCGGAAGTGAAATCAAATCCATCCGTGCAGGAAAAGCGTCCCTGGTGGATGCTTTTTGCTATTTCAGCGGAAACGAACTCTATGTCAAGAATATGCAGGTCTCTTTGTATCATTGGGCCTCTGCTTGGAGCCGACAAGATCCCAAACGCGACCGAAAACTCCTGCTCAACCGCAAAGAACTCCGCAAATTGCAAAGGGCGGTCAAAGAGAAAGGACTCACGATTGTCGCCACCCGTCTTTTCATTGCAGACAACGGC
>JAEIGA010002713.1_pt1 | contig 28045 bp, 24 predicted proteins | sample 9270691 | NCBI WGS metagenome assembly JAEIGA01 (sample SAMN17057246, study PRJNA624740) | gut metagenome | biome: biome; isolation source: fecal sample | host: Bos grunniens | place: China: Xizang | collected 2019
AACAATCGAAGCTATGAGCAGGTCTTTATTGGCCTGGTTTTTTTCAGTAGATTGAAACATATCGCATTCCCTTTCTTTGTTATTTGATGAATGATACCAGGGCCGAAGCCCTGGTATTCAATTTTAGTTAGTCGGTCTGTTTTGTCAGCAGTGCCTCTATCTTACCATTATCATACAGTTTGAACGATAAGTATTTATCTTCGTATGTTTTGGCGGTAGAGTCCCAACGAGGAACATTCTTTTGTTCGCCGCTTACAAACCAAGGTGTTGAATATTTCTTTCCGTTGAAGTAGAAGTTGAACAATAGCATCTTCTTGTTGTAGATATCAGTTGCACTTTCGAATGCATCGAACGTTGAGGAGTTTGCACGTGCATTATATTCGTGCTTAATATCATCCGCGCCATCAACATCTTTGTTTCCAACCTCATATGGAATGTCATTATCAGCCTTTGTCTTTGCGAGCTCTTGATATTCCTTGTTTGCCCAGTCTTCATAAGGTTTGAATGCCTTATAATCGACAGTACCAAGACCGATTGTTTCATTAGCGCCATCCCATGTGAATATCCACAGGAAGTGGTCTGCCTTTGTATCAGACTCAAGGCCTTCAACGCTCTTAGCAGCTTCGAAGAAGGAAGTGTTGTCCTCTTGGTCAAGAGTGGTAACAATCATTGCAACATCAAGGTCTGCGTGTCCACAACATGTCTGGAACCAAATTCTACAAGGTTCTTCACGTGTATATTGAATATCGTCTTTTTCAGCTGCATAGTGGTTGAATACGGCATTGCCATAAGACGAACGCGTCACATTAATAGTTTTATATCCGTCTTCGTAGCTGTCATAAGGACGTTCGAACTTGGAAACAATAAGCATAGACGCCTCATCAACAGATTTTACCGTTTTTAGCTTATCGTAAATATCTGCCTTGTAGCTCTCTTTGAGCTCTTTGATACAATACTCGATTTGCATTTGAACGTCATTAATTGTTCTGCCTGTTGATTTTGCGTAGTTGTACAAGCCCTTCTTTCTGTCAGAGGAAGTCCACTGCACCAAGCCATAGCCTGCGCCAAGGCCTGAATCCCAGTCGCCATAATTGTCACCATTATTTCTTCTTTGGTCATTGATGAAAGAAACTTTGATGTAATGAGAGTTTCCACTTCTGTAGTCTCTATCTGACTTGTCAACGTCGGCCTGAGACCATCCAGATGCGAAGTTAGTTAAATACTCACTACCTGGCGTGAACGTTCCAACATAGTAATATCTGTACGAGCCAGACTGCGTATAATACCAAAGCTGTCCGCTCGCATTATTGCTCAAACGAGTAGATTTAAGCTGAGCTTGGTTAAAACGTGCGTTAATCTTGCTCGTGTCTATTGTTCCGTTAGCCAAATAGTCATTTGGATACCAACCCTTATAGCTTGTACTTGGATAACCATCACTCCAATAGTTTCCTTGCTTGGTTCTCCAACCAGCATACAAGTCTTGTTTTACCGTTGCTGGTGAGGTGGCATAATCGGCGATTCTAATTGTTTTGTATGACGTATCAGCTGAATAATTGTTAGCTAGCAGAGAGTTTATATATGAAGTGTAAGTTGTGTCGTTAACGCCAAGAGGTGTTTCGAATGCGCCCTCAACGTTATTCGTAATCCAACCAGACTCCGCATATAGGTTACCCATAATACCAGCAACGGCATATGCGTTACCAAACTCAGCATAAAGAGCATCCCAAATCTTTTGAGCATTCTTTGTGGATGTCCAAGACGTTTGCTTCAAGTTGCTTGCAACCGTTGAACTAATGTTGCTTGTGATTTTTGGATAAGAAGTTGTAATTGTTTCGTTGGCATCAAAGTAGTACCAGTCTTTACATGTACATTCATATGAACCAGTTGCCATTGGAGGAGCTACCTCTTGTCCAGAACCAGCGTATCTATATCCGCCATTTACGTAGTAGAGCAACTCATAGCGACCAATTGATTCTACATACTGTGGTTCAGCATATGTCTTGTTTGTAATATGGAACCAAACGTCGCCATCGTTTACACCTTCTTTATAAACAAACTCGTGTGTAGCCCAGAATAGGTTCGGATTCGTTGACTGTCTACCTTCACCAGATGATGTACCAGCTTGCCATTCGCCGACGCCAATGTATGCAAGAGCTTCAACCTTTTGCATATCAGGCTTCTCGGTATAAAGCGTATCTACTAATGCCAAGGCATCTCTTGCGTTTGAAATCTCATAATTGGACGCAGCAGCTTTACTTGTTTTATGACAAGTTGGGCACTTCTTATCTGCATTATTATGTGGCTTCCTACAAGGTTCACAGAACCAATCATATATTACCCAGTTACCGCTGCCATTCTTAGCCAAACGGTCATACATGTAATATTTGATTTTTGTTGTTCTATAACGAGATAGCTCATAATGGAACGCGTTGTTTGCATAATATTCATTCGGGTCCCATGGAGATGCCCAATCGTCCCATTCCAGACCGTGTCCTGTGACGAGAGCCTTATATTGGTTCAGAGATTGAGTGTTTTGAGCAACGAGGTTAACGGTAGTATCTTTCAAACCGAACCAGTCCCAGGTATCGTCATACAATGCATAGAACACAGGGGCTCTACTTGCTTCCATAACCTCGTATTTACCATAAGAGTCTTCGAACAATTCGAGAATCTCAAGTTCTTCATTACGATAGTTAATAGCATGGTTCATGATGAACTCTGGGTCGTGCTTGACATACGACTGATAGTCTGCCGTTAACGATTTTAGGAATTCCCAAATTGCCGCTAACACGGACATGAGGAGTGACACGATAACTATGATAATAATAATTATAATTATCAAGCCTAACGATGCTCCCAATATACCAGCAACAAAGCCAATAATCCAAGAAATTACTGTACCAATTGCGCTGATGATAGAGGATATGATACCCCAAATCTTACTACCAATCTTCTTGAAGAAACGGCCGACAGGATTAATCTTATCACCGATTTTCTTCTTGAACTCTTTAAATCTTTGTTTGAGCGCATTGTGGCGAGCGACTTTTCTTTGATACCACTTAGTCTTACCGATTGTTTTATTCCAACCAGCCTTGATTCCGCGGCCAGCGAGTCGTGCTGTGCCTTTCAATGCCTTACCGCCAAGTCTTGCAGTGCCGCCAACAACTGTGCCTGTCACCTTACGGCCAACTCTAAATGTACCTTTAAGGACACCAGACACTGCTTTCATTGGCAATTCCTTCAGCTTCATTGGAGCCATTAATATGGTGCCAGGAGCTCTTAGAACACCACCTGCAAGCTTGCCAACCATATTTTTACCCTTTGTCAGTCGAGACAAAGCTTTCATATGGTTCTGTTTAAATGCTGCAATCTTTTGTCCAAGTCTTGTGTTTTGCAATCCAAGTCTTCTGACAGAAACATTCATTAATGTTTTGGATAGATTCGGGACAAAGAATACTGCCTTTGTAGCAATGTTAACTGCCAAATTATATTTTTGTCCAGCAATCATTGCTTTTCTCATATTACCGAAGATTTCGTCGTGGATAGCGTTTCCTTTGTGAATTCGCTTATCAAACTCCTTCTTAACCTTCTTAATAGAGCTCATTATTTTCTTTTCACCCTGTTTGGCCATTTTATTGGCTTTCTTTGAGCGACCAACATCTCTCTTAACCTTAGCGCTAGCTTGTCTAACTCGGAAGTTGGTATAAGCTGTTCCGAGGATGCCAGTGCGCCATAGTTGCTGCTTTATCTCTTTCTTGTTGAGCTTTGCTAGTTTCTTAGCAGCCTTAGCGTCTTTTAGTTGAGATTTTGCTTCCTTCTTTGATAGTTGGCCACCCTTAACCTGGGCGCGAATATCTTTTATTTGGGCCTTAGCTGCTGCCTTGTTAGACACTGCATTGTTCTTTCTCTCCTTTAACTCGCCCTTGTGTGATGAAATTTCAGAGAGATTATGGCGACCTGCCTTAGTTAAAACGTTCATTGTTGTAACTTTGCTTGCCAAGGAGCAAACGTCTGCTACAACAGCGCCATTCTTGCTGAGGAAGTTCATGTGTTGACCAATAGCATTAAATGCCCTTTGCTTTCCAGCCAAGTTATCCTTTGCGTTCATCAAAGTCTTAGTGGCAGCTGTCTTCTGCTTGCTCAAATCAGCCAATTGGCCTTTGAGCTTAGCTACGTCAGTGCCATCAAGTCTAGCTTTAATTGCGGCTCTTTGGTCATTTGTTAAAACGTTGCCCTTTGCATCTCTGCCAATCTTCAATGCTTGTCTATCAGCGTTAACCTGTGTAAGTTGTTGTCTTACGCCATTCAGCTGATTGTCAACCTTTTTAATATCCTTGTTTAAAGACTTAATATTCTTCTCTAAAGAGTCGCATTCTTTGGACAGGATATTGGATGACTTTTGCAGATTGGTGAGAGTCTTTTTAATGCCCTCTGTGCTGGAAATGTCACCAGCGTACTTAGAGTTAATAGCCTTTGCAGCTTTGTAGTCTGCATCAGAAGCAAGTCTTGTGTGTGGAACACCATCTCTTGCTGCCTTTGCTGCAGCCTGCTTGTCAGCTGTAACTCTATTCAGCACAGCTTTTTCGGAGTCGCTTGCGAACTGCATAGCCACTTCGTTACCAACGTTTCTGTGGTTTGCATTTACGATGTGTGCAAAGTTGGAAGCTCCTGTACTCAAAGCAACCTTATCGTTCTTTTGTGTGAACTTGGCAGCTCCTTGTTCTGCGCTCCTTATAAATCTGTCTGTGCCCATCTCTTGGAAGTTGGACAATTTCATTTCTGCGTTAGACAGATTATTCTTAGCCTTAGCGACATCTTTTGAATATGCAGCCTTAGCTGTATCAATCGCTTGTTGCTGTTGCTGTAAACCAGAGTCACGCTTAGCTGTCAAAGCAAGAGTTTTGTCTTTAATGCTTTGAATTTCAGTATTGTGCGTTTGGGCTGCGGCGTCTCTTTTTGTCTTAGCAGCGGCGATAGTAGAATCTCTCTGTGCGTCATATCTTTGAGTTTCATTTCTCAAAGCAATATTAGCATTGGAAATTGTAGTATCACGTCTTTGCGCAGCTTTCCTGATTTCATCAGCCTGTTTGTTGGCTGGAACTTCAGCTTTGATACGCTCTACATCTTTTTGATATGTGGAACGAGCGCCAGCTTCTGCTTGTTTGAATGTCTGAGTTGCCTTGGCAACATTCTCGTCTCTTGTTGTCTGAGCCTGTGCCTTTGTTGCGTTGTATGCATCACGTTCTGCTGCGTATCTCTTATCAGACCTTTCGGCCTCTCTTGAAAGAGCAGCCTTATCTTTCTGATAAGAAGACTCGATTTGCGACATTGTGCTTGTTGCTTGGTCCTTCGCAGCTTTGTAGCTTGCGAAGCTGTCACTACGAGTCGACTCTAAGCGCTCACGTGTAGATTCAACTTGTTTAGAGTACTCGCCAAGAGTAGCCTTGTATCCATCTTCGGCTGCCTTGTAAATACTCTTATACGCCTTTTCATAATCTTTTGCTGCGGATTCCTGAGCGTGAAGAATTTTTGCCGAATAAGCTGCTTCAGATGCACAAGATGCAACCATCATTGCCATACCAACCGCTACGTTAGCTACGGTTGAACCAAGTAAGTAACCGCTTCTTGCTTCTCTACCAACAACGTCGTGGTTGATTGTAGAACGAAGTTCACGGGTTGCCATACTCTCGATAGGCTTAATAATGTCTTGCTTAATTGCCTGACCACGAGATGCGGACGACCTTCTCTTGATTTCGTCTGCTGCTTGTTTATCTAATCTCTTTCTGTATTCTTCTGCGTCTCTGTTGAAGTCTTGACTACGTCTTGCCTCAGCAGCGTTATAATTGTCACGATGTCTATCTGGTTGAGGCGCTGGCGTTGGAGCTGGCGTTGAACCATAAGGCTTTGGTGACGTTGGGGTTGATGGGGATGTAGGCGCAGGAGTGTTCGTCCTGGTGGACGATGAACCAGACCCACTTCCATAAGGGGAAGGTGTTGGAGTCGGATTCGTGTTTCGAGGCGATGGGGTCGGAGGATTTGATGGCGATGGAGAAGGTGGCAGGGGAGAAGAACCATGGTTGTTGCGTCTTCTCTCGGAATCTTCACGACGACGTCTTTCATCTTCGCGACGACGATTTTCGTTTTCTCTACGTCTATCATCATCACGACGTCTGTCTTCGTCGCGTCTGCGCCTGTCTTCCTCGTCTCTTCTTCGACGGTCATTGTCGTCTCGACGGCGTCTTTCCTCATCTTCAAATCTTTGCCTTGCGGCGTCTTCTTCGAATCTACGTGCGTCCGCATCGAAATTGTAAGAGTCTGCGTCGTATCCTGGTGGAGCGACGTATGCGGAGTTTTCTTCTTGTTCTCTACGTCTTCTTTCCGCTTCTTCACGAGCGCGGGTGTCTCGGGATTCTGCGTCTCTGCGACGTTCTCTGTCGCGGAAATCATCGTCATCCCTGCGTTGAGTGTTTTCTCTCTGCATTCTCTCATATTCTTGGCGGGCACGCTCTTCGCGAAGTCTGTTTACTGATGAGCGTCTTGACTCGTCAGTATACTCATATCTTGCCATAGAAGCATACCTCCATATTATTGAACCAAGTGCCAACAGACACAATTTGATTCAATTTATCTTTTAATAAATATAGACGATTGGCCAATCGGCCAGGCATTTTGTGTTTTTAAAGTGAAAACAAAAATCGGAGAGGCGAAAACCTCTCCGATAATGTTAAATATTATATTATTTAACTCTAACGCCTTTGAGCTTTTTATTGACCTCAGCGTCAGATTGAGCAGATGAATACATGTCTGTGTATTGGCCATATTGAGCCTGATATGCTTCTTCTTCTGCCTTTCTAGCCTCTTCCATATACCACATTTCTTCTTGCTGTGCGGCAATTTCAGCTTCCATGTCAATTTCGTTGTAAACAGCCAGTTCGTCTTCGCAGAACAAATCCTTAACATCAAAAATCATAGTGATTTGATAAGGCTGTTCGTTTACGTGTTCAGAAGTAAAGAAAACAAACTTAGGGTCATCTAAGAAGCCAACATGAACGGTGCCGCCATGTTCGACAGGAATGATAGTTGGTAACATGAAGGGGATGCTCAAACTTCTCAATTGAAGATGAATTTCTTCAGCGCGGCCAACGTCTCCGTTTCTTTCAGCCAAGTCTAACTCATCCATGAATTGGTTTACAGAATTTGTAACGTGCTGTTTTTGCTCATTGTAAGCTTCCAACTCGCCAGCCAATTCTGCAAGTGTTTCGACCTCGGTGGAGAAATCAAACGTAACCTTAACGATTTCGTCAAGGATTTGGATATCAACAACGGCGTCGCTGCTGCACACAGCAACAATATTGGTAACGTCTTCAACTTTTTCTGTTTCAGCAATTGCAAATGGAACGAATCCAAAAGTGAATTGTGTAGTAGAAGCAGGGAGGCCACTGTTGTCGTAGCCGCAGGCAGCTTCAATATACTCTGTCATTTTACTCATAATTTACCCCCAAATATCGCATTAGCGAATTCTTCTGTCGTCGTATTTGTCGTTTTGAGTTTGTTCCCAAGCTTCTCTTTCACGCTTTTTCTTAACGATGACAACACCGATTGCGCAAGCTGCCAAAACAATAAGAATACCAATGGACTGCTTGAACATATCTATGAAAAGATTGAGAATAACAGAGCCATGGTCTCTTTCTTCTTCGACTGGCTCATCTCCACCTTCTCCTGTTTCACCATTACCGCCTTCACCAGGATTTGTGACTGGATTGTCAGAGTCAGGCTTGATGATGTGCAAATCGGAAGGGAACTCCTTCATTTGTGCTGTAACCAAAATGGTCTGACCAGCCATAACCTTCGAATAGTTTTCGCCAGCCTCAGTTAACTTTGGATACAATCCGTTAGATGCGTCTGCGAAAGGAATTCCATCCTTTTCTGCTTGCGTGGTGCTACCAAGTCTGAAGAACTGGTACTCACCATCGTTAAACGCGAAATAATTGTCATAACCGTCGCCCCAACCAATGTCGTTGGCGTAGAAAGCATAATAGCCAGGCTTAATATTCATTGTGCCAACAAAGCCATAATGCTTCATTAAAGAAATTGTTTGAACTTCCTGTGTTTCCAGGTTAGCAACGAACAGAATCAATTCTTCTGCTGCGTATTCAGGTGGAACGTTCATCACTTGCACAGGAATGACGTTTGCATCACTTCTAACCTTAATAACCCACTTGCCATTAACCTTTTCGTAATAAAGGCCATCTGGCAGTGCACTAGGAGCTCTGTCGTCCTCAACAGGTGGCTGAGTACTAACTACAACTTCTTCTTCGACGACTTCTGTTGTTTCTGTGGATTGAGTATCTTCAATCTCAGATGCAGAAACGTATGGGATAATAAAGCCTAATGCCATGACTAACACCAAGACGCCAGCAATAACTCTTGTCATGATTTTAGCCTTCTTGTTGTTTCCCATATAGTATACCTCCATTATTAATAATAATTACTTGTTCTTTGTAGGCTCAGAATCAGGGAAATTACAATTATGGAGGTACTCAGTAAAGTGAGGAGAAATTCTCATGAGAGGGAAGTCAGGTGCAGTGAAAACATGTCCACAGTGTACACACTGGATTTCCTTCATCTGGTCCTTAGAACGCAGGTGACCCTTCAAATAAACAACAGAGCCGATTCTTAAAGCGTCCTTGCCCTCCAAAGCCTGATAGCCAGTAGCCAGAACCCAAGGATAGTCAGTTTCTGCATTGGCAGTGTCGTCATGCACTCTGATTGTTCTTGGAATAGCAAGCTGATAGCGGAGACCAGGGTTTGCAGTACCATTCTTGTCATTGTAATCTAAACCAGCGCAAATGTTGCCAATCGCATAAACACGGTTGGAGACCTCAGCTCTTTCAGTCAGAAGCTTTTCGACCTCATCCTGAGACAGGCCAGTTTCGCGCTTGCACACATACAGAGGGGAAACATATGTTACTTCGCCGACTGCAGTGTTAATTGAGCCACACACTTTGCACACACGGTTCTTAGGAACCTTGGCGGTTGTAAGTGTGCCGTATACATCAACAAGGTCACCCTTGTTTACTTCGGCCATTTTCTGGATAACCTTTGCATTACCAGAGTATACGAATACGGATGTGTATTGGACTTCGTCCTTACCATTTTCTGTTCTTGTTCTATCGACACAACGAATGTACAAATACGCTCTAGTAGGATTGGACTCTGCGTCTTCTTTAACTGTGACGTCTGTCAATGCTACGCCGTGCAACAGAACGGAATTTTCCTTTGCCATAAGTTAAATATTCCTTTCGTTTTTGTTTTTTATTGTTTTTCTGTTTTTTTGCTGCCTCAGCATCAGCATTGGAAGGTCCAGGGCCGAGGACGTTATTACTTTCCTACGCGCTTTTGATATTGTGGTAGGAATACGAAGTAATTAAACCAAAATTCATTTCTATGCTCATCTGGCAAAGCAGAGAATAGGAAATGCATTGGTGATTTATAATACATCTGAGCTGGCTTCGTCAGCTTGTACTTATCTAAGAAAGCAGCAGCTTTGTCAGAAGCGAATAGCTCGTAAATCTCGTACTCATTTTTAAATTCGTTTCTTCTAATAGCCTCTTGCAGACAAATTTCAGCACGTTCCAAGGCGTAATCATCGTTAAAGAAGTTCATAGAGAACAGAGCTCTCTTTCCATCTAAAACGCCTTTGTACACACTCAAAACGCTGCTTCTAATGTCATATGGAATAATTTCAGGGTACAGCCAATGCGCATAATAGAACATATCTTTCTTTGCATTCAGCTCATGCGGGAAATCTGCATATTTCTCAAACAACTTGTCAAGTTTTAGTTGCTTCAAAATATCCTTTGTAAGACGAGTTTTGATATCCTGTGGGGTCCACTGTAAATAATAACTAAAAGCGAACCTGCCAATTTCTCTTGCGGACTTTTCATTAATAACAGTGTCCTTCGAAAAACGCTTCTTTATACCACAAAGTATATCATTGTATTCCATAATTGCTTCAGTGTAAGCCTGTTGAATCATAATACACACAACCTTCCTTTTCATTAATATAGACGCTTAACAACTTTGTTTTTAAACATAGAAATGGAAATAAAGGCTACGGAATTGCCCGCAGCCTTTGTTTCTCTTACTTTTTGGTTGTTTCTCTCTTTTTCAGTCTGTCAAGGACCTTGGTAACCAGGGCCTCATCAACATCGTTAACCTCATTCAGAGAGCTAATACCAAGTACTTTCAGTACATCTGCCTCAGAAACACCAGTACGTCTCATTTCGCGAGTGATTTCAGTTCTGTAATCCTTAACAAAAGGAGGGCCGTCAGAGACAATTTCTTCGCCGTATCCATCGGTATTGTCAGGAAGCTCTCTGTCTTCATCGGCGACATCGTTGCCAATTAATACAGTGGGTTCGACCTCAGGAATTTCCTCGCGCTCAGTCTTCTTAACAACGGGCTCATCGAGGTCTTCATCATCCTCTTCACTGTTAATCATATCGGCGTTCTCAGGAATGATAACAACTTCATCATCTTCGACAGGGTACTCTACATTGGATTCGCCGTCTTCATTAGGGCCATCATAAACAACCTTATTGTTAGAATCCACAATCACAACGCGCACAATCTGCTTCTTGTCATTCTCTTCAGAGTACTCAATTGCCTTGACAAAATAAGACTCTGCCACGATGTGATTGTTCTTGTCATCGTATGTAGTGTTATCGTCGTTTACAGGGAATGCGATGTGAGGCTGTGTATACAGCTCAATACCAAGACCCCAACCGAGAGCACAAACTCTCTTGAAGCCATTGGATGCCTGTCCCTTATATCCATCAATTTCGGTAAGGGCACCGCCGCAGTCTTCCTTGGAAATCATTCTGTTCTTGTCCTTATCCCAAATGCTAACAATACAATTCTTGTTGCCATTAGTATAAGACTTTTCCCAGCCCATAGGGCCAACAGTTTCATTCAGGATTCGCGTGCAGGTTGATGCCTTACAATGCAGAGACAATTCAATCTTGTTGCGAACAACAACAGCCTTGCATTCAATCTCCTCAGGATTTAAATTTCTAAATTTGAGTTCCATATGTTTCTCCCTTACAGTGATTATTTTATGTATTCTTTGTAATTAATATAGACTAAAAGGGGTTTGATGGCAGGGCAATCGTAAATTCTTCTAAAATAAAATAGAGAGCGAAATATATTAATATACTTTATCGCATGCTGTGTAAAAAACAGCGTGTTTTTTCTTCAAAAACGACAAAAGGAAGGTGTTTGAAATGCTAGAAACCGCATATTGCGTTTGCACAACTGAAAAAACAAAAACCAGAGTGCAAATGAGTGGTAAATTTGCTCATAATTTGCGTTTACATGATGTCAAGAATGCAGACCCAGAAAAAAGGCATCTTAACAGGGTCCTCTATGGAGAAGACAACATTAAGGATATTTTCCAAATATCAGTCGAAGAGGCGGCCCAAAGACATAAGAGAAAAGAATTAAAGACTTACGTAGATAGAGCAGAAGAAGACAAGTGGATGATTGAGAAAGCAACTGGCAGAAAAGTCAGGAAGGATGCTGTGCTTCAAATAGAGGTGGTGCTTAGCTATTCATCTGTTGCTAAGAATAATATCCCACAAGATGAATGGGCCGAGGCAAATGTTCAATGGCTAAAAGATTACTTTGGAGAAGAAAATTTGATTAGCGCAATTCTCCACAATGATGAAACAGAAGGCGGACATATTCACGCTTTGGTTTCTCCTGTTGACAGAGAATCGGGCGAGCCAAGATTTAACGCTAAAAAGTGGCTTGGTGGTAAAGCAGCATTAAGCCAAATGCAGAGTAGTTATGCAAAAGCAATGGAGCCTTTTGGTTTACAGAGAGGCGAAAAGAATTCAAGAGCATCTCACCAGGACCTGCAAACATTCTATCGAGCTCTAAACAACGTTGTTAGACAAAAACTACCACCAAAGGAACAATTCTTTGATGAGCAAACCTATCAGGCTGAAATTGACAAGATATATCAAGAGGCAGTTGTTCGTATGTTTGCTTTGGAACAAGCAATTCGTAGATTGGAAGCTGTCGATAAAACAAGAGAAAGCAACCATAGCATTTACCGAGAAATGGCAGAATCTCAGATTCAAGATTACGAAGAGCAAATCAAAGTTTTGCAGAGTGATTTAACAGAAGCAGAAAAGAAAGCTAGATTCGTTGACAATATGCAAACAGCTCTCAGAGACATTGAGAAGAATGACCCAGATAGAGCAGAGAAGATAAGAGACAACCTAAACTCACTATCCAAAAAGGGCGGTGCAATCGAAAGAGCACTGGCAAGAAAGAAAGCCGCTATCGATTCAGAGCAAAACCCAGACCTTGGTGGAGACGAAAATTAACAAACAGGCGGGCCGAAACGCTCGCCTTATTTTAATGCATTTAAACGGGCTTGTCAAGGCCTTTAATGAAGGATGAGCTACAACCCTAAATAATACAACCAAAGGCTCCTGGACGCTTGTAGAGCCTCGTAGAGCCATCTGAAAACAAATATTATATACCCTCACTAATTCAAGGAAATTAACTATAATAATTAAAGAGAAAGGAGATGTTTATATGGTCTTTTTTACTAGTGACCCCCACCTTGGCCATGACAAAGATTTCGTTTGGAAAGCCAGAGGTTTTAATTCTGTTGAAGAGCATGACAACGCAATAGTTGAATACTGGAATTCAATTGCTACCGAAGACGACCTTATTATCGTGTGTGGCGATATGACTGTAGGAGGCGATTTGAATAGAGTTATCGAGCTTATCAAAAAGCTTAACGGACATATTGAACTAACCAGAGGAAATCACGATACTGATGCCAAGTGCAAAAGATTGATGGAAGAGTGTGGGATTAAGATTCGAGACTCTAAAATTGTTCGTTCAGGCAAGTGGATATTTCATATCGGACATTGGCCTCAGATTCTTGGACACTATAAAGACAATAAGGATATGCCTAAGCGCATTGCTATCCATGGACATACACACAGTACTGATGAATTCGAATGGATGCAATATCAAAGTTACAATGTAGCTATGGATGCTCATGGATGTAAATTGGTAAGTGTTGAAGATGTTAAAGAGCGAGTAAGGTTTTATCACAACAACAAACTATTTGAAAAACAAGAAAATGGCACCATCTAATGATGGCGCCATTTGTTTTTATATAAAGATAAAAGGGGAGAGGTAATGCATTTTTTACCACTCGTTCATATCTAATTTCTTTACGCGTTCTTTCTGTTGTTCTTTTTGCAATTCTGCGTAGAATGCTGCAGTAACAGCAATGCCTTTGTGGTTAAGCTGAGTCGATGCTAATTGAATATCGCCAGTTTGTGTTAAAATCCTAGTAGCACAAGTAGCTCTAAGCTTATGCGGAGAAAACTTATCTTTATCGTCGTATTCAGGTAAATATGTCTGAACCATTTCCTTAATCATCAATTCTACGGAACGAACTGACATTCTAGTGCCGCGAGTCGTAATAAATACAGCGTTACAACCTTTTTGTGGGTTTAAGCCAGCTCTTCCTTGACGCAACATAGAATATCTACACTTCGTAACGTTCAAAAGCATGGTTTTATCAGCATATGGGAATTCTTCCATGAATTTTTCATCGAAATTGCCATCATTTTTGTGATTTTGGACCCATTCTGCTATAAAACCAGCGTTTTGGTATTCAGAGAGCATTTCTTGGCTAGTTGGCACGCCATTTATGTAATCTCGCAGTGCTTTGGCCACATCATCGCCAAAATACACCTCCGTTTCATCGCCACCCTTAGCAATGACTGTAATACTGCTATTTCGGAAGTTAATATCGTCCAAATCCAGGCCAACAAGCTCAGAAACACGCAATCCAGAGCCTAAAAACAGGCAAGTTATGGCATAATTCCTCAAAACAAGGCGTTCTCTGCGTGCTTTTGTGGCATCATCAATGTCTATAATCGATGAATTTTCACCAGGATTAAGCACTAATTTGTCATTTTTAAGGATTCCTTGCAATAATTGAGTGGATAAATCTGAATCCAGCTTGATGATTTTCTTTTTGTTAATAGCAGGAGCTTCAAAGAATTGCATAGGATTGTTTGATGTCAATTGCATCATATTGAGGTATGAATAAAAAGACGACAGGGAAGCAAAAATTTTCTTAATTGACGAGTTTGACAGCTGCTGAGCTTTTTTTAGGTAAGAGCGATATTCGTTCAAGTCCTGGAGACGAAGAGAATCAAAGACGGAAATAGGGAAATCTGAAATTTGTTTTTCCTTGAATTCATTGAGAGTCGACGATTCATACTTGATGAAATTTATGACATCGCGCAAGTAGGAGAGTTGAGTTGTAATTTCACGTTTACCAGACTGCATATTGCGCGCAAAATCTTTTACATAATATGGCGCATCAGAAATTAAAATTTGAATTTGATTTTCAATTTTTTGATTTCGTTCTTCGCGATATTCAATTGCCATAATAAAAATCCTTTCTGAGTGAAATTTTACTAAACATCCGCAAAACTAATCAAAATGTGGAGATTTGGTGAAATCCAGCAAAATACGGTAAAATACGGCCGAAAACACCCACTCAAAAGTCGATATCGCGTTTTTCGCATTATTTTAGTTTTACGAAATTAACTATTTATAAAAATAATATAGGAGACTCAAATCTCCCAATTTCACTCTTCCCTAATGATTTTTCTTCGCCCTGCAAATTTCCCAGTTTTCTGCCACAATATTAGTAAATTTACTAAAGGACTTTTCTTCTCGATGAATAAATTTAAAGAAACATTTTTGAAAATTTTGCCGAAGTTTTCTTGGCTTCCTCTTTTTACAATTGTCGTGTTGCAAATCATTGTTTATGGAGCAACGAAAAAGATTGCGTTGGATTGGCATCACTATGTTCCTTCCCTATCTATCGACAATTACATCCCATTCATTCCGTTTTTCATAATTCCATATGTCGCCTGTTATGCCCATTGGATTGCTAATTTTGTCATGAGCGCACAAACTGGAAAAAACAGGTTTAATAAGTTCACTTTGGCTGTTATTATCAGTCAGATTATATGTGGAATCGTATTTTTGGCGTTTCCGACAACAATTGACCGCCCAAATATCGAAAATATACCTGGTTTTAATGGGTTTTTACTACATTTTATATATAATATGGATACTCCAGTCAACCTCTTCCCTTCTATGCACTGTCTTCATAGCTGGTTTAGCTGGATTGCTGTTCGTAATTGTAAGCAATTCCCAAAATGGTACAAAGTTTTCTCGTTGCTGTTCGGAATTGTTGTTTGTATTTCAACCGTAACCATCAAGCAGCACTTCTTTGTCGACATTATCGCTGGTGTAGCTCTGGCTGAGCTGAGTTGGCTGTTTGTGAACAAAGTATTAATGATTAAGCAGAAGCGTATTTAGTATCAATTTGATATCTTATAAAAAGAAGACCTCACGTTAAGTGAGGTCTTTTCGTTTAATTAAGGATATGCTCGACTATGTCAATATCATTTAATAGGAATAATTGCGTTTTTAGAATCCGCCAGGCGCAACTAATTCTGGCTCGCCAGTCTCCATCTCAATAGAATTCTCTTCTACTTCTCTTGCTTCCATGTAATATACAAATCCGTTCGCTGAGCCAGGATTTGCCAAGTCTCCACGTGCAATTAACGCATCGATTTCATCGTTGGATAAGTCTAGGGCATATAACATATCCTTATCTTCTTCTGACATTTCTCTATAAATAGCAAATGGCTGCTCTGGGTTGAATCCATCCATACCTTCGTACGGCATATGCAAAACGCCGATTTCTTCATATTTATCTAGATGTCCCCAAGTCTGTTCAGCATCAAACTGGATTCTCATTGAGCTACTCAGCTCGTTAATTACTCCTCTTGAGCACATATATCTTAAATCGCTCAAATCTTCTTGGCCTAACATATTGTATAGTTTATTGCCATTTCCATGGTATAGCTCTCGTGATAATTCTGTCATCATTGCTTTTACATCAACATCGTAAATGACATCCTTCATATCAGGAGCCTCTTGTGCGAGTTCTCCATCAATATGATATTTTGCCGTAGCATGTTCTGCGATGTAATGAGCTTGCGCAATACCAAAAGCTTCTTTAAGATTAGCGTGGCTTACGTTAATTCCGTATTGGTCGAACAGTTCTTTGGCTGCGTTTAAATAGTCCTGAGGATGGCTCAATTCAAATGGAATAGCTTCGGAGGCAAATTCAAACCCTTCCTCTGCCCTTTCCATAATATCGGAATTATGGCAATCACGCATAATTGAAATCATTTCAAGACTGCCAGACTCTTGGTTGTAATGGTTTTCTTGATTGATTCTATCTGCATACCAAGACATTAATCCTTTTGCATCACCATTGAGAATTTGTTCACCAAGCTTAGCTTGTTCTTGTACCGATGGCGAAACGCGCTGAGCTATGGAATAAGCTAGTTTTTCTTTCTTAGTCATATCTACATCTCCATATTCTTTGTTTTGCTTATAGTTTAGAACATTGAGCCTGAATATGAAAAAATAAGACCTCTTGAATAAGAGGTCTTATTGTAAATTTAAACAATATCGAATTCGGAGATTACGTTAATGGAAACTCTGACATCTTCTGGGTCCATAGATTCTGCCATTTCTTCGGCAGCCATCTTACAACTTCTCATGCACTCATACTGCATATTAGAGCGAAGGAATCTATCTGTTTCAAACTCTTCCACAATAGAAGCTGACTTGTATGCGACGGTTTGGAATCCAAGAGACTTACGAGTAGCCTCTGCTTTTTCCTTAGCAAGCAATAATGCCTTTTCAGTACAATCATTCTCCAGCTCTGCAATAGACTCATTGGTTAGACCAAATGAGAAATCAAAAGCGGGAGCGTCGTCGCCCATCTCGCTAACCATTTGCATGATTGTAAACAAGACAATCTTGTCATACGGCAAAGACAGGTGTACAGTCTGGTATGACTGGTAATGAGAGAATACGTACTCATAATCATTACGGCTTTTCTCAATACGCTTCGTTTCACGAGAGACTCTATATCTAAGAGTCTTGAAATCTGTCGGCTTTGCGTATTTCTCCATCGCCTTGTAGAAATTAACAATCTTCTGTGCTGTGTCTTCAACTACCTGATTGTAATTGACATTCTTGTAAGAAAAGTTAAATGTGAACTTCATCAGGTTAGGCATCATTGTGCTAACGCCAGTAGTTTTTACTGTAAAAAGCATTCTTCTAATCCTCCGTTTTCAGTATCTTTCTTCTCTTCCAACATAGCGTCTTCAAGTCTTGCAATTCTTTTTTCACAAGCCTTAATCTTGCGCTTTGCTTTTTTAGCTGTTGAGGCAGCTTTCATAAATGCGAATGCGGAAATACACAAAGCAGCTGTTGCCACACAAAGAATCTTTTCTTCGGCTGTCATACTGTTGTGAGTTTCGACTACCTTCTTGGCAGCTTTTGTTGCGATATCTTTAACCTGTTCTTTTGTGATATTCATTTTACAACCTCGAATCTATATTTTTGTTTAATATCTGGGTATTTATCTCTTTCGACCTCCGACATAAACATGTCGTATGGTCTTGCAAAAATTGAATAGTCGATGCCCTTAGACGGGTCGCAATACATGGCCTGATAAATGACCATCTTTTCTTTTGTTTCGGTATGCTCTGCGAAACAAATTATCTTATACAAATAGAATTGCTTCGCCTTGTCCTCAGGGGACAATGTTTCTCTTTTAAAGTGCTGTACAACATCGCCTTTTTTAATTCTTTCCATCTTGACAATACCCCTTCGTTTTTATTAATCGATTGTGTGAGTGTGCTTGATAACCCACTGCTTCATCTTGATGCCGAGCCACAAACTGTAAATACCCAATGTAATAATGCAGAAGAACCACCACTTAATGTATGTTCCAAAAAGCTGCATACCTGTTCCATCGAAAACCAAACGTTTGCCATCGATGATTGTGTGCTTGGCCATCCAACGCTCCTTCATACAAACCGCCCAAGGAGCACCGAGTCCAAGTGTGAAAACTGTGAGTGCCCACTGTGCAATATTGATGAAGATTAGGCCCAAAAGTCCGCCTGTAAATTTAGATTCTTTCATTTTTAACACCCCTTTATTTAATTAATATCCTGTAGTTCCGATGATGGATTCATCGTTTTCAATCCACTCGGAAACCTTGATTTCTCTATATTCGTCTTTCGTATCTCTGACATACACTGTCTCAATACCAGCGTTGATAATCATTCGCTTACACATAGAACAACTATTGGAATGAGCGATATAAGAACCGTCACTTACTTCAACGCCACAGAGGAAAAGCGAACTTCCTAACATTGCGCTTCTAGGAGCACTAATAATTGCATTAGCCTCCGCATGAACACTTCTGCAAAGTTCATACCTCTCCCCTCTTGGGATATTTAACTCTTGTCTAATGCATCGTCCCAAATCAGAACAGTTCTGTCTTCCACGAGGAGCTCCAACATATCCAGTTGAAATAACCTCTTCGTTTTTAACGATAACAGCGCCATAGTGTCTGCGAAGACAAGTTCCTCTTTTGGAAACTACTTCTGCTAAATCAAGGTAATAATTCACCTTATCTCTTCTCATATTTTCACCTACCATTATACCAACAATTTATATTTCGTAACTGCTCATGTGTGAAATGAACTCTTGGACTATTACGATAGTCAACCTTGGCATCCTTGTAAGGATTGTTGCCATTTTTATAAACATCTGTGATTTCTGTGATAAACGTATTCATGAACATGAACAAATGACCTGGAGTAAATTTATAGTGAGGCAAAAAGCTCTCGTGCCAAGGGAACAAAGTTCCGTCTTTCTTGTCAACACAAACTAAAATGGCAATTAATTCTCCACCGCTGCCATCCTCATAAGCGTACCAGCTGGAGGAAGCTTGCGTTATATAAAAACGGCCTTGCCAAAGATTGTCATTGATGATGGCCTTATTAACTGCTCGAACATGTTTATTTAATTCTCGCTGAGCCTTCTTCATTTGTCTATTCTTCACAAAAATCACCTCGCAATATTTGATATAATATTATATCAGGAATGCACAATAACTGCAGGGTTATTCAAAATGTTCCTTCTTCTTTACATAATAAACTGTGCTGAAAATATTATATGCAAGAACAAAGATACCTGGAATCAACAACACAAGGCCAAAAATAGCTCCGAAGATTCCGAAAACTTGTTCAATGTCCACGCCAGACAAAAACGAAGCGGAACCAAATGTAAGAATTGCACCACCAATTATCATTAGTAGTCCACTAATCGAGCCGAGAACACTGTTAATCATGGCGAAAACTCTGCCAAGTTTCTTCTTTTGAAGCAGAAGAATACCCGTTGCTATGCCATAGGCTGAAATTGCGCACCCCACAAGTATGCCGAGGACTTCTGATATCGAGCCAGCTGTAAATAGCCCCTCTACAATACCAGGAATGTTTGGTGCAGCACCAGCCATTGTTAAACAAGCGTATATTACATTAAATACCAGTGTTTTGTGCTTATCTACCTGTTGCGCGTCTAACGAGGAAGATGGAATATCAAGGCTTGATGTTAGTATAGCTCCACAAGTTGTGCATTTTTCCATTCCGTCTTCATTATGATTTCCACATTGTTTACAATACATATTTTTCTCCTCCTTATTCTTAATCGTTATGCTCTGTGCAATTTGGGTCGACGCATACGCCTTCGCTGTCGTTGTTTGAGCCATCTAAGTCAGGCATGCCGCCAACCATTTCAGAAGTCTTAACGCCATTGTTCTTTCTTGCAGCGTCAACAGTCTTAGAGATTACCTCTTTAATTGTCTTTGCATTCTTAATGTGCTTTAACACAAGACGTGGCATTGTAGCATCATTAGATGTGATAACGAGAGAACCAGTTTTTCCGATTCTTTCCCAGAATGTCTGAGAATAAGAAATGTCAGCCACACGATACAGCTTTACTTCTTCTTCCCTCTTTGTGAAGAAACCTTCTTCAACCAACAGCTTTGTTTCTGTTAGTGTGTATTTTGTAAAAGACCATGGCAATGCGAAGATAGTCACTCTCTTTCTATCAAACCAAAGAGTTTCTTCTTTTTCGATTTCAACATTGATTTGACCAGCTTTTAATTTACTCATATTGTTTACCTCTCTCTTAATTATATTTCTTTTCATATTCATCGACGCATTTGCCGATTATTATTTCTAAATCAGGTTGAACCTTTTCAAGCTCAATAAACTTGAATGTGTTATCTATATAGATTAAGGCTGCTGTTTCCTCATCCATCGCAGTATCTCTAACAGAAATAAAATACATAGGATTCTTGAAATTCATATCAAACAAACAAATAACCTCATATCTATATTCTAACAGCTGATTTTTAAATGTTATAGTAGAACACCGCAATGTGTCATTGATTTTTCCAGCGTTAATAACGATATCCTCTTTTGTGTAAGGGCACGAAAACCCAACACTTTCCAATGATTTGCTCGTTACGTCATATACGATTTCGCTATGTGCGATAGTCGTGACTATAAACTTCTTTACATCATCATAAAATAGCGATGGTAAATTCTGAACTAACATACCAGACATGCAAACAAGTATCGAAGTCATATCATCAGAAGATGATGCTTCATACGATGCTAAATATATTTCGATTGCCTTATCTAAGTCTGCGCCCACATCTGTGTTTATTTCTCCATAATTGGCTCTGACTTTATTTTCATTAATAGAGCATAGACACTTTTTAACTGAACCATCGATACCTGCCATTTTCTCAACGCAAAAATAAGATACGTTAGAGAAAGAGCTATCATAAACAATATACGCACAATATGATAATGTTGGGGTCTCTGGTGTTGGAAAGTTTACTTTAACGCCAAAGAAGCTTTGTTCAATATTAAAAGGTTCGATGAAAATCTCATCCTTTTCATATGGCATCGTTGAGTTGTTTCCTTTGTACATATCTCTTAGAATTGTCCAAAGAAGGTCTGGCTTTGTCACAATAGACGTAATAAAATCTTTTTTATATTTAAACAGCGATTCTGGTAAGAATTTCTGCTCGAATGAATATCTAATGGGGTCAGCTAATTCGAAAAACATGTTTAAACCTTTCTCATTTGTTTGATTATAATATAGAACACCCCGCCTTAAGTTTCATATAAATAGAAAAAGAAAGCTTGTAAAACAAGCTTTCTTTCTAATTTTAATGCGTTATGACAACAAAGTCCTCAGGAAGTCGCTTTTTAGAAAAATAGCAACCCGAATCAGCGTTATACCACCAAGGTGTTTTGAACTGATACATGGGAGGCTTTTTCACGAGTTCGACAGTTGCACCATTTCTCTCAAATTGGATAACAGTGCCAACAGGAAGCTTGGAAGGATTCGGCTTTGCCAAATACTCTCTGCACTTTTCTCGCCACTCTAACGCATAAGCATTAGTCGTAGGCGACAACGCATCGAGGACATTCTTCGGGCATCGATGATGAACAGGTCCCATGGTTTCGGATACGATTTTATATGCAAAATCGCCATCGTCGACACCAGTCAAAACAACAACGCCAAATGTCTCCTGCTTTTCCTTGGGAATCGGCTCGTAAATGAAGTGACCATTGGCATCTTCCTTGCAAGTTCCATCGGGATTCTTCTGAGGGGTTAACAAAACCTTCACTGCTGCATAATAGATAGACCCCCTCATCGCAGATTTTACAACTTCGTAATATCCACGATTAAGACCCTCTTTGAAATATGCGTCACATTCGGCTTTGCGGTTTACGGTACCATCATTGTGATAGTACGTTGCACGATAGCTTGTCCAGCCCATACAATTCTCCTTTCATTACCACCATGCGACATAGAAAAGATTCTGTTTTTCATCAAACCAGAATTTCTCATTTGCATATTCATCGTCGGTGGCCTGTAAAAATTCGTTTACCTCTACTCTCTCGCCCATTGACATATGGTTAAAAGCGCAGTTTTCTACTTGCCACTCGGCAGCATCTTCTTGTGTTGGTTTTTGACCAGCATTGACTATCTCGATAAGTCTATCGGTCATTCGAGCCTGTCTAAACGCCATGTCTAAATCGTGAGCATTTCTCCAATAGGCAATTCGCTCTTGCTTCCAGACATAAACGTCGACCTCTTTCTCATCGTAATAACTTAAGGCCTCTTCACGAGATATGCAAACTTTCTTTCCACTCATGAAGGTCATCTCCTGACTTTCATAGCTTCCGAAAAGTGCAACAACTTCATCGTCGAAATCGATTCCAAAGTCTTCGTAGAAGCGCTCTGTGTCTTGAATCTGAGCTCGCATTTTGACGAGTTTTACATACGGCAAAAGCTCGTCCATTTCGCTAGCCCTTTCATCAAAGTCTTTCCTGGTCATACAATTAAACCCTTCGGGGACATCATCAATGTGTTTACCCGCGAGGGTTTCAATGTCTTCTTCTGTTACTTTATTGATTCGATACAGATACATATCTAATCCCATAAAGTACCTCCTTTCATTTATATATTCTCCACATGTACAAATAAAATAGAACAAAAGGCATAAAAAAGTCCCCCACATTACTGTGGAGGACTTTGTATTAGCGCAGTTCGTATTTCAGACCATTTGCCTTTGCGAACTCTTCGGTAATATAAGCGCCAGTTCTGTACAGAACGGTGTTCTTGCCGACGAGGAACGCTTCCATACCCTCAGAACGAGCAACGGTGTTGGCACGCAGGAACTCACGGGTCTTATTGTAGTCATCAAACCACACAACGATAGTTCTGGATTTCTTGGGAAGGACCTCAACGTCAGAGATGACGAACTGAGGCTCTTCGTCGCCGTCGTTCTTGAGAACGCCCTTGAAGCCCATAACAGTCTCGAGGTTGTTAGCAATCTTTGCGAAAGCCTTGGGGAAAATGATGAAATCTACGGAACCAGTCAGGTCGGTCAACTTACCGCTCATCATAGACTGAGCATCTCTCTTAGTCTTCAGCATCTTCTCATCAGACATAACAGCAGCAATCCAAGTATCCTTACCCTCTTCGAGAGCATCGATTTCCTTGTACTTGCTACCAACCTGGTAACCATCAAGAGGATTACCAGAGAAGTAGATGGAAGTGTAATAGAGTTCCTTATTCAGGCGCTCCATCAGAGACATAGGAGTGGAGTCAGGGAAAGTGGTGTAGGAGTTCCACTTAGCCATATTCTCAGCCAATGCAGCCTCTGCCTTAGCCTTAACGTCTTCCTTTTCTGCACTTTCCACACGAGCCTGAGCGGACACGATGGCATCATACAGAGTAGTCAGTTCGTTGTAGGCATCCAGCAAAGCGTTGCGGTTGTCAGGGTTGTTCTTACCGTAAGAATCACATGCACCAGACAGAATTGCTGCTTCGGCCATCTGCTTACCAGGCTTTGCACGAACAAAGTCCTTAAAGCTTCTGAAACCGCCTTCGCGAGCTTCAACAACAGAAACAGCACGGCCCTTAGCACCCTGCAGGAACTTCAAACCGAAACGGATGTTACGGCCCTCAACAGAGAAGTCAGCCTGAGAACGGTTGATGTCAGGACGGAGAATCTGAATACCGTGCTTCTTTGCATCAGCGACGATAGACGGAACTTCCTTCAAGGCACCAGTGTAGTTCAGAGCTGCACAGAAGAACTCTGCGGGATAGTGATACTTCAGCCAAGCAGTCATATAGCTGGTTACGGAATAGGCGGCGGCGTGAGATTTGTTGAACGCGTATGCGGCGAATGCCAGCATGCGGTCAAAAATCTTCTCAGCAACAGCAGGGCTAATGCCGAGGGCAACACAACCGTGGATATTCTCTGCTTCGTTACCATTGATGAAGTTTTCGCGCTCTGCTTCCAGAACCTTCAACTTCTTCTTAGACATGGCACGACGAACAAGGTCGGAGCGACCCATGCTGAAACCAGCCAGGTCACGGAAGATGCGCATAACCTGCTCCTGGTAAACGATGATTCCGTAAGTTCCGCTCAGGATAGGCTCGAGCTGAGGGCAATCGTAAACGATGTGACCAGAGTGCTTTGCCTCAACGAAGTCGGGAATAGAATCCATAGGACCAGGACGATACATTGCGTTTGCAGCGATGATATCTTCAATACAGGTAGGCTTCATCTGACGCAGGAACTTAACCATACCACCAGATTCAAACTGGAACACAGCCTTGGTGTCACCAGTAGCGTAAATGTTGTCAAACACTTCGCGCTCCATAGGCAGATTCTCAATGTCGATAACGTCATTGGGATGGTTCTGCTTGATGAGGCGGAGAGTGTAAGTCACGATGTCGAGGGTCTTCAGGAGCAGCAAGTCCATCTTGAGCAAACCATGCTTTTCCTCACACTGAACCATGTCACACTGAGTCTTCCAAGTCTCAAAACCAGTGTCCCAAGCAACAGGGATATACTCAGCCAGGTCATCGTTATCGGAGATAACAACGCCAGCAGCATGGAGACCAGTGTGGTCCAAGTTACCGTCCATCAAGATGGCGGTATTGATGATTTCCTCTTCGATTTCGCTGTCACAGCCAACCATCAGAGCATCGCGGTTTTCAGCCATAGACTTCTTGTCAAAGTCAACACCAGTCTTCTTCTTCAGCTTATCTGCGATATAGCGATAGTCGCGGTTATCGCGGGAGCCGAGAATCATGACAACCTTATCGATAGCACTCTTGCCCTGCAGATAGCTCTTAGTGAGAATCTGGGCAATTGCACGTTCGCCGTACTTCTTCTTCAAATAGACCAGGAGCACATCCTTGATGTCGGTTCTGAAGTCGGAGTCAATATCAGGCATGCTGATACGCTCGGGGTTCAGAAAGCGTTCAAAGAGTAAGTCGTACTTGAAGGGGTCAATATTGGTGATACCCAGGAGGAAGCAGACCAAGCTGCCAGCGCCAGAGCCACGACCCAGTCCAACGGACAGATTAGGTTCAGTGTTGTACTTATCCAGGTAAGACATCAGTTCGTCCATTTCCATGTTAACCATCTGAGCCTTGAGCTCATCCAGCTTCTCATAGGACAGGCCACCAATCTTTCTCGCAACATTCAGGATATCCCAAGTGATTACGAAGTAGTCATTGAAGCCCATGGAATCGATGATGCTGACCTCATAGTTGAAACGGTCCTCATGCATCTGAGACCAATCCTTGCCATATTTCTTAGCAATGTTGGCTCGTGCAATACGAATCATTTCTTCCTTTACATTTTCCACGCCTTTTGCTTTAGGTGCGTGATTACCTCTTTCGATAGTTGCATTGCACATCTCGACAAGCTTTCTGACGTTAGTCATTGCTTCCATGACAACATCCTCATCGAAAATCTGGTACAAAGCCAACGCGAGCTCTTTATCGTTCTTGATATAGTACTCGGTTGCGTCATCTTCGATTTCTTCCCAACGCTTGAAGCGGCAGGAACGACGAATCTGACGAGCCATCAAATCATCATCAGTGTTGCGAGCAAAGTGAGCATCATTTGCTGCAATCAGAGGAATGTGATTCTTTCTGGCAACCTTAACCAGCCACTGGAAAATAGACTTTTCCAGGTCGAGGCCATGGTTCTGAATCTCAATGAAGAAATTCTTACCAAAGACTTCGAGCATCTTTGCGAGGCGCTCATTGAAGACTTCCATAGACTGCTCCTTGGTGAGCTTAGTAGCTTCCAATTCTGCAATCTTGGCGCGCTTGTTGTCGACTTTCGCAACGTCCTTTGCCACAGAGTCCAAAACGGACTTGGCTTCGGCTCTGGCAGCCTTAGCAGCTTCCAGCTTAGCGGTCTTTTCGTCCAAAGTCTTAGCCAACTGTTCAGTTGCTTCGACGTCGGAGCGAATCTGAGCCACTCTCTGGTTGTACTTGCTCTGTGCCTCTTCAATACCGCTCTGGAAGTCATCTTCGTCTTCTACAACGACTTCGAGCTGTGCGAGAGCCACGCGAACAGACTTAGCAGCCTTGTCAGTGCCTTCCTGAAGGAACTTCTCAAATGCAGCCTCAGCCTTTTCGAGCTTCTTCTTCATGGAATCAACCTGCTTCTGCTTGCCAGTGAAAGACTTCTTGGATGCTGCCTTAGCTTCGGTTACGTCAGCCTGCAAAATAGAAACATTTGCAATGGCATCTTCGTATGCCTTCTGAGCCTCTTCATACTTCTGTACAGAAGGAAGAAACTCTTCGATTTCAGCTTCGAGCTTAGCAACCTTGTTGTTGATTCTGTCATTGTAGATGATGATAGAACCAAACACACCGCCGATACATGCAGAAGTAGCAACAACGTCGCCACCCTTCAGGTATTCGAGGGCCTCGTCAGTCAGACAAGTGAATCCGTCTTCTTCTTCGTTGCGGTTTGCGATTACAATACCCCGAGACATAGCCTTGGTAATCTTGCGGAGACCTGCTTCGTTCATAGCGTAGATAATCAGGTGAGACTTCATCTTGGTAACAGGGTCCAAATAATAAGCCTCTACGCCAAAAATAGGCTTGATAGGCTTCTTGCCCTGTTCGACAAGCTTTTCGTTCAGCTTTTTAACAGCTTCATCGAAATCGTCCCAACCCATGCAAGTGCCGTGGTCGGAAATGATAGCGGCAAGTGCATTGTATTCGCTTGCAACTTCAGCAAACTCGGAACAAGTCGCAACAGCATCGTCGGTACTGTTATCAGTATGACCGTGCTGGGCGCCACCAGTAAAGCTCAAATCGTTTTTGAACGTTTCGTCCATCTTAGGGGTTAATTTTCTTTCAAATGTCATAATTGTTCATTCATCCTTTCTTATTCAGAAGGTGCTCCTCCTCCTTTTGATAATGATAAAGTAGAAGAAGGACCACAAAAACAAACAAAATACAGATTATACATCAACTATAAAAAGCTTTTTGAATAGATATGCAAAAAATCGAATATCCTTTCATCGTATTCATATATTCATTTTTGTGCATAATGAAAACTGGCTATTTAGTAGGGGTTTTTGATGGTGTATGTATAAAAAATATTTCACCTTCGCCCGTCCATACAAAGAATATACATCTATATTAGTTGTGAGAATGAATATATTCATTTCTCTATACAAACCCACTAGTTGTGGAGAAAAAGAAAGTGAAAGTATCATGGCAAAGGTAGTTTTTGATGTCTACCCTACTCGTAAAAATATCAACAGCATGCGTAGAGTTCTGGTTGGTAGACATGGATTTGAAGAAAAAGAAAATCAGCACGGATATTATTTCCGCACCGAGGTTAACGCTTCTGACGTGTGGATTACTCGTACTGTCCTGAAGGTTCACGGTTACAAGTTCAGATGTTATGATAACCGTTACGAAAGAGGAACCAATTACAGAAAGACATATTTTGAGAATAATCCTGGCCCATATCGCTGTGTATATTGCGGCCGTCATCTTAATTACAAGAATATTGAGGTTGACCATCTTATTCCTGTCGGCAAAGCTAAAACTAGCCCTCTGGTTAGACTGTGGCTGCAAATCTGTGGAATTAGAAATGTTAATGACCACAAGAACCTTGTTTGCTCTTGCAAAAAGTGCAATCGGAAAAAGTCTGATAAGATTGGATTTTGGGTTGTTCGAGGAGCCATCGGCAGATTTAAAGCATTTTGGATTATTAGAGACCTACTAATTCTTGCACTTGTTGCGCTAATTTTGTTGGCTCTTTGGAATAACTTGCCTATCGCTGATTGGTTGAGACAAATCATGCATTAAAACAAAAGAAAAAGAGACCGCAGTGATGCGGTCTCTTATCTTTTTGAAATCACTTCTTGGCAGGGCCAGTATACATGATAAAGTTGCCACGCTTTTCGCCAGCGATAGAGATGGTAGTCTCCTCAACAGCGGCGGAGTTCTCGAACTTGGAGAACCAACCAAGCTTATTGGCATCTTCGATGCGGAACATCAGAGTGACGTTTTCATTGGTGCCGTCAATCTTGCCAGGGAAAGTGTAGAAGCCGCGCTGGGTGTTACGGGAACCCTTTGCAACAATCTTGAAGTTCGCAACAACAGGTTCATTCTTCTT
>JAEIGA010002714.1_pt1 | contig 28043 bp, 25 predicted proteins | sample 9270691 | NCBI WGS metagenome assembly JAEIGA01 (sample SAMN17057246, study PRJNA624740) | gut metagenome | biome: biome; isolation source: fecal sample | host: Bos grunniens | place: China: Xizang | collected 2019
ATGACCAGCTACCAGTTTGCCGAAAACCACTTCTGCGTTAATTCCATAAGCGCTTTCGAGTACACCATTGTTATCATAATAAATTTTACCAATTGCGGTTTTGATAGTTTGCCACGCATCGTCTGTAAAAACGATATTATTATTAATAATACGAATTTGTTCTCCATCATAAACAGGAGTAGTGGTCTCATCAGGGTTTGTTGTATGACCACCACTTTCCGAAAGATATAATAGCGCCCCGCTACTATTAGTAGACTGTCGTCTACCTAAGTACCCTGTGTCGTCTATGATTATTTGTTGGTTATTAGCAGACAAAGCGTGCTCTTTTGTGAGTATCATTGCGGAATCAATCCAAGAATTGATATTTTTAACCTGCCTAACAGCATCATTAATAATATTTGTTTGATACTCAAGGGTCGCAGCGCTTTTTTGGACACTTCCTAAAACTTCATCAAACAGGGATTTTATATCATATTTATTATACTGATTGCCGAATGTGAAACTTGTGCTTCTATCATCATAATTTATTGAAATGTTAAGTAAATGAATAGCATTCATTACACCCTTGGCGGTTTCTACATAAATAATACATCCCTCAGATAATTGATTTGCAAAGCGGGAAAATTCTTGCGTAAAAATAAAGCTTTTACTATTGACAGTAAATTTCTTTTCGCCGAATATAATTCGAGCAAGCTGCTTTTGTCCGCGCTCAAAGAGTAGTTCGGCTTGGACAAATTTTTCTTCCTCAGACATTTCATCGGTAACACCGATATATTCATCTGTGTAATCTGCAATTTTAATATGAACAGAGAGTTCTTGAATTTGTCGGGGAGACAAATATTTCTCGAATGCAACATTCCCTTCAAGTTCTGCTATCTCAACAAGAATATCATAATAACATTTGCCATCGAATTTTGTACTACTGTTCTGCTTTAAGAAATTGTATATTAAACCAGTAGTCCAGTTTGAATATATCTCATTTTCTCTTCCAGAAGTAAGCTCGTACTCTGTATTTGGAATAGTTAATGTTGTCTGACTTTTTAAATTACCATAAGCATTTAAGCCTGTGATATTTTCGTATAAATCAGCTTCTTTATCCCAAGTGGTTTTGGAAACCTTTTTATAAGATGTTCCGTTTTCAATATATGCATTATCCCAATCTACACCTTGGAGAATATATACCAGTGTATCCTTGGGAGCCGCAGCCGAGAGGTAGTTGTATTTAAACTTAGCCTCTGTTCCCGAACCTTCTACCGAGAGAGTATAATAAACATTATCTGTAAAGTTATAATCTTCACTCTCAGGTTTTAAGATTCGACTCGTAGCTATTTTTCTATATCCGCCATCTCTGTCTATCGAGAGTTCTTGACTGATTTCTTTATATAAAGCATCTCTGGTTTCTGTGTCATCATAGGTGGAAGATAAAATATTATCACAAGCGGTTTGGTCAAGATTAACTCTACGCTCCGCGTTTTTTCTATCTTCTATAAGATTATATAGCGCAACATACGCCTGATAATAACTTCTCTTGATATTGCCATAATTGCTCTGAGCAGAACTATATACCGCCTCCCATTCTTCTAAAGCAGTAACTAGCTCGTTAGACATCATAGCTTTTCTTTCGGAAAAGTCATATATAGTATTGCCGCCTAAAACATTTATACGGCTAATATTGAAACCGTCAGCGCCCTCAACTCTTAAAGCGGTAAATTTACTATCAGTATTTTCTTCGATAACCACTTCTTCAAGTAAGTTATCGTATGATAAATGTATATCGGTTAAGTGTTCTTGCGCAAATGTTTCTTTGGAGTAAAAACTCATAGTGCGATTATGGTAATCGGGAACCATAATGCAGTCGCAAATTTCTTGCAATTCCTGATGAATAAAGTCGTACATATTTTCAGATGAAACATCTTTAAATGTATAAAAACGAGTATTCCCATCAGAATCTGTTTTTAATGCCTCGTCGATATATAATATAGACCAACCGTGGCAAAGATTTATAAACTTTTCAACAATGCCTTCTTTACTTTCTGAACCCTCATTGATAGTTGTAAAAGGCACAGTTATACTCTTATCTGTGTCAGCTAAGTATGGAGCATCAAATAGCTCTAACTCTTTATCGCAACTAGAATAAGAGATTTGTTTACTACGAACGTTACCGTCAGTATTCTGTGTTTCTTGGACATCCGTAATTATTGCAAAGCCTAAATCATTTATATAAAGATACCTATCGACAACGATATCGTTATAAAGTTTTAATAAAAATTTATTAGTGGTATCATCATCGGTAGTAACAAGGTTATAAGTAAAACTACCTGTGTTTTGTGCATTGAAATTTCTTTCAGCATCATTATCATATATGGGATTTAATTCACCTAAAGAATTTGTAATTTTGTTGTTATCATCAATTTTGCAATAAGGATTGCAAAGCATAATTTTAGGCGATTCGTAATTTCCAAAATAGTCAAAATTTGTTATCACCTAAACCACCTCGCATTTTGCCATTCAATCGATAAATCTTCTATTGTGTTTCCCTCAGAAGTAATAGTCAAGTTATTATTATCAGGAATCAATTTTAAAAATTGTTTATTTTCAAGACTATCGTAATAACTACAGGGTAAACCGTTTGCGTCTATTGCGTCAGAAACGATTGTTCCCATAATGGAGTTTGCTTGAATTATTGAATTTACAGGGATTTTGGATACAGACATACGAGAAATAATCTTGCCGTTATCGTCCTTATTTTCTATAGTGACTGTAGCATCGCTACCACTGTTACTTACTTTAAAAGTAATAACAGGTAATACATAATCGTTAATATCGGTATCGACGTTAATTGATGTTGTCGTACCGCTTTCAATTTTTGATAATGAAAGTGTGATTTTATCTTGTAAAGCCATAGGGGAGGTTATTTCACATACAGCTTTCCAACCATAAATCCCGTCGCCAGATTCTATAACTTCTGGTGATTTAAAGACACAATCTATGTATTGTTGTTTATATTCTCCGTACCACATCTCGATATCTTCGTCTTCGCCTATATCTACATATAGTTTTTTGAATCCATTGGTATTAAATAACCATTTTTCAACCTGTCTTCGCTGGGTTTTATGTATCGGTTGCATACACACAAATTCAATATCGAATTCTAAGGGAGACTCATCCCAAGTTCGACCTGTATATATTTTTTGATGTAATCCTCTATGAAAAATACTGTTATATGTTACCTCTCCCGAAATCTGTTTTAACTGTTCGGTATCTATATGCAGTATTCTTAGCCCATAGCGGCTTGAATGTGTTCCATTATACACGAAAAGTTTTTCAGTCAAATTCAAATGAGTGCCTCCTTTCTTACTTTAATAACCCACTATCAGCGATAGTGGGTTATTTTTATGATAATTTCTTAAATTGTTGTAAAACCTCATAAGCAACATCTTTGGATGTTATATCCTTTCCGTTGCCATAAATATTAACATCGCCTACAGATATAGAGGTTGAAGAGATTGCAGTAGGCGGTTTTAAAATAGAGCCGTTCATTAAAGCCGACATCATTTTGCTAGGATTATTAGCGAAATTATAAAGGAATTTTGTTGCCGTATCATTCCAAACTAAGCTATCGGGAGTGAGCAAGGTGAACTTACCAGCTCGATTAATAGCGACAGCTTCCGCGCCACGTTCTTGGGTTATAGACCAACCAGCCTTAGAAGCTGAAGTACCCGAAGCGTACTGCTGACCATTCCAAGTAGATTCATAAGGCGTGGTTATGAGCGTTACATCAATACCGTTTTCATCCGCCCACGCTTGAAGTATACTAACGGTATTTGCACTATTAACGTTAATAGAATCTAAAGTTGTTTGAATTCCTTCAATATCTTTCTTGATTTCCTCTTCATACTTAGCATAAATAGAATCAAAAGAGTCAAGTGTTGCATCTAATATATGTTGGTTTTCAAACTCTGATTGCTCTTTTTCTAACTCGGCTCTTTCTTGTCGTTTTTGAGCAAGCAGTTGTCTACCTCTAAGTGATGTATCGCGTTCTAACTCGGCTATCTCGAGGTCTAACGCCGAAATATCTTTTCGATATTCTTCGCTTTTCTCAGCATAATCATTTGCATCAGATTGGTCTTGCAACAATTCTTTTTGTTTATTTATAAACTCATTCATTGCATCTAACTGCTCTTGTAATGCATCTATTTTTGCCTGAGCATCCTCAGAATACATATCTTTTAAGTTTTCATAAACATCCTGCATATTATCTGCGTATTCTTCTGCGGATAATATACCTTCTTCGTAATAATATTCTGTGCGGTCGAAATAGTTTTCTATGTATTTTTCATCATCAAAAAATCCATATTGCCTATTTCGTTCTAAATCACTAAATACACGCTGCATTTTAGAGGTACGAGCATCTCTATAAACATCAGGAGATTCTGTTCTGAGTTCGGCAGCTTCTTCCGCATCAATTTCTGCAACATCAGCAATGAGAGCTTTATACTTCTTTTTAAACTCGGTATAGTTAATTTTACCAGCAACATAGTCGGCGATTAAATCTTCAGATTCAGTATCAAATGTGTCGAGAGCTTTGTCTACTTTTTCGGTGTGTATTTCTAAATCAATATCAGCTTTGATATCAGGAAAGTCTTCAATGTTAACGCCGAGTTTTTTGAGGGTTGCACCAATTTTTTCTAAGCTTGCTATATATTCGTCGTTAGTAATTTCGCCCAAATCAAGTTTAGATTCAAGGTTGTCTAATTCTTGATTTATTAAATCTTCTTTCGCATCTTCGAAAACTTCATCTTTACCATCTTTGAGCTCCTGTGCTGCCTGTTTATCAACCTTTTCGACATCTTTAATGAGCTTTTCATAATCAGCTTTAAACTCTTTGAAAGTGTAACCTTTTTTATTGTTTTTTCGTTTTTTGTTGGGGTCTTTCTGGTCGATAAAGTTTTGAATTAGGTTTTCTGACTTAGTATCAAAGGTATCTTCAGCTACAGAAACATTATAATCGTGGAGTTCTTCATTAATATCCTTAACCCCGTCCTTAATGTCTTGGATTGTTGAATTTTTATACTTATCACGAATCCCCTTAAGCTTTTTATAATATGTTGCCTCAGTAATTTCGCCCATTTCAAGGCGGTCTTCGAGGTCAGAAACCTCTGCATTAAAAGCATTGACTTTCTTATCAGTTTTATCTTCCCTAGCATCACTAAGATAATCTGGTAATTCCTCGTCAAGATATTTGTTTTTAGTATCTTTGTCATTAGCAAAAGTGGTATTTATGAGTTTTTTAAGTTTGGATTTTAATTCGGTGTATGTAATCTTACCATTTACATACTTTTTCTGAAGAGCCTCAACTTTGTCCTCGAAACCGTCTTCTGCATTGCTTACTTCCCAATCGTGATACTCTTCTTGAAGTTCGCGGTCTCGGTCTAAATATTTAGACTTGCCAGCGTAGTATTTCTTACGAATTCCTTCAAGTTTTTTATAATATGTTTCCTCAGAAATGAGACCCATTTCGTGCCGGTGTTTGAGATTGTCGATTTTCTCTTCAGCTGTTTCATTGGTCTCTGAGCCGGAGTCAGTATCAGTATCGTCTGGAGGAGTATATGTACTTTCTGTTTCCACAATAACATTTTTTGAATTGTTCGTAAGTAAACTACTGTAATAAGCATTTGCTACTTCGTCAAAAGTGTCATATGTCTTACCATTAAATGTATATACCCAGTCTTCTACAGTTCTACCAGCTTTATCTGTTGTGCTTCCTACAACATCAATTTTTACGCCAACTGAATCCGCCCAATTTTTACGCCGCTTTGCTAATTCGTCTGGGTCTGAGTCTTTGGTTTCTTCGTCGGACAATGCCAAATCTATACCGGCTATGGCTTGTATGGTTAGTCCTGCTTGTTCTGCTAAATCTTGTAATGCTTGAATCTTTTGCGTCACATCTAATTTATTATTATTAAATATAGTTTCTTGAGCTATAAGACTAATGTAGGCGTCACGAGAAATATCTGTAGCGCCAGCTTCATCGTATAACTTTGCTATAAATTCATCTAATGTAGCAGAACCATCTTCGTATACTTCTTTCTGCAATTTTTGTTGAATGATATTCTTTTCTCTGTTTATTGCTAATTGTTCTTCAACTATTGCAGTGGCATTTGTAATACCCTTTTGTTCAAGCAGTGCAATAGTAACGTCACGGGTCTCATCATTCACATTTTTTAGCGCATCACTGTTTTGAACATATTCCGAAGCGAGTTTGTCGAATGCCTTTTGGCACGCAGAGATATCATCTGGTGAGTTTGCGACGGTCTTTAAAAATTCTTCATAAGAATCCAAATCACCGAAGTCGGCAACAAAATCGTCGCTGATTAATGAGCCTAAATCAAAATCTCCACCATTTGATATATCTTCATAAATTTCAGCAAGTCCGTCAAGACCATCGCCTAATTTCTTTATATTAGATAAGCTTGTTGCAAAAGCGTTTGTGTTTTCTTCGGCGGCGTCCGAGGCGGTTGCTATTTTGTTAAATAACAAAGCAACAAAGTTTAAGCTTGGTGCGGAGTCGTCAGTAATGACGCCAAGTTCGATAAGCTTATCGATGAATTTATCATATGCGGGGTCGTCTAATGTTTCACCAGTGACCTTACCTTGTTCGCCAAGTTCTTTTAGCGCTTCGGTTTCTTCGGAGAAGGTAGTATCAATAAGTCGACCAATAGCATTAGCTTTAGCATTCTTACCGCCCATAGCAATTGCCATTCGGTCTTTGAAATCATTGATATAATCCAACCATTCATTAACAGCCTTTTCGTCGTCAGTTGTTGGGTTGGAGATATATTCGATTCCTTCCGCAGCCTCATTAAATTCTTTTTGTTTTTTTACTAAATAATCTGAGATGTTTTTGCTTTTTGTATCAAGGCGTTCTTTCTCTTTGTCAAATTCCTCTTTAGATATTTTCTTATTAAGATAATCATCTTTTAATTTAGATAATTCATCCTGTGCTGCCTTGTAATTTGCAAATTCGTTATCGATGTTTTGGCGTTCGTCATAATAATCACCATAATCATTTCCAAACTCATCAAACCACATACCACCAGACGAAAACTCCCTAGAACTATTCAAGTCTTTGTTCATCGTTGAAACAAAGGTTTCATTGATATCTTTATTCTTTAACTTTTGTTCAAGCTCTAATAGGTCAATTTCTCGCTGTAGTTCTCTGTTTTGCGCCTTTAAATTATCTAATTCTTCTTTTTCTGTAAACGATAATGAGTCTTTGCCTTCAAGTTCTAGAATTCGTTCTTTAGTGGTTTTTAATTCATCATTGAGTGAACTTAGGTTAGATTTAATATCGGTAGCTTCTTGCTTTAATTCTGTAAGTTTTTCTCTCGACTCCTCGAGTGACTCCGTGGCAGCATCCATAACTTTTACTATACCCCAAATAGCAGCTACAGTTATCGTAGCCATACCCATCGGGGAAGCAGCCCACGCCGCGATTTGTCCCCATAATACCTTAACCTGTTCCGATAGTGCAACAGTGACTGATTTAATCGATTTTTTTAACGTGGTATTTGAGCCTATTAAACCTGCATTTCTTAAAATTTCAATTCGTTTTTCCCTAGACACACCTGCTGCAATTAAGGCTTGAGAAGCCTGAGCAACGTTAAGTTTGTTAGTGGTAATATAACTTGCTTGTTGCGCCGCTGTTAAACCTTGCATTCCTTTAGCGAGACCATTTACGATAACTTTATTTTTAGTAAAAAAGCCAAAAATAGAGGTTAAAGTATTAACTAAAGGTTTCCATTTGCTTATAGCTATTAACGAATAAACTACTCCAAGTGCTACGCCTAATTCATCAAAACTTTTGATTACCCAGTTTAGTGCCGTTACAATACCAGAACCAATGGCGACTACGCCTTTGACGAGTTCACTATTTATTAAAGTACCAGATAATTCTTCGAATTTAGCTTTGAATATAGAAATTTTACCATTAATTGAGTCAAGGTACTTTTCGTTTTCGGCTAACGCAGAGCCCGATGAATCAGCAGAGGTTTTAATAGCTTCTTCTGCTACTGAGAAATTTTCCAAAAGAGCGGCGACGACATTAGAGTTTCGTTTTCCGCCGACCATCTCTAAGATATTGGCTTTTGATATATCAGTTAAATCATTCCATACTTCAGATAACTCTTGAAGAATTTGATATGTAGATTTAAAATTGTTTTCATCAATTTGAATATCTACTTTATTTCCCGTTAGGGCGAGTATTTCTCCGCGTAATTCTGAGACACTGCCTGCCATTCCATCTGTGCTTTCGCCAGCATCTTCAGCTTCGGTTTTAGCTGCTCGAAGATACATAGATACAGTTTTAAGCGTTGTACCTACTTTATCAGCGTCTTGAACTATTGTGTTTGCCGCTGCGGCAAGCGCTATGGTTTCATTAATGTCATTACCAGCAGCGTGCATTGCTGCAGCAGAACGTAATAAGGCGTCGCCGACACCTTTTGAGGAAATAGCGTAATTGTTACCTACCGCGTTAAATTTATCAACGATAGACATAACGCTATTAGCTTCAATACCGAAAGCCTGCATCGTAGCGATTATGCTCTCTGACGCAGTAGTTATGTCTTCAATACCGTCACCAACGTTTTTATATACAGTGGCAGCATCTGCTAATTTTTCGGCTTCACTAATATTAAAACCAAGCCTTGCGAAATCAGCAGAGGCGGTAATGACATCAGATAGGGATGCGCCAAGTTCTTTTGCGCGAGTAGCTGCGTTTTTCAAAAATCTATCGTATGTGCTATCAGTCTCATCAGTAACCTTTTTTAATTCAGTCATTGCTGTATCGACTTCTCTAACAGCGGACACCATTTTCTTAAAGGTACGATAAATAGCCATTATAATTTGTGATACACTAAACCATTGAGTAAATTTCTTCGCGAGTCCACCTATTCGCTCGCCTAAGGTTTTTGCAGCATCTCCATTTTGCTTAATAACTGCTTCGCTTTCTTTTAAGGTTGTTCGTAATTGTTGTTCGGCTACTCGTAAGGCTCTGACTTTTCGTGCTGCTTCTTCGTTAGTTGCCGAACTCGTAGCTACTGCGGCTCTCGCTCGCTCAACAGCAGCCATTTTTTCTTTAATAGCAGCGACAGCCTCTTTACTTGATTGAATCGAACTATGTTCTGCCTTGCTATATCTATTTAACATATTTGTAGCTTGGTTCAGCGCGGTTTGAGATGAGGATAAAACAGAACCGCTCTGGGCTGCCACGGCAATAGCTTCTAATTGTTTATTTTTTCGACGCTCTATTTCTGTCGCATAAGCCCTTTCTTTTTCTGCTAACAAATCGGTGATTTGCGATTGTTCAGATGCGGACATAGAGGACATACTATTCTTAGCATTATCAAAAGCTGTTTGTAGATGTGTTAATTCATCGGCTAATGCTTTATAATTACCACTATCGGAAATCCATTTACCATTATTATTAACAACATCATTTCTTTCAGCTTGATTTAATTTTTGAAGCTTGGCATAATATTTATTAATCGCAACTGTGGCTTCGTTATATGCCTGAGATGTCTTTTTGGCATTTGATTGCCTTTTTTTTGAAGACGAGTCGGAACCGACAGCATCCTCAATTTGCTTCTGCATAGCTGTTGTATCGGCTTCAAATTTAATCTTAAACGGGGTAGTGTTGATACTTGCGACTATCTGTTCTAACTGACTGCGGATGGTCGCCTCACTACCTTGACCAACTGCGCCCTCTCGCGCCACATCAAATAATAGAGATATATCTGCCATTTCATCACCGTCCTTTTAAATAAAATAAAAGACCGTATCAAACGATACGGTCTTTGTTGTTATGTGTTATTTTTTAGAGATAATACCACTTAATGACCCGTTATAATTTCCGCCATACTCATCGTCATTAAGTGTTACAGTCATTGCGTATTTACTCTTGTAATGACTATAAAAATCTTCAATAGCGGCTTGCATAAATCTAAGACTAGGTCTAGCTTGCTTACTTTGGACATAAGCATATGACTCCGTTCCGGTCATAGCGCGATTTAAGGATTCACCAGTAGGCGAATGCCCATTCCACCAACCATATTTAGGAGCTGATGCTACATAACCATTATTAAACAAAGCAATAATATTATTAATACCATCCCCCTGATTATAGTCTGTTTCTAAAGATTCTCTGCTTAAATCATCAGCGAAGTAGATATAACAAGCAAACTTATCATTTCCTAAGTCCTCAAATGTAGCAGTTAAGCTATCGAAATGCGCCATAACGGAATTTGGTAAATCATAGGAATTTGCAGTTGTTTTCAAAATGTTAATAAGTTCTTGTGCTAGTCTTGACATAGTTGCCTTTGTCAAAACTTCACCACCGCCATCAGTGGTCAAACGTCCTTCTTCGCGATACTTTTTCAAAACTGCCCTAGTTCTTTCCTTGCCTTCTTTTGAACTAGCATAAGCTTTGACTTTATTCATAATTGACGACATATTTATATTCGCCATCATTAAGCCTCTGTTTTAGTTTTAGAATGAGATAAATACGCCTCAACTATCTTATCTTCATTGAGTTCACCATTGCCAAATGCGCCTAATAAAGCATTGAAATTTTCGGATTTAACGCCTGAAAACATTTCTTCTAATTGTTTTTGTAAATTATTAAATGCTGAATAAAGTTCATTCATCTGCTTATTGATTGCTTCAATATTAGCTTGTGCGCGATTTTCAATTTTTGCATCAATAGATTTGAGTATCTCATTAAATTGTTGATAATTAATCTCTCTCAATACTGTATCAACTGCGTCAGTACAATAAATTAACTCGTACCTGTGTCCAAGGCTATCAGGGAGATTAAAGTTAGCATATCTCTCGAGAATGTTACTTTTAATAGCGAAATCTTTAGCCTCTGGCATATAGATATTTTCAGTAATAGTAAAACAAGTATTAGTTACGCTATCAACAAATTCTAACATTTCCTTAAACGAAAGAGTTCTTTTTATTATAATCTGTATACCGTCCCATTCTATAGTAGAGGTTGGAATATAATTTTCCTTCATAATTTTGTCAAAAGTATTGATAGAAATTTTCTTTGTATTAGCCATTATGGTTTCCTCCTTTAGTTCCTTTTCGTTGTTTATATTTCTTACAGACGCCATCTACAATATCTTCCTGTATCCGACCCTCGCAAGCCTTATTCAATAAACTACAATTCCGTGTGTGCCTTACACAATCGGTGCATTTGGCGACGAATGCCTCCAAATGAGACGCATTGTCAAAGACGCCTATATAGTCTACTGGATGTATAACTATCTCAACACGAGGATTATCCGTATCATAGTAAATAGCTTGCACTCGCTCACAGGTAATATTATCATCCAACCATATGAGTTGTGTATCTGTGATAGCATCAAGCATACATTTAAAATAGTTATTACAATCTAAGTTTGTAGCGGGAAAGTAGAAAACAGTATCAACATAAAAATGTTGTGTCTTATTAGGAGTTAAATCCCAACCCTGTTTTTTGACTTCTTTCTTTACATAGTCTGTAAACTGTTGTTTGTATTTTTTTGCTTCCTTAGTACAATAACTCATAGCAAAGGGTTTACCACCCTTTAAAACACCTCTGTACCCGAGGTAATGATTTACGCTTGGGGGTATAGGTGAAACAAGATGTAGTTCCTGCAATATAATCACCTCATTATAGAAAAACAGCCTGCACCGAAATGGCACAGGCTGTTTTAATTATTCTTCTATCGCAGTTTCTTCCGCGTCACAGTCAAAGTAGTCATCGAGTTCATAGAGCTCATCATCGTCATCATCGTCAAAGAGTTCTACAACGCTACCAGCACTCTCCTCAACTATTTCTGCATTATTGACTGCTTTATCCTCTTTAGGTGTAATACCACGAGAGGCTTCAATCTTGGCAAGGTAGATGCTACCACATTCAGGGGAGCACGCTACTTCTTGCCAACGGAAGACACCTGCGACACGCTTCAGTGTGTGACAACCTTCATATTCTTTGCCACACACTCTACATTTCATAATCGCAGTTGCCATTATTTTCAACTCCTAATTACGCAGCGTCTTCAGTATTAACGCCGAAGATTGTGTAAGTCCACAAACTTCCGCCTGCACCACAAGCGCCTGCGAGAGATTCTGCTTCAAAAGCGTGAACAGTCTGGCTGTCGCCCATTTCAAAGCTAAACTCACCGTTGAAATCTGCTTTAGGAATAAAGAACTGAATGCGATATACATTAGAGCACTTGTCTTCAGCAAAAGCATCAACATAAAGCATACACTTACCAGAATAAGAATCGCTCATATTTTCGAGAACATCAGCAGTAATCTTTCTCTTATAGTGAACAACTATTTCAGAACCTGCAGGAATATCGCCTGCTGCGAAAGCAAGAGCTTTAGATGTGGGGTCGTATGTAAACACACCAGCAGCTGCTTCTGCACCCTGAGTTAAATCCTTACCCTTAGTGCCGTTTTCATTTCTTACGAACACAGATGTGATTTCGTTACCAGTTGTACCAACAGCTGTGAAAGTAGTAACAGCCTTATTGTCTGCAACTGTGAGATAGTCAGTCCAGAGAACTTCAGTAGCCTTATTCTCAAAAGCGCTGCCAGTTTGGAGTTCGAGCAAACCACCAGAAACAAGACCATTAGTACCGCTAATAGTAACAGCCTTATTGCGCTTCAATGAAGTGAGTTTGCGACCCTGCTTACCAGTAACTTCCTGAGAATCTTGAGTCTGAGCGATAGTAGCGCTCTGAAGTTCATCTAATGTGAATTTATAACCGCCAGTTACGCAGTCAAACGCGGTAATAGTCTCAAGACTAGTAATTGCAATATCATTGATATTCATAAACATTTCCTCCTATTTTTATTTGTGAATAAGCCAATTCAAATCATCTTTGTTTAACTCTTTAGTACTAACAGTTCCAGCATAAACACCAATCATTAAATTGTCATAATCAACCTTTTTAATTATTTGCCTAACACTTTCGTTAAATTGATAAATGGAAAGATTTTTTGTACTTTCAAAATCATATTTATATTGTTCAGTGTTAACCATAGCAATTATTAATGACTCAAGTTGTGAATCTTCTACACGATTTTTCTTACGTGCAAGCTTTATTTTTTCTCTTTCGAGCATAAATTTTTTTGCCTCTTCATTGGCTGGCTTGCGACGGTTTTTTTCAAGGTGGTGAATTTTACGCAATACACTGGCTATTTGATTGTGAATAGCACGGTTGATTATAGTACCGTCTTTGGTATTAAGTAAAATAACTTCTTCGGTTTCTTGATTCATCGCTATTTGAAATTTTGATAAATCGATACCCTTAAATATCAGCGAAGTATCTTTAGATTTTAGCTCATTAAATAACAATATAAACAATTCGTAATCGTTTATAGATGCAAAATCTATACCAGCATCGTCCAATTGACACATTAAGTCTACAGGCATTGCGGTTAACATCGTGATAAGGTTATAATACTCATCTTCACATTGGAGAATATCTCCCACCGAAGGTATGACGATACTTATATCAGCAAATTTTATATCAGTAGCCTTTGGGGGCTTAAGCGTATACTGCTTTTGATATAAAAGATTTCGTGTAGCCATTATCCTGTTTTACGATTACTCGGGACAGGTCTTTTGGGGTCGTGTAGGCGGTTAAAATCTTTTGCATTGAAAGTCATAACCTTACCCTGAAAGTCCGTCATCGGAGCGAATCTTTTTACAGATGTTAATTCTAATTCACCAAGACCGTATTCACGACTACCGTTTATAGCCTTAGCAATTTCGGAACAAAGTTTGTCTGTTCTAACACCACCTTGAGGTAGACAAAGATTGCTCCTATGTGTAAACACCCACACATAAAGTGTGGGTAAAAGATATGTTTTATTAAGTGAACGCTGAATATCAACATCCACACATATATACGTATTCCCGTGTTCAACTGTCTCAGGTATATATTCAAGTGGGAACACTTGTTTATAAACTAGAGAAGATGCTTCTTTAAAATTAATCTTTTCGTTAATTAAATTCACGATTCCTCGGTTTGTTAACAAGTCTTTGATAAGCGTATTTTTGTAATCGAAAAATTCTTCAAGTTGCACTAAAACCACACCTTCTTTCCTGTATCTGTTACCAACTCTTCAGTAACATCTTCTTTAGGTGCGTCGTCTCTATCAAAATACTTGTAATAATCCGCAATACCTAGTTGTTTGTTATCATCATCGGTAGTAGTTGCTTCTTGTAATACAAAACCAAATACACCTTTGCCATTATATACTTGACCAACCTTTAAAGGTTTAGTTAAAATATACGCAAGTTGCTCTTTTGACTCAGGGTCGTCGATTAAGAAACGGAAATCTCTATTAAGTTTTATAGTCTCCTCGTTTCTTGAAATAATCATTGCCATACGTGAGTCTCCGCGCGTAACTACGAAGTTTCGGTCTTCATATTCACCAGTAAGGTATTTTGTACCGTCTTCGATAATACACCATTGTTCGCAAATCGTACCTTCATCATTCACCCATTTAAGTAAATGATTACACTGTCGCATCTTTGCTTTGGTGTTGATTTCTGTGTTAGCATCTTTTTCTATAACAAGCCAATAGCAACCCATCCAATGAACGATGTCGCCACAATCGATAGTATCTCCGGGCAAAGAATGAATAAGTTTTATATTTAGATTATCGGTGTCAATTATTTCGACTTGTTTTGAAACTTCTTCTATCGTAACATCGTGATACGATAAATTATCGGGGAATTTTGTACTAAGCATACGCACTTCTCGCTGAAGAGCAGCATTTCGTTTTGTTCCACCCTTAGCAGTTATTCTGCTTTGGTATAAATCCCAAACACTCATTGCCACACCTCCTAAACCGCATACTTAGCCTTTAATTTGTTACAAATTGAAATAGCTCGGAATACTTCTCTCTTAACCTTGTGAACCTCGCAGTCGGGGTTGTCAATTAAATATTGTAAAATTGATAATAGGGTAAGATAGTAAGGGTCATTATTAAGGGTAACAATAAACTCTTTACAGCCAAGAAGTTCTATCTGTAAACTTTTCATATATGTGATTAAAGAAACTTCTTCCTTCTCTCGTATAGGGAGAATTTTAAAAAATAAATTCACGAGATTCCTAAAATAATTACAAAGAAGTTCCTTAGTAATAGGAATACCTACAACGGTATCAAACATCATAAATGCAAATCCGTTAAATCCCCGTGATTATATGAATACTCCCTAATCATATTCAAAAAATCCTTCTGTGCTTTTGCGTAGGTATTACCAACGCGAAGTAACAATTCGGCGGGGGAATAAGTAGTAAAATCGCGCGTGTTTAACACATTCTCCAAAATTTCCTGCTTATAAACATATGGCTTAAGCCATTGAACGACCATTCCCTCAGACACAATATCTACGATTTCATCCAAGGTATCTTCAGCAATATCTATATCGAATACCCTGTTTTTATCATCCTTGGTAGTCGCGAAGTTATACCCGCAAACCTTTTTAAAATTGCTGTTACTAACAGCCTTGTGCATATACCCATCAACTATTCCAGTTCTTGAGATATCATCAAGAGAGAGCAAGTCGAATTCAGTAATTTTAGAGAGAAAAGCGGCAGCAAACACGTCGTAAGGAATGCTCATACTTTAGCCTCCTTATCTTTAGTTGTATCTTTCAATCAACTCTACTCCGAGGACTTCCTCAAGAGTACGGATGACTTTATTGGAGTCGATTTCACCGTCGGCGATTAAAGTCTTTGCTCTAAAAGCAACAGCCTTTTTCTGTCCGTCAGAAAGCCCCTCAATAGTTTTCTTAAGGTCTTTGGGTTCTTTCTGGAAGATATTATCGAACTCATCGATACTAATTGCGTTTTTATAAAATTGACCTACGCCAAGATAATCAATAACCCACGCGAACTCGTCATTGAACATAAACCAGTTTTTTTCAAAATACTTTTTATAAGTATTCTTTGCGTTACGAAGTTCACGAAGTTCCATCTCTTGTTCGGAACCAAATTCATTCCATTTAAACAACTCACCAGTTTTCCTACTCTTATAAGTAAGCTTACCCTGATATCCGTTTAAGACAGTTATATATTGAGTTGGGTCAATTTCTTTTACCACTGGCTTTGTAGCCGCTGTGGTTTTTACAGTATTTTCAGGGTTCACAGACGCAGTTTCCGCACTAGCCTGTTGGCGAGTGATACGAGCGTCGTTAGTCCTATGATTAGATTTATTAGCCATATCTTATCCTTTCGTTCTAAACCTGCGGAGTTTTACGACCCCGCAGGTTGCTATTTAATTAATTAATGTCGATTACGCAAGTTCGTAACGACCAATACCGGAGTTGCCACCAGCAAGTACGATACCCATACCATACTTTTCACCATAGAGATATTCTTGGGTGAAGTCAGCGTTAGTCATTGGGTCGCCCATAAGAACAATGGGGTTGCCTTCATAAACAACCTTGATAGGCTTGTCGTCGCCAGCGATGATTGTGAGAACATTGTCATCCATAACAAACTCAGTAGAACCTACCTTATGGCGCTGAGGAGTTGCAACGACAGGAGTGCCGTAGAACTTACCAACATAGCCGAGGTTATAAAGGTCATTCTTTGCAATGTCTGCATCGATAGCATCTTTAAGAGCGCGAAGAGCCTTCTTAGTACCTACGATAGTTGCGGTTTTGCCGCCTGCAGCAGCTTCAACGTGAGAGATGAGGTCAAGAAGTTCATCTTCGTCATAAGCGCCTGCTTCAGGGAAGTATGTAACACCACCGAGTTGGTCAGCAGTTGCGCCAGCCCAAAGGGTATAAACATCATTTAAGAGTTTTTGACGGAAAGATTCAGCCACCTTATTGATGAAGTGGTTGAAATCAACACGACCAGCGAGAACGCGGTTGAGTTCTTCGTAAATTCTTACAGTCTTAAGAGATGTAGGAATAGCAGTTTCGCTTATTCCGCCGAGTCTCTGACGACGAACACCCTGAGTACCATCAGCGGTGTCAGCAACTATAAAGAGTTCGCTGTCTTCAACAGAGAATATATTTTGTTCGCCTTCAGCAACATTACGGAAGTCGCAAAGAGCATTGAAATATTCGTCACCCTGAAGACCTTCTACAACAGTTGCGCTCAAAGTTACTTCAAGGAAAGAGAATAACTCGGGGCACTTGCCGTCGCGGATATCTTTGTAATCTAAATAAGTCTTGCCGTTATTAACTTCAACAAGAGCCTTAGTGATTAAACTTTGAGAGTCTGCAATAGAGTAATCCTTAACGCAACCTTTGTATGCGTCAACAGCAACTCTCGCAATTTTTGTCATATCAGTCATTGTATTTTATCCTCCTTCTTTTAGATTAAGCTTTAGCAATCTGGATTACATAATAGGTGTAACGACCAGCAATTTCGATTGCCTTACAAACACCAAGTCCAGTGCCAGCAGCGTCAATTTTACCATTTGCACCGATACCAACTTCGCCTTCTTCAGCGGGAGCGGCACCGTTAACAAAACCTTCTTTAGTTACGCCAAAGAAGTTACGATTGCGAGGAATGTAAGCGCGAACGGGCTTACCAGCCTCATTGATGTAATCATCAAGATTACGAGCGCGGTCGTCGTACATAACCTCAACACCAGCGATGATTGCACATTCATCAATCTTATCAGCAGAAGTTGCAAGAGTAGCTTTATAAATTTCACGCTCGCCAGCTTCTAAAGCTCCAACTTTAACGATAGCGCCATTTTCGACAGCGATAGCTTTGCCATCAGCATCATAAACACGAACAGAAAGTAAATCAGCGCGTTGGTCTGTGCCGCTAAGATTATCTGTTCTAATAACGGTATATTTTGCCATTAGTTATTACCTCCAAATTTTTAGTTCTTTTTTGAAAATCCGAATTGTTCAAATACTCCACCGTAAGTATCTGTTTCGGAAGTTACATCAGTCTTATCGACTTTAATCTTGGGTGCTTTGGGTTCGTGGGTGAATTTAGCGGGAGTGCCTTTTCTGCCACGAATTGCAAAACATTTCTCTTCAAGGGTCTCTAAATCGTACTCAGCACAATTTTCACGGAGAGCCTCGAACGCCTCGTCACCAATCAAGTCCTCGAAACGAGCAAACATCTCTTCACGCTTATTTTCCTGAATAGCGTTTTCTGTATCAGTCTTGAACTGACGAAGTTCACCAAGCTCTGTCTCCATTGACTTAATCGTGTCGGAGGCAGATTGGTATTTAGCTTCCAACTCGGTATTGTCGCGGAGCTTTTGCTCCATTTCAGAGAATACCTGTATAAACGGAGAGGGCTGTTCGCCTTCATCGAAATCAGCGATTACATATTTCTTGCGTTTCTTGCTTTCGTAATCAATAACGATACTGTCACCATTTACGGAGTACACAAAACCATAAAGCAACCAGTCTTCCGTATCCCAACAGTAAACCTCAGAAATATCTAAGTCGCAATCTACATACCAATAGCGAGTGCATTCACCCCATTCACGCTGTGTCTTTACAGACTCAAGTGAACGGATAAGCTCGTCGATAATATTGCTTGTAAGAGCAAACTTATCTGTGGGTTCACCACCATCATTATCTGGATTACTACCGGTGCCATTATCGTCTCCGTCATTTTGCATAGCTTCAAATTTTGCCTCGAGCTCTTCTATAGTTAAATCTTCGAGAGAAAAATCGAGACTCTCAACATCGATGCCATACTTAGCAACTAATTCCATTTTCTTATCCAATACCTTTTCTCCTCCTTCCATCGAATAGTTTTTTGGGTGTGTATTGTCTTCCTCTAAAGAGGGGTTGACCGTGTTAAAACTTTCCTTTAGCTCCTGCATCATTTCAGTAAGCTGTTGTTTGAAATCTTGTTTTGAGAACACTTCTAAAGAAGAGCCTTCGAAACAAGGCTCTACGCCGATGAGCGCGAAAGCGGTGAACTCAAAATCGTAAATATGATAAATACCGTCTATCATTTCTCCGTCTTTGACTGTTAATTCCATAGAATGAGCGGTAATGCCATCCTCTTTTATTTTTCTGTACGCTTCTTGACGTTTCCAAAGCAATACATCTACACAGAGATATTCACGCACGGTACCGTCTTCCTCTTCGAATTCTCTCCATTCCCAATGGGCAGACTCTGGGACTACACCGATAGGGGTGGTGAGATTGATAAGACGCAAACCGCCTTCAGCATCACGAATTAATTCCATATCGTGTCCGCCAAGACTGTCTGTTTCTCTATCGTAATTACATACGACAGGACAGTTAAACATAGTTTTAACGCATCTCTCTATATCGGATTTGTCGATAAACGTATTATTGCGGTTGAGTCCGGGATAACAAACTTTTAAAAGTCCGCTATCAAAAGACGAGTTGATTTCACACAACCTTGTTAGAGATGATGCAAATGTTAGGTTTAATACCTTGCTCACTATAACCATCTCCTTATATAGAAAATCCCACACGAATTATCGTGTGGGTTAAAATGTGATTGTATCCGTGAGTAAATGGATAGTCTCACTAAATGTAAAATTTGCGATTTCTTGATTATAAAAAGCAAAGATATTATTTTGTTCATCAAACTTCATAGGAGTAAACCCCTGAGCCAAAAGTAAATCTCTTGCCTTTACATCAAAAACATAAATAAACTTCTTATCCATTTTCACTTACCCCCAATCGTCATTTTGGTCGCGAGATTGCTCTCCGGAGTCAGTTAAGTCTCCAGCTTCTTTAATTGGAGCGCCACCCTCATCGGTAGCTCCTTTAGTTTCCTTAGTAGAGCCTGAACTCATTTGAGCAGAACTTTGTAAGGGTTTGAACATTTTATGTAACTCAAGTACTTTGCCCTCAAGGAAACTCATACAATCCATCTCAGCTTGTCCGAGTCCTTGCGAAGCGCAGTAGTACGAAACCATAGGGATGCCATACTGGCAAGCCTTAAGATATGATTCTCCAACTTCCTTACGATTATATGGGCTGCAATCAAGAAATGTAACTTTAAAATTTTTACCATAACTCTGTGATTGAATAAAACGATTTATCATATCTTCAACGCTCTTAACAACTCCGTATGTAATCGCTTGGTCAGCCTTTATTGAAAGAATTAAAGCATTTGCCGACGCTTTTTCATTATTAAAAAGTAAAGAAGAAACACCAGCAGCAGTGAATAAGTTTTGCTCCGCCTCTGCGACTGTATCCGTGTTCCCAGTATTGGAGTGTTCAAATCCAATCTTATTTAACGGCATAGGTGTTAATACCGAGCCGACTTCTTCTGGTAGAACGGAGTCAAGGTTACGCCAGAACTCCTTGGCTTTTTCAAGGTCGATTTTCCAAGTACCGTCGTCTTCCATAGGAAGTTCCATAGATACCATAGCGTAATTTTCTAAAGCAGTCTTAGCTTCTTTCAACTGCTTGTAATCCTCGATGTCATAAATCTCTCGCAAAAGCCCCGCAAATGGAGGAATAGCATAATCCATAATATCGCTATTGCATTTGATAGCAAACGAAGTAGGGGAGTCTAACTCAATCCATTTGTTTGTTCGGTTCTTTTGATATATACTATATTTTTTAGAAAACTCAACAGGATAAAACTCTAACAATGTACTATGAGAGTCAAAATATGAGAAGTCGAATGTAACATTCGCCACATTGCCCTCGATAGTCGAAATTGAGCAGTAATCACTCGGTAATTGCTGTATAGTAATACTGTCGTTAGTCACCCATAAAGTACCGTAAAAGACATCCTCTCGTAAACAAACAGTAATGATTTTTGGTATCTGAGTTTTAACAGACATAGCCGACAATACATTAAGTACTTTACGATAGTTTCTGCTAACAGTATTAACATTTGCGGTTTTTGGGTCTAGCTTATAAGGAGAGACTACATAAGATAAGTCCGTGAGACCAGCAAAATATTGGATAAGTCTTCGGAAGTGAGGACTTGCACCATATATATAAGTCACAGCTTTTCGTAATTGCTTTTCGTATGTGTACGGATTAGCAAGATACGAAGTAATGTCGTCTTTTGTGTATAAAGAGAAAGTGGGAGTACTCGTGTTGTTATTTAAGTCTCTAGTAATTAACTTGTTTAAAACAGCAAATTTGCTTGAAATCCCGATATATCCCTCTAACCCTGTGCTCTTCTTAATCTCATCAGCACCAAGGTGATGTAATTTTTCTGCCATTTATCTTATTCACCGCCTTTCCTTTATAATTGGGTGGCTTAATTACAAATGTATCTGAAACGTTTGAATTCAAACTAACACGTTTGTTCAATTTGTTTTCAAGTTGTGTAGCCACATAGTAGTTGTATGACAAACTGGAATAACGGTCTTTTCGCATTCCAGATTTCTCAAATATTTTTATTTTTCCGCCAGATTCTTCGTGTTGAAGTTTTGTGAGCTCATCAATTAACAACGTTGTGTGTCTATAGGGTAATTCATATTGAGCTTGTTCCATAGGGCTGAGTGAGTTGTAACCTCTCACACTTTTGAGTAACTCTTCAGCGTCATACTCCGTAACAAGCAAGCGCATTCTTCCACTTCGAAACGCCTCGCGTAATAAGAAAGCACAGTCTGAATTGAACTGTGCACTTGCTTTAATAGCCCATATTACCTTTTCTGCGCCCATTACTGTGCATCGTGATGCCATTTCTTGATTATTGCAACAAGAGATAGCGGGGTATATCTCTCCGGTTTCCGTGTCGACCATATCTCTGGACAGACAGTCGTAAACTCCAAGACCAAGACCTGTTGTATCTAGCACCAGATAATCACAAGCATACTCGTCAAATAATTTTCTAATAACAAGAGCTTGGTCATCAGTTCGTAGCCCCTCATAAGCATCTGAATACACGATATTATTGACATAACGACTCGCTTTTGTGGGTAATAGTTGATTTATAAAAATCGCAGTTGCGTCGTTATTATTTTTCTTGCTGGACATAAGAGCAATATCAGCAGACAGGATACGAAGTTCTCCGTTTTGTTTTGGCGGTATTTTAAATTGATTGCTACCAAGATTAGAAGATAATTTATCTGGTAACATAGGGTACTTAATTCGTCTGTTTTTAGAAATTGAGGTAAAATCAAAGAAAGCATCTTCTTCAGAACCATACCACATTGCATCCATTTCCATACTCCATTTAACTTCACTAAAATCGCTTTCTGACATTTCGTCAGCGACTGTTTCGGGGTCAAGTAAACCTTCTTCTACCGACAACTGATAAGGGAACCCACAAACGAATTGTCGTTTGTTATCATATATCATAGCGTCGAAGGTATCTTCACACTTTAGATAAGACCAGTGGTCTTTAAAGAAAGCACTTGTTAGATATAATGTCAAGTTCTTTTCCTTAGAATACTCACGCTTTCTTTCTTGGTCTGTAAGCTCAGAATAACGAGGCATACGACGCAAGGTTAAGAACTTTCTAAGTACGGTGTCAATAGTGACTTTTGAAATAAGACGATATTCATCAAGAAGTAACACATTACAGCGGTTGCCTCGAGCGCTATCTGCCGCGGTTACAACCTTAATCACGCTGGTGTTAAAGAATACAATTTGCGCATTAGTGCCATTCATCTTGGATTGTTTCTCGTCAATCTCTGCGCATAATTCTGGAGATATAGGTTTGAGTTCGTACATTATCTTTTCAAGAACATTGATTGCCTGTCCTCGAGTACCAGATGCAATACAAACTTTAGTGCCGGGATATAAAATACATCTAATAACACAATAAATCGCGCTTAAATATGTTTTACCAAGACCGCGACACGCAATTAAAACAAAGATGTTACTCCAAAACATCATTACAAGTAGGAATCTTTGAAATCGCTTTAATGTAAGGTGTAGATAATCTTTAGCAAACTCATCTGGATTTTCTCTATAAAAAGACCCCCAGTAAGCCGCTCCCGACATTATTTTTTCATATCTACTCATCTGTATCTATATCGCTTGCTTCATCCTCTGAATACGCATCAAACAATAATGTTTCATCGTCTTCGTCATCATACTCAGGTCGCTCTACACGCAACCTATTAATTTCCTGTTCATACAAACGAGTATATCCATTCTTAACATTAAGCATCTTGCAAAGATGTCCCATCCAAGTAAATATATATTTTTTAAGCCCGTTAACATCTTTTAAATTTTCATCAATCTCGGGAAGAGGTCTAAGATTTTCATAACGATACAGCCAAACACCTAATGGTGTGTTTGCAACAGACGCATCTGTATCATCTTTTTTTTGTGTTGGTTTTAAATTTAACCCACCAAGAACATTATTCAGCGCATTGACTAGTTTATCGATAGATTTGCCTTCGGTTCTAGCCCGATTGATATCGATTTCAAGATTACACGCCTGACGAATAAGTGTCTCGGTTCCGATATCAATACTCGTACCCTCGGGGAGTCTTGACATCCAATGTGTTCTGCGGTCTTCGAGGTCTCGATACATCTCGGGGGTATATCCCGAACCCCAGAAAGCTTTAACATCCGCAGGTACCTCATCCATCACATCTTCTATAACAGTGTTGGATGTGGTTTTGAATTCTTCTTTAGATTCGATTTTTTCACAGCCTTGGGTATTAAAAGACCATAAAATCCCCTCTTCAGATAAGGTATCATCATAGCTTTTACCTGCGTAGGTAATACTATTGATTTTTGTAATATAATTCGTCATAGTGGTGCGAGTTGTGCTCTTACGCTCAATAATACTATATACTTTTTCACTCCAATAAAGGTCAAGCTTACGACATAACTGTCTCACTGCTAATTTAGCATCATTACATTGAGCTAAATAGGTATCATACATAGCGTCAATACATTCTTTACAAACTGGAGTATGTCCAACTCCTTTGTTTAGCAAGGAATAATTTACAGGGAAATAACCTTTAAGTCTGCTGTATTCTCTACCACATTTATAACATTTAGCGGCAACAGAGCCGACTTCAATTGCCATTATTACTCACCGTCCTCTTGACTGGACGAGTCTTGTAATGACAACTCATAAATTTTAGCGGCTAATTTTAAGTTGTTGCCAGACACGAATTTCGGGACATATCTAGCTTTGATTTCCACCCAATCATCTGTACCGACACGTTTTGTTTTACGCGCAGCTCTATGGTGTAAACCAAGCGTTCCGAAACCGTGGATTGAAATTTCTTCTCCTCGTTTTAAAGAGTCTTCAATAACAATCAGGCACGCATCGATGATTGCGCCTATGTCACTAGAATTAAAGTTCACCTCTTTGTCGGTTTTTCGAATTATGAAATCTTTATGATTTCCTTCATTATCAGAAATATGAAAAACCTGTTTGGGTGTTGAAATTTTCTTAGAAACGCCATTACTCTGTAATACAGAGGATACACGGCTGATTAAATCTTTTTTGTTCATAAATACTCCTTTACTTCATCGCGGTTAAAGGTCAGAAAAACTCTTTTTATCTGGAGCGGAAATATCTCCGTTCTTGAAATACATTCCAATTTCCTCATCCGCGTCAATATCTTTATACACACGCACCATATCAGAACTTTCCCAATTTACAATGCTTTGAATAACACCGTCAGGGATACCAGCCTTAGATAGACTTGTGGTGAAGTAATGTCTAAGAGAGTGTAGATAAGCTTCTTTACCTGATAACCTGCTGTATGTATTTGCAAAACTATTTGCGGTTGAAATTTGCATCGGCTCGTTAGGTTTTTTCTTATTGGGAAACAACCATTCGCTTTCGACTCCGAGTCTTTTTCTTTCCTCCATCCACATATCTAGATATGGTTTGAACTTCTTGGCAAGAGTATAACAATTTATATATTTACCAAGACCGCGACCTTTGGTTTTTAACGGAGCGCTCTTATATAGAGCTCCATCACAAACGAGCTTATCTTCGTTAAAATCCGAAACCTTAAAAATGCAAAGTTCGGCTTTGCGACGACCGCTATACATTGCTAATGCGAGATAACAAGCTTTCTCGTATTTTTTCTTTTTAACCAAAGTATCGAGTAAATTTTCAAGTTCCTCGTCCTCCCAAACCGTCTTTTCTCTCACGGGTCGGTTTACGGGGTTTTCTACTTTATTAACAATATTTCTAAAATTTGGATATTCATCATCGAGCACATTACAGATATAATTACTTAATGACGACAGCGCCGCTTTAAGTCTGCGAATTCTCGCAGGACTATTTTCGTTATTATTGAGAAGCCAATTTTGATATGCAACAATATTGCGCTTTGTCCAGTTAACAAAGTAGGCGTTGTTGTTATGTTCTAAGCACCACACAAACGCTATTTGTATATCGTTATCATATCCGTCTATGGTTGTCTCGCTGCGCTGCACAGAGCGTAGATAATCTAAAAAATCCGAAAGTAATTGTTTATTTTCTGGACGAACTTGCGCCCACAACTCAGGCGAAGTAATCGAGTTCATCTTAGTAGTTCGCGCCATAACGCAAGTCACCTCCTTATATTAAAAGGGAGTCAGACGCATCCAACTCCCTTAGGCGTAGTCCGCAGACATCCGCCGCAATTCAATTATTCTATTTTTAAAGAAATGTCATAATGACACATAATTCCTTTATTAGTACAAACACATACCATCTGTTCTGGTTCTCCAAAAATTCTCTTTTGAACGCAGTAAGGGTCGACCCCCAAGAACGAACCCGCCATAATGGTTTTAATCCCTTGAACAGTATCAACTTTATTGTGATGCATATGCCCAGATAATACACCATATAATTGAACGCCTGTCATAGTTTGTAATGCCTGTACTTTTGCGGGTGAGCCATCGAAATCCCCGTGCACACCGCAATATTTCTTGCCGCGAATATCTATAAGATACATTGTGGGGTCAATGCGGCTATCTGTTTCAATGAAAATATTTTCAAAGTTTTGAAGTCTCGCAGACAAATACCAATCGATTAAATCATCGAGTCTTTCTTCAATGAGAGCGTTATCCTTGTTCTTCTCGATACGACTGTGATTACCAGACACACTTACGAATCTTACCGACTTAAAGTGTTTGCTTAACTCAGCAAGGAATTCTGAAATTAACTCTGATACACCCATTAACTGCGCGATAGTGTTTTCTTTATTGGTGACTTGGATACTATTATGGATATAACCAGATATAGCGTCTCCGTTCTCCCAAACAATGCAGTTTTCACTTCCGTGTGTCTCTGCAATATGTATAATATTATCGAGATATAAATTTAACATCTCGCGACAAATGTCGGAATTATAAGCCCCCCAATAATTTGAATGGTTTGCCCCGTAATGCATATCGTTCAGGCTTATAAGTAAGTCATTATTTGAGGGTTCTATATTATTGGGAATATAATTTAATGACGGAAGATTACCTTTACGGATTTCGTCTGTTAAAATTTCGTTAAGTTCTTCTTGTCTTGAACGCTCTCTAACAATTTTATTAAAAGCATTGCGTTGGTCGTAAAACTTTTGACGCTCCTTACGAAGCTCAATCATTTTAATATCGAGTTCGCTTAAAATTTCATCACTCTTTATAGTGTTTACTCTCTCTGTATCTAAAAGTTCTAATGTTCTACGACTACCGTATAACATACGACGAGCAACATCACTTGAATATGATTGTCCATAGACTAATTCTGAAAGTTCCGTGTAGTCCATATCTGCAAGCGTTTTATCTACAAGCTTTCCATAGACTAATCGTTTGTGATAGTCTAATAGTGTCTCGTTAGGATTTCGCTCTATTTGTATGGTCTCCACCTTCTCTCTTAGCCTTTATGCTCTTGTTGCGTGCTTCTTCGAGGTATCTCATCACACCTTTAGATTCTTCGCAATAATATCGGTGTCTTTTAGATTTTTGCTTCATTGTTCGTACAATATGAACCTTAGGGAAGCGCTTTGCAATAACCTCTTTTTCATCTTTACTAATAGCAATCATTATTTAATTCAATCCTTTTCTTCAAATTTATTAGTGTCATCTTCTTAAAACTCGATAACTTCCCGAGTTTTAAATCCGAAGAAAAACACATTTTGTTATATTTTCTATCATTATAGTACTACATTAAAGTGGGTAATAACCGTTGCGTTGCAACAGTTATATACCCCCTATTTTTGTTAACAAAATAGTTATGATTTAATACGAGAACGTTGCCTCATAACAGCATTTACCATTTGTTGAGTGTGTACTTCTGCAGCGCAATCCTTACAGTACTTTAACTTGCGCCCAACATTAGTATTTTGCTTTACCACAAGACCACAATTGACACATTCAAAATAAGGTTCTCCGTGATATTTTAGATATTGATATCCGAGATTGCGAAAGTCTGTTATGGTCATCACAGTGTCTCCTTCTTCGATAAAACATATCTTAACATTTGTGTTATCTACACGTCGTGAAAACTGTACCATACCTAACTCATTAAGATTATGATACATTAAACTCTGACGTTTAATAGATGTATTAATATTCGACATCCTCATTATTTCGCTATCTTTGTTATTAACCCAGTTATCGCAGTTAGGATTAACAATATTCCAATATTTAGCGAGACATAGAAGCGTGAAGGCAAGTCGTCTAACTTGTTTGCCTTGCAAAGAGTCAATCTTTGCCATCTCGGGAGCGGTAATGTCGATGCTATCAATTTGTATTGCATCGTATTTTAACGCTCGGTTAAGAGCAAGTTCGAGTGTATCTGCCCATTTAGGAATGGATGCGGTAGGTTCGCATTGCAAGAGAAACTGTTCTGTTGCTTTTCTAGCGTCTTTTTTACCGTAATCATTATCTAAATAATATTTTGCAACACGAGTTAATGTCTCAAAAGGCTTTTTACCGAGAGTACGGGTATCTATTCTTTCTTTCGCCCAATCGTGTTCATTTAAAACAATGGTCATTCAGCCACCTCGATTTTAATAGTCTCAACAACAAATTTATTTTCACAAAACTCTATATCGCCATTGCTATCGAGTGTGGGATATGAAATCTGATTGTCGTTTTTAAGTAATAAATTATGTATAATTTCTGA
>JAEIGA010002715.1_pt1 | contig 28040 bp, 27 predicted proteins | sample 9270691 | NCBI WGS metagenome assembly JAEIGA01 (sample SAMN17057246, study PRJNA624740) | gut metagenome | biome: biome; isolation source: fecal sample | host: Bos grunniens | place: China: Xizang | collected 2019
AAAGAAATCATAGACGTTCCAAATCATAGCGAGTTTGCGGTTCACATCAGAGACGTCTTTGTCGATGAGGGCGAAGTCTTCGCCGGCGAGAACTGGGGAGCTGAGCATCAAGAAGCGGAGTGCGTCGGCCGAGTATTGATCCATGAGGACGTTAGGATCGGTGTAGTTGCCGAGGGATTTGCTCATTTTGCGGCCATCATTCCCTGCCAAAGTCCCGGTGGTGATGACGTTTTTGTAGGCATTTTTTGAGCCGTTTTTGGCTTTGTCGCCAAAAGCACCGATTTCGGCTAAAGCGGTATTCACCGCATGGACATAGTAAAACCACGCACGTACCTGGCCAACGTATTCAACGATGAAGTCAGCTGGGTAGTTTGCCTCAAATTTCTCTTTGTTTTCAAATGGGTAATGAAGCTCCGCAAACGGCATGGAGCCAGATTCAAACCAGCAATCTAAGACCTTTTCGATACGGGTGAAGTGCTCGCCATCGATGTCAAAAGTGATTTCATCTACCCATGGGCGGTGATAATCTTCAAGCTCTACGCCAGAAAGCTCCTTTAATTCTGTGTAGGAGCCGATGACCTTCACAGTGCCTTTGTCGCCCTTCCAGACTGGCATTGCGGTGGCCCAGAAACGATCGCGGGAGAGATTCCAATCTGGAGCAGCTTCGATGTTTTTGGCAAAGCGACCATGCTTCAAATACTCTGGGAACCAGTTGATATGCTCGTTTTCGGCTAGCATGAGGGATTTTTGGCTGTCTACATCAAAGAACCAAGATGGGAAGGCGCGGTACATAATGCGTTCTTTAGAACGTGGGTTAAATGGATACTCGTGCTGGATATACTCTATCTTGTAAATAATACCCTTTTCTTCCATGCATTTAGCGATAAACTTGTTGGCAGCCCAGATTTGGATGCCGTTTTCATCGGTGTCACGCACACCAAGAGCGTGGAGTTTGTCGGCGTATTCGGTGGTGTAATAACCGTTTTCGTCTAGCGTATCGACAAAACCGATTTCGTCTTCGTGCTCTAGATAGAGGGCGTAATCGTCTTCACCATAGGCTGGGGCAATATGAACGATGCCGGTACCTTCTTCTTCACCAACAAAGTCGGCAGTGAAAACTTTGGCCTTGGTGCCGTCGATAGACGTATATTTTTTGCCGGCGAGTTCTTTGCCGGTCATGGTCTCGGACGGCTTGAGATCTTTGAACAAAACTTTCGCACGGCCTGTAGCCAAAATAAACTGTTCCCCGTCTACATTATATATACCGTATTTCATGGAAGGGCTTACGGCAAGGGCGCGGTTGGCCATCAAAGTCCATGGCGTAGTAGTCCAAGCGAGGAAGTAATTGCCGTCTTCGGATTTGAATTTAACATAGGCGGATGGATCAGTAACTACCTGGTAAGCATCGTTGTCCATCGTGACTTCGGCTTTTGATACTGGTGTAGCGAACTTGGTGTCATACATAAGGACCTTACGGCCTTCATAGATTTTGCCGGCTTCGTATAGTTTTTTGAACGCCCACCAAACTGATTCCATGAAATCTTTGTTCATGGTGCGATAACAATTATCAAAATCAACCCAACGACCACAGCGCTCGATGGTGCCACGCCAGGCTTCGGAGTTTGCCACCATGGATTCACGAGCCTTGATGATGTAATCTTCTAGCGACCATTTAGTGCCGATTTCGCGACGATCTGTAATACCAAGCTGTTTTTCAACGAAATTCTCTGCCGGAAGCCCATGGCAATCCCAACCCCAGCGACGTTCAACATGGTAGCCATTCATGGTCCAAAAACGCGGTACAGCGTCTTTTACGACAGAACTGAGGAGCGTACCATGATGCGGAAGACCGGTAATAAACGGAGGGCCATCATAAAAAACGTAGGATTTGTCGATTGGACGATTTTCTACGGATTTTTCAAAAGTTTTGTCTTTTTTCCACCACTTAGCGATGGCTTTTTCATATTCTACCGCCTTACGGCGCTCACCAGCTCTATATTTCATAGAGTATATTATACCATATCTGAAGATCAGATGTGATATAATTACAGCATGGTGGGAGCAGTTTAGAAAGAAGGTGAGATTATGGAAAAATTCTACAAAGAGGACGAAAAAACAATGTTTACGTATTTACGTGGTAGGTTAGACGGTCCTGGGTTTGAGCAGTCACGCGCTGCTTTAGTTTTTGCAAGAAAAGCCCATGCCGAGCAGTTTCGAAAAAACGGCGCACCCTACATCATTCATCCTTTATCAATGGCGTGCGATGCGATTGCGTGTAAAGGAGCTACAGACGAAATCATTGCTACTATCTTACTCCATGATGTTTGCGAAGATTGCCCTATTCAGCTTCCAGCTTTGCCTGTGAATGATACTGTGAAAAGGGGCGTAAAGCTAATGACCAAAAAGCCCTTTGATGGCGAAGAAAAAGATGCCACCAGGCTTCGTTATTTCAATGAGCTATTAGAGTCTAAGGAGGCGGTCGTTTGCAAAGCATTTGATAGATACGCAAATCTAAATGACATGGAAGGGGTATTTGAAGAAGCAGCTATCATAAAAAATATCCGCGAAACACACGTTTACTTAATGCCCGTGCTAAAAGAAGCCAAATATGAATACCCGGAACTCTCGGATTTGCTTCATACTGTTCGCACAGCCTTAAAACGTACCGTCAACATGATGGCGTATTACCACAATGTTGATTTGTCATAAATCCCACCCTTAACCCCCGGCAAAGCTGGGGGTTATTTTTTATTATGAAGATCAATTTGGGTGTATGGCACAGAAAGATTATGAGTTTCCATAGTAGTAAAGATAGTACGGAGCGCGTCGCGGCGGGCTTGAAGTTGATTAATTGGGTCACAAGTAATTACTACTTGGTAGGCCAGTGATGAGATGTTAAAATTTGTAACTCCTTGGTAGGTGGCGCTAGTAAGAAGTTCTAGTTTACCAAGATTATCCACGATGTCTTTCATTACGACTTCGGCGTCTTTGACTTTTAGCTCGTACGGAAGTGGGATTTGGATGTAGATATAACCGGTGCTAACCTCTACTTTGTCGATATTACGGTTTGCGATAGACACGATATTCATCGTATTGATGTCTTGGATTTTGGTGGTGCGAAGGTTGATGGACGTAACCTGACCAAGGTTGTCACCAAATTTAATTACATCACCAATGTCGTAATAATCGTCCGCGACGATTTCTAAACCGCGGAAAATATCTTTCATGGCGTCTTGAAGAGCAAAACCAATCACGATACTAGCGATTCCAACGCCGGCGAGCATAGAGCTAACGTTGACACCGAGCAATTGAAGAACGATAAGAATTACAACGATGATTGCTACGCCAATGACGATACTTCTAAGCATACGAAGATAAGTCTTGCGCTTTTTGTTGGACATAATTTTTGGTTTTGGCTTGTCGCTCATGGTTATATTGTATAATAGCTGATTTCATTTATCAACGGCAAGTCACGGCCCTTCCACATGGCGTGAACTTCGCCATTACTTCCGATGGCAAGGATAGTAGGATATTCTACGATATCATAGGCCTCACAAAAACCGATGTTTTGATCTGGGTCCATCGTTTCGATTTGCTTGCCAGTACGGCGATAAAAATCTTCTAGCCACTCATTAACACTACGGCTATAATCTTGATTGTCACGAAAAACACATACCACCCGCATCTTGCTATTTCCTGTTCTTTTGTTCTTTTAGAATGTTTTCAAAATCTTCCAAAGTTTTGAATTCGCGAAAAACACTGGCAAAACGAATGTAGGCGACTTCGTTGACATCTGCAAGCACATCTAAAACAGCGTCGCCGATTTGTTTGGATGTGATCTGGTCTGAACCAATGGCATAGAGTTTTTCGGTGGCACGGTTAACGACGTCTTCTACTTCTAGCTCGGAGTTAAAGAACTTACCAACGCTACGACGCACAGCAAGTGCAAGTTTGTCGCGATCGAAAATCTCTTTGTTGCCGCTACGTTTGGAAACAGTAAGAGATGGCATCTCGATACGTTCATAAGTAGTGAAGCGACGACCGTCGGCAGTTTCACGACGGCGCCGAATCATGGTGCCGTCTACAGTTTCGCGGCTTTCTAGAACTTTACTATCTCCAATTCTAAAATTTCGTTCCAACATCCGCGTGCTCTCCTTTTAATCTTTTTTCTTTTTGCGGAATCTATCGCGAAGAGAAGGCGGGACATCCATTTCGTCGTCATCATCACGGGATGGCTCGGATTCTGGTGCTGGCTCGTTTTTGATAGAATCCCACATATTGGATTTGTTTTCTACGGCGAATTCTTTAGCTTCGGCAGCTGGTTTCTCGTTTTTGAAGGTAGGCGTGCTGTCTACTGTGGCAGGCTCATCGTTAAAGTAATTAGCATCAAAACCAGTAGCAACTACAGTGACAACGATTTCGTCTTCGAGTTCTGGACGGATGGAAGCGCCAAAGATGATGTTAGCATCTGGAGACACGGCGCCAGTAATGACTTCGGCAGCTTCTTGGATTTCGCTCATGCTCATATCGAAACCACCAGCAACGCTGAAGAGCACGCCACGAGCGCCTTCGATTTTGACTTCGATAAGTGGAGATTCTACAGCTTGTTGAGCGGCAATTACAGCGCGGTTTTCGCCGGAAGCTCGGCCAATACCCATAAGCGCTGAACCAGCGTTTTTCATAATGGCTTTAACATCAGCAAAGTCTAGATTGATAAGTGAATGCTCGGTGATGAGCTCGGATATACCTTGGACGCCTTGGCGAAGAACATCATCGGCAATCTTGAAAGTCTCTAAGAGTGGGGTGCGAGGATCAATGGTTTGGAGCAATCTATCGTTTGGGATAGTAATAAGTGCGTCAACTTGGCGAGCGAGTTTGTCGATAGCAAGCTCGGCATTAGCACGACGCTTGGCACCTTCGAATGTAAATGGTTTAGTAGCTACGCCAACGGTAAGGATATCTTTTTTGCGGGCTTCTTCGGCAACGATTGGACCAGCACCGGAGCCAGTACCACCGCCAGCACCAAGAGTGATAAATACCATGTCAGCACCATCTAGGGCCTTTTCGATAGCTTCGCGGCCTTCTTCAGCAGCCTCACGACCTTTTTCTGGGTCACCGCCAGCACCTAGGCCTTTACCGATATGAACTTTAGTGTCTGCAGAAGAATGATGAAGGGCTTGTGCATCAGTGTTGATGGCAACAAATTCCACGCCTGATAGACCAACTTCTTTCATCCTATCAACAGCGGAACCACCGGCACCGCCAACGCCCACGACTTTTATACTTGCTGTACTCTCCACCTCTGTAGGTTTAATTTCTGGCATTTTATTTCCTCGCTTTAATATAGTATCAGTATACAACAGATTTAGAATTTTGAGAAGAGCTTCTTAAAGATATTACCTGATTTTTTAGATTTTTTTAAGTTGATTTTATGAGATTTCTTGGATTTTTTACTAGACGAGATAGCCTCAAAACGACTGTCTTCGGCAGCGAGTTGGGCAAGCCCTACGGCTACAGCGTATTCTGGCTTAGCGACAGCGTCGGCAACACCACCAATACCTAGAGGAACACCAACTTTAACTGATGCTTCTAGGACTTCTTTGACAAAGGCCTCGATGCCCCGCATCTTGGCACCACCACCAGTAAGGACAATTCCCTCTGGGAGGCGTTGATCATATCTGGCTGATTTGAGATGTTTCCTAATTTCGCCAAAAATCTCTTCAAGACGGGCTTTTACGACTTCGTCTACTTCTTTGCGTTCAAAATTGCGTTCCATTTTGCCTTCTTTGCCAATCTTGATAACTTGAGATTTGCTAGGATCAAAGCTTCCAGTAACGAAGCGACGTTTAATTTCTTCGGCCATATCTGGGTCGATAGCAAGAACGATGGCTAAATCGTTTGTAATGTTGTTTGAACCGGCTGGGACTACGCCAGTGTATTGCAAGTCGCCTTCTTCATAAATAGCAATTGATGTAGTAGCTGCGCCAAAATCAATAACAGCAACACCGTTTTCTTTTTGGCGTTCGGTAAGAACAGCTTTGGCGGCAGCAACTGCGCTAGGAACTAGTCGTAAAGCTTCCACATCGGCAGAGGCGGTGGACTTTTTGAGATTATCACAATTTGGAGAAAGCGCTGAAACTACACAGGCGCGCATTTCAAGGCGCGAACCAGACATACCGATGGGATCCTTAATACCACCTTGGCCATCTAAGGCATATTCAAGAGGAACCACATCTAAAACATCGCGGTTGGCCGGGATGCGACCGGTAACAGCTACGTCTTCTACGCGGTCTAGGTCGTCTTCGGTGATTTCGTGGTCTGCAGTGCCGACAGCAATCATGCCTTCGGTACGAGTAGCAAGAATTTGTGAGCCATTGATAGAAACATAGGCGCTACGAACATCATAGCCACCCATACGCTCTGCTTCACCGAGCATCTTATCGATTGAACCGGCAGGGCCAGCTAGATTAGCTGGTACGCCTTTACGCATGCCGTTAGATTTACCTTCATTGTAACCAACTATGGCAATTTCGCCGTCTTTTGCGACGGTAGCAATAACTGCACGAACATTTTCGGTACCTACGTCTAGGCCTGTAACAAAGCGTTTTTCTTCATCCATAAGCATATTGTAGCACATTATTGATGAATAAACTAGTATTTGCTCGCGGTTCGCTTCACGTCTGTTTCTCAAAATATTTTTAGTCAGGTCTTCACCTGTATTTCAGTACAGGATTCAGACCTGTAAAAATATTTCTCGAAACGGGTTCGCTCAATGCTCGCAAATACTATGTTTATTCATCTGGTAATGTGAGGACTTCATATCCATCATGGGTGACGAGAATGGTGTGTTCGCAGTGGCAGCCGGTGGAGCCGTCTTTCATTTTGACGGACCAATTATCATCTTTATCTACATAATTAGCGGGCTTACCTAGGCAAGACATTGGTTCAATACAGATGGTATCGCCTTCTACAAGTTTGTAGCCGTGGCCTTTTTTGCCATAGTTTGGCACTTCTGGAGCTTCGTGCATGCTTTTGCCGATACCGTGGCCGATATAATTCTCAATGACGCCGAGGTGCCCCTTTCTTAGGACTGTTTCAACGGCGTGGCCAATATCACCAATATGAGCGCCTGGTTTTACCTGCTCAATTCCCTCCCAAAGCGAAGATTCAGTGGCCTCAATCATCTTTTTGACTGCCGGAGAGCCTTTGCCACCTACGAGCATAGTAAAGGCAGAGTCAGTAAAGTAGCCTTTGTAATAGATAACTAGGTCGAAAGAGACTTTGTCGCCTTCTTCTAATGGCTCATCTTTTGGAGCGCCGTGGACTAATTCGTCATTGACGGAGACACAGATGGCACCTGGGAATTCTTCTTTTAGCATATCGTAAGCTACTTTGGCCCCGCGAGCAACGATTTCTTTACGGACCCAGGCGTCTATTTCTTTGCCGGTCATACCTGGTTTGACATAATTTTTGAGGTCTTTTAGGAGATTCCCCATAATTTTGCCACCTTCACGCATGGCGGTGATTTTTTCTTCGACTTCGGCTTTGGTGCTAGTTTCGATATTGATCATTTTATTCGCCATAGCTTTTTTCGATTTCTCCACCATTAACATCGTTTTCTTGAATTGTTGCAGCTGGGTTCATTTTTTTGATCACATTTATTAACCGGTCTGTCACTACGTCGATTGGACCTACGCCGTCTACACGCTCAACTGGAATATTTTTGGCCTCTAACAGAGGTAAAATTGAACAAATATTTTGTTCAAAAATGGAAAAGCGGCGATCGATAGCTTCTTTTTCTTGGTCGTCTTCACGACCGCGAAGAGCTAAACGCTCATACAATTCTTCTTTTGGCACTTCCAGAATAATGGCGCCGTCGATTTTTTCAGGCATATTATTCATAATCCATTCTGCTTGATAAACATCGCGTGGGTAGCCATCTAGAATTACATCATAACCCTCAGCTTCGGCTTTTTCGATTTGTTTGTTCATAAGACGAATGACATCGTCGTCTGGGATTAATTCCCCGCGATTAACTATATCAACATATTCGCCGGTATCGCGAATAACTTGCCCTACGGAAAAAGTACGCCATCCAAAAAGCTCAGAGAGAGCCTTCCCCTGCGTACCTTTACCAGAACCAGCTAAACCAAATAAAATAATCATATAATCTCCTTTTTCTTATTATATACTAAAATATCCCCTTACGGGGATATTTTATTTAAGTCCTAGCTTGATACGTTCGGCTTTTTCGGCCTTGCGAGCTTCGCGGATGATAGCCTTAATGCGGCGTTCGCGCTTTGAAATTGGTTTGCTAAAGCGCATTTGCGACTTCTTAAGAGGCATAATTCCACTCTGGAGGACTTTGCGGTTGAAACGACGAATGATGTTTTCGTTTGCTTCTCCCTGGTCTTTTCTAGTAACTTTAATAGCCATATTAGAGTGTATTATAGCACAGATTGATATAGATGGCAAGAGTAAAATAAGACCCGAAGGGTCTTCTTTTAATTCTTGTGGCGGATCCGTTTACGAAGTTCCGGGTTCGACACAAAAAAAATGCCGTAGGCATTTGTTTTGTGGCGGATCCGACGAGACTCGAACTCGCGACCTCTGCCGTGACAGGGCAGCGCTCTAACCAACTGAGCTACGAATCCAGCACATATATATTATATATCAATATTCTAATAAAATCAAGGGTTACATGCCTGGGATTTTGAAGGCATCTGGAGAACTAACTGGCTGATTGTCTGAAGGGGTCGATAAAGGAGCTTCGATTGGAGCTGCTGGGGTTGGAGTTGGGGTCGGTTCTGGAGTAGGTTCTGGAACTGTTGGGGCAGATAGATAGTCGGGTGGGGTTTCTGGCATAGGTGCAGAAAAATCTACTGGTGGGGCCGGTGGCGGAGGTAAAACCTCGTCTCCAGGAAGTGGCATATAATTAATATCTGGTACGCCATTGATTTCTGGTGCAGACGGAACGGCTGGAGCAAAAGAAGTGGCTGGGTTAGAAGTAGGAGGAGCTGACATCACTGGTGCGGATGGTGCTATTGGAGTGACTGGAATTTCTGGCGCGGTAACGATTGGTATGGTCGGAGTAGCCGAAAGGCCACCATCTTCGGCGATAGCATCTTCTAGCATTTGGCCATATTTATTAGTTCCCTCAGCAAGTGACTCTGGATCAAAGCCTTCTGAAGGAGCAATTACCTTTTCAGATGGGTTAGGGCTTATTGTTGAAGTCGGGATATCTGGCGCTGGGAGTTCAGTGCTTGGGGCGTCGACATCAGCAACTTCGGCGGTTGATTCAGTGGTTGGTTCGGTAGCGGCTGACTCCGTAGATGTTGTTTCTTCTTCTTTATCGTCTAAGCGAATTGGTGCGTGCGAATCTTCTGGGGTGGTTTCGGCACCAGCGTTAGCAAGGCTAGCCTCAGCGGCTTTAAGATCATCTAATAATGTAGATTCTTTCTCTGTGACAGCAGCATCAACCACTTTGTCCTCATCTACTACTTCTTTGTTGCCATGCTCAATATCTAGTTTGGTTGGATCGTTGTCGGATTTCTCTGTGATACCACTGGTATTGAAGAATAATTCATTTTCAACATCTGGAGTAATGTTTTTAGAAATAAGCTGTTGATTGGCGCCCGATTCCATGAGGCGGGAGGCGGTTTTCATAGTTTCTGATGTAGTAGAGGCGCTGGAGAAACGGTTAGTGGCAGCCACAATACCAGTAAGAAAGGCTGTAGCTTCTTCTTTCTCGATTGAAGCTTTACTACCTATGCCGTACAATAATCTTGCAATCATTTCAGAGACAGAGCTGGCGTTTTTGTCGCTCCATTCAATTTCGCCAAGTTTTCCAGGCTTGCCGGTAGTGATATTAACAATTACTGCGTCGTGCATAATGCGACCGTGTTCACGAAGAGCGGTATCTAAATCTATACCATTAGCCACATCTAGAGCAAGGACAAGATCTACGTTAAAGTCGCCATAAGAAAACTCTAAATCATCTTCAGAAATACGAGTTTTGTATGGGGTGATATAAATTTTGACGAAATCTCCATCAAGTTTATAACGGAGATGGTCGGCTTTGTCTTTGTTTAAGGCAATTACAAAGTCCTGAAGTGTATCGGCGGTATCTTCAAAAGTCTCTTCTGGTTTTAAAAATTCAAGAGCGTTTGGGGTGGAACCAGAGTATATAGCGGTGGCGCGTTTACCCATTTTATCTAGACAGAGTGAGAGACCAATAGCACAGGCCATTTCGTCTACAGAAGGGTCGGAAGAAAGGGCAATCAAAATGTTGTGAGATTCAATAATTTTATTGGCTACTTCGGAAACAATTTCACTGGGATCGCCCGCTTCGGCTGGGGCATCTTGAGCAGAGGAATCTGTAGTTGATAGATCTGGCATGGCAGCTGGGACTACCACATCCGATAAAGAGCTATCAACAGTAGGCTCTAGGTCATCTGCAGCTGACGCATCAGAAACTGATACCGGTGAAGACGGTACAACAGGTTTAGAGGTAGTTTGTGTGTTTTCGTCAGGCATTTTGACCTTTCTATAAAAATATTAGCATAAGCGTCGAGATTTAGCAAGAGGAAAAACCCTTTACATTTCTAGGTAAAAGAGTTATAATAACGGGAAGTAAATAATTTTTAATGTAAGTAGGAAGAAAATGCCAATTATCAAATCTGCCAAGAAGGCAGCTCGCCAAGCTGAAAAACGCACCGAGCATAATGTAGAAATCAAGAAAGATATCAAGGCCGCCGTAAAGGCTTTTAAGGCTAAGCCAAGTGCAAAAACTCTTTCCGCTGCCCAGTCCGAATACGATAAAGCTGTGAAAAAAGATCTTATTAAGAGAAATACTGCTGCACGTCGCAAAGCCGCACTTCATGCTTTTGCTAAAAAAGCAGGTGTAAAGCTAGAAAAAGGTACTCCTAAGGCTGCCGCCAAGCCAGCTGCCAAGGCCGTTGCAAAACCAGCCGCAAAGAAACCAGCTACTAAAACTACAGCGAAGAAACCTGCAGCAAAAAAGACTCAATCAAAAGCCAAGGCTGAGTAGAAGTAGATTTCATTAACATGTCAGTACGAGAGAGCTCTTCTAGGACTCTCTTTTCTTTGGTTCCCTGTTTGGTGGAAAAATCTTTGATGGCTTGGGAGACTAGAAGACCAAAAAACATCATCGGATCTTCATCTTGTTTGATTTTTTCAAGCATCGAGACGGCTTTTTTGCCATCATTTTTAGCGGTTTTATAAATGTCAAAAACTAGCGAAAAGTTTTGGTTGGCAGGCAAAGCAAATTCGCGAATCTCGAGTTTGTTTTTGAGGTCTTTATAAGTAGTGCTACGCTTGTCTAGCTTTAACTCTAGGAGTGCAATCTTGTGAGGGGTGGTAAGGTAGTCTGGGAGTTTATCGAAGACAACTTTATTTGTCGAAAAATCTCGAATTAAAATGCTACGCTCCGTAGCAAACAAAGAGGCGCCAAAAAAGAGGCTTGGCAAATCCTCGGGGGTGAGATCTGGGCCATCAAAAACTTCGTAATCTTTGCCAAGGAATTTAATAATTTCGTCTTTGGCGCGTACTCTATCATCGCCGTAAAAAATTTTAATCATCTTTCCTCCTTTGGCAGTACGGGCAAACATGGGTGCCACGGCCAGCTACGCGAATTTTGACGATTTTTTCGCCACAACGTGGACAAGGCTCTCCTTTGCGACGAAAAACTTGGGCGAACTTCTCGAGATAATCGCCTTTGGTGCCGTCGGCCTTGACGTAAGTAGCCATGGTGGAGCCGCCTGAAGCAATGGAACGGTCCATGACTTTTTTGGCGGAGTGAAGAAGCATTTTTGCTTGCTTTTTAGTGAGTGTGCCAGATTTGGTTTCTGGGTGGATTCCAGAGTCAAAGAGGGCTTCGTCGGCATAGATATTCCCTAGCCCGCAGATGGTAGACTGGTCTAAAATTGTGGCTTTTATCGGCGAGGACTTGTGTTTTTGGAGTTTTTCGTAAAATTCGTCTGAGCTCATGTCCCATGGCTCTTTAGCGAGTTTTTTGATGAAGGCGTCGTTTTCTACTTCTTCAGTTTTGATGACTTTGATGAAGCCAAATTTACGCTGGTCGTTGAAATAAAGAGTATTGTCACCAAAATGAATCACTACACGAGTTTGTTTGTTTGGTAGTTTGTCGGTAAAATTATCGCTAGGGTGACCGGCGGCGTAGCGTTCTTTGCCGTCGTAAATTAGCTGGCCGGTCATGCGGAGATGAATCATGAGCGACTGGTTATTGTCTAAGTCTATAATGAGTGCTTTGCCGAAGCGACGAAGATTAGTGACGGTGGCGAGTGGTGGGGTGCCAATAAAAGATTTGTCACACAAAATGTCGATTTTGGTGATTTTTTTGTGCAAAATGAAGCTCTTTAGTCCTCTTTTTATTGTCTCTACTTCGGGCAGTTCAGGCATATTCATATTATAACACAGAGAAGGAACCAAATAGGTCTACTCGAGGCACGCTCCGGGCCGCTCTGACCAAGTCTATTATGTCCTCGAGTAGACCAATTTGGTTTCCTTTTCCACATTTAGTGTAAAAAGTGCTTGACAAGCACTATATGTGGGGTTTATAATCAAAAACATAAAGGTAATACTAATAACATTAACGGCCGGGCCAGACGAAGAAGGCAAGCCAGAAGAAGGAAAAACCATGAAGAAAATAATCTACCGCAACGAGAATGATGCCGAGAATTTCGACATGAAGCGGTTTTTGAAGTCTCTTAGCAAGTACGCTAAGGTGTCCGAAAAGGAAGCAAAAGAAGCACTCGCTGATTTCGACCAATATGAAACGATGCATGTTTCCTGTTTGGTGGAAGTAGGCATGAAACTAATTGGCGAAAAAGCCGATGAATGCGCGATGAAAGAGTATTTTGAAGAGCACGCTGAGTATTTTGACGAAGGCAAATTTGAGAGACTCCGCCGTATTACTGGCTACCTTGTAGGTACTCTCGACCGCTGGAATGATGCTAAAAAAGCCGAGGAGTCTGCACGTGTGAAACACTCTGTAAACTCAGCAATTGACGATGCTGCTCGTATGGCTGCACTTGAAACTCAAGCGATGGAACACAACATTGCTTACGCAACACGCTAAATGTGGTGTTAGTTTTCTAGCAATTTACAGATAAGGGCTGTAAGGAGGCCCTTTTCTGATGGGTTCGACTCGGCAATCAGAAGGGTGAGAGCGGTAAGCGCACGGTCTGAAATTTTGGTCTCGCCATTCTCGGTGAGATGATAGTCATTGATAGTAAGAAAAATGACAAAAAGGAGGGCGCCGATGCGTTTGTTGCCGTCGTAAAAGGGGTGATCTTTGATGATGAGATAGAGGAGGTTGGCGGCTTTTTCGGAGATGGACGGGTAGACGTCTTTGTTGTCAAAAGTTTGAGAAATAGCGCCAAGGCTAGAGGTGAAGGCATTGCCGCGTGGCTTGCCAAAAAGCTCATCGCCTTTTACGTTTTTCTTGAGAGAAGCGATGATACTAAAACATTCTTCCTCTGGGATAAGTTTGACGGCACGTTTTTTACCCTTGGTAAAGGAAATGTGGCCTTCGTCGAACTCTTTTAGGGCTTTGAAACTTGGGCTGTATTTGGTAATGACTTCAAGTACGCCGCTAGCTTCGTCGGCAGAGAGGTCGGAAGCAGCCACGAGGCGTTTGACGATACCAAGGGCACCTTCGATTTCGTGGAGTTTTTTGCTGTCTAATTCTTTTAATCTGTGTTCATTTACGGCGACACCATCTACCACATAATGGTGGAGGACTTTGGTGGCCCAGATGCGGAAATCGGTGGCTTTTTTGGAATTGACGCGATAGCCAACAGAGATGATGGCGTCAAGGTTGTATTGCCTAATTTTACGGTTAATTGACCTACCGCCTTCGTTTTGAACTTGTAAAGATTCTTTACAAGTTCGTTTTTCTTCCAACTCACCTTCTCTATAAATCTTGCCTAAGTGGTATGTTATGTTTTGAGGGGCGACTCCAAAAAGCTTTGCTATTTGAGCTTGCGAAGCCCAAAGGGTATTTTCATCTGCATCAACATTAAAGACGACTTCGCCCTCAATGGCTTTGTAGATTTCAATTCCCTTGTCCATATCTATATCTTATCATAGATTAGATGTGAACTATTAGAATTTTTCGAATAGTTCGATTTACAGTTCGCCCCAGTTTTTGGCGGTGGTAACTTCTACGGCAAGTTTGATTTTGAGCTCTGGTGCTACGGCTTCCATTTCGTGCTTTAGGATTTCGCTCACCTCTTTAGCTTTGTCTTCATCACATTCAATAATGAGTGAGTCATGAACTTGCATGATGAGCTCGGCGCCTTCTGGAAGAGCTTTATCTACGTTAATCATAGCGCGCTTCATAAGGTCGGCCTCAGTGCCTTGGATTGGCATATTGGCGGCGGCACGCTCAGCAGCTTGGCGAATGAGAAAATTCGGCGATTTAACGTCTGGGGTAGGGCGGCGGCGTCCATAATAAGTCTCAACATAACCTTCTTCCCTGGCCTGGCGTAGAATACTCTCGAGCTTTTGCTTGATTGGCGCGCGTAACTTAAAGTAATTATCAATAAAGACTTTGGCTTCTGGTACAGACATACCAGTGGCGTCGGCGAGACCCTTGACGCTCATACCATAGAGCACACCAAAGTTAATAACCTTAGCAGCACGGCGCTGGGACTTGGTGACCTTGTCGATAGCAACGTGAAAAGCTTCGGAAGCGGTTTTGGTATGGATATCTATGTCGTTATTGAAATCGTCGATTAGGGCTTGGTCACCCGACAAAATCGCGGCAAGGCGAAGCTCAAACTGTGAGTAATCGGCAGAGACTAGGATTTTGCCAGGGCCGGCGATAAAACCGGTGCGGATGCGCTTCCCTTCGTCGGTGCGAACTGGGATGTTTTGGAGATTTGGATTTAACGAGCTAAGGCGCCCAGTAGCAGTAACATTTTGGGTAAACGTAGTGTGGATACGATTGTTTTTGTCGGCGAGATCTGGCATCGGAATAATGTAGGTAGAGAGGAGTTTGGCGGCCTCGCGGTATTCAATGATCTTTGGAATAACTGGGTGTAAATCTTTGAGCTTGTCTAGCTCTTTGGCGCCGGTAGAATAACCGCGCGAAGTCTTTTTGATGCCTTTCACAGGAAGAGCAAGCGTGGTGAATAAGATTTCGGAAAGTTGGATTGGCGAGTTCACGTTGAACTCTGTGCCGGCTAGAGTATAAACTTCTTGCTCGAGCTTTTTTACTATATCGGTGTATTCGTCTTTGAGAGCGGAAAAATACTCACGATCTATCAGCATGCCCTTTTCTTCCATCTTGTAAAGAATTGGAATGAGTGGGAGATCAAAATTAGTGTAGACTTGGTAGAGCCTTGGAATATTCAGCAGTTCCCTTTGCTGGACTCTAAAGGCATTAGTTAGGTCCATCGGGTCGTAGTGATCTGATTGGCCGCGTTCGAGAGGATTCAAGAGAAATTCAGCTTGACCAAGATCCCAGAATGGTTCGCCGGCCAAAATCCTCTTGGCCTTTTTCTCATCATCATGCATCAGGGATTTGATGTTCCAGTCGATGATACTAGGTGTTAAAATGTTTATTTCGCGACTCGCTTCCTCGCGCCCATCGTTATGGGGCTCGTCGCTCATCCCGCTCCCGTTGTCGCGGACGGTCGCGGAATAAACATTCTTAACACCTTTTTCATCAACTTGAGTGGCGAATTTACGGATGAGAGAGTTGAAGCGGAGCTTTTGTAGGCCAGCGACAACCCGGTCTTTGTCGAAATGGAAGTCTGGGAGGGTGACGAGTTCAACTGGAGCATCAAACATAATTTCGGCAAGCTCGCGAGACATGTAGGCGGAGTCTTTCCCTGCTTCTAGCTTGGTTTTAGTTGAACCAGAAATTTGTTCAATATTTTTGTAAACGCCGTCCAGCGTGTCAAAATCATTTAGTAATTTGGCGGCAGTTTTTTCACCAATACCCGGAACGCCCGGAATATTATCTGAAGCGTCACCTTTTAAGGCCTTTAAATCTAAGAATTGAGATTTCTTGATGCCGTACTTCGCTTCAATTTCTGGAACATTTATTTGTTCAATATTGGAAAACCCTTTCAAAATGCGCCACATGTGAGTGTTATCGTCTACAATTTGGAGCATATCAAGGTCGGAAGAAATGATGAAAGTTTCGTATTCGCAGCGGCCGTCTGGACCAAGAGTTTCGTCGGCTTCACGACTCAGGGTCCCGATGATGTCATCGGCTTCGTAATTGTCGATTTCTACAAAAACCCAGCCGAGGTCACGAATTAGGTCTTTTAGCAGTGGAATCTGAGCGTAGAAATCTTCACCTGGTTTAACGCGGCCAGCCTTATACTCTGGGTAAATTTCGCGACGACGATTGACAGAAGTTTTGGAATCCCAAGCTACCACCACTTTGGTAGGATTCAGTTTTTTGACGATTTCCATGGCGATGGCGGCAAAGCCATAAATACCACCGGTAGGAGTGCCGTCCGGGAGGCTGAGTGCACCCATGGCATAATATCCTCGGTAGAAAACCGATTTTCCATCAATCAAAACTAGGCGCTTCATGTTAATATCCAATATATTCACGCCCGACTTTGCGCGAAATTAATTTTTTGATGACGGCGAGAACTTTTGGCTGTTCTTTACAGGCACCAAGCTCACAAAGCTCAACGGTGTCGTTTTCGTCATATTTTAAGTTAGAAGTAGAAAAACCGTCATACACCATTAAGATACGGTTGACGCCATTAGTGTCAAAGCTTTCATCCTCTACGATAATCTTGCCATCATAAACATAATAGATAGTTTTTACTTTGTCGCTGTCGTTGTAGCGGTCGGTAACGGAAAAACTGTAGCCCTCTGGCACGGCGGCAGCACCTTCGCTATTCATGATACCCAGAAGATTCATAATTAACACGGCTATACAAACGGCGGCAAAGCCCCAAAGCGTATAGCGCATCCAGTTGCCTTTTTTGTAAGCAACTGAGGTTAGTTTAGCGGTGCCACTCAAAACTCAATCTCCTTTAGGATCTCATCTAGACGATTAGTCATGTCTTCTACGGTGCTATTATTCAAAACATAATAGTCGGCCGCGACGATTGGGCCACCTTTCTCGAGGTTCTCAATTTCGCTACGGTCGCGTTCGCGGACAGCAGCGGCATCAAAAGAGCGTCCTGGACGATTAGCTACGCGCTCGTAGCGAAGTTTTTTGTCTACCACGATAGCCACAAAAGTAAGGCATTTTGGGAATTCGTGTTTTAAGGTTTTGTATTCTGTCCAAGAATAAACGCCATCTAACACAATGCGCTTTTGGCCAGCAGCAATTAAATCTTTGGCCTCGGCGATAACTTGGCGTACAACCCAATCTTTACCCTCGGTTTCGCGAATCATTTCACGAAAATGTTTTTCGGATTCACCATCCTCGGTGCGTTCGATGCCACGCTTTTCCATTTCTTTATAAATCATGCCACCAAAGTAGATCTTTGGATAGCCTTTTTCGGTGAGATAGTCTACTGCAACAGATTTGCCGCTGCCGCTCATACCCACAATAGCAAGAATTTTAACATTATCCATGTTATAATTATAGCACATGAAGATTTTTTTTACGGAGGATGAGCCGTTAGATCAGATTATCGCTGAGACGTTTCCAGAGAAAGAAGTCAAGGAGACGAAGCATATTTTGACGGGTTGGACAAACATTGTGATAGAGGTAACTACGGATGATGGTGCGTATTTTTTCCGTTTCCCAAGAAATCCGTTCTGGTCTAAAATGATCGTAAAAGACGCTACGGTTTGTAATTTTGTGGATGGTAAAACTAGTTTTTATACACCGCAGATGAAACTTTGCTATGATTCTAAGAAGCGTCCGTTTTCGGTGCACCAAAAAATTGAGGGATACACGCTGGGCGATAGGATTTATCATTTGTCGCACACAGCTCTTACTGGTGCAGCTTATGACGTGGCGAAGTTCATTAAAGAGCTGTCTAAGATAGATTTGTCTAAGGCACCAGAAAAAGTAAAATACCCTCTGTCTGATTTTCTGCAAGAACTTGATGACAAACATTATGAAAAACATCTTGATGCGGACCATAAGTTTATCCGTGAAACCGAACGAAATAATCTGGTGCACGGCGATTTGAATCTTGGCAATATTTTGTTAGATGAAAATGACAAAGTGATTGGCGTAATTGACTTTTGCTTTGCGGGGACTGGTAACCCAGAGATGGATGTTGCTAGAATTTTGTCTAGGCCGGTACCAAAGGAATTCGAAGAGGTGTTTCTCGCACAATTCACTGATACGACCGATGTGGCAAGAATGAAAAAAGCTTGGCACAACATTGATGCTGGATATGCAGACCATATTCGCACCCATTTCCCAGAGATTACACTACCCGAATTATAATCATTCTTCGGTAAGATTGTAACTAAGGCGAACGAGGTCGTCTATTTCGCTGTCTTCTAGTTGGCCAGCAAGGACAATTTCGATACCACCACGGCCAAAATAGCGTGACTGCATTACGGATTCGTATTTTTCGGCTAAGAGCTTGGCGAGTTTGTCGTCGGTACGGATTTCGATGGTGTTTTTGTTTTCAATAAGAAAGGCTTTGTCGCCCTTATTATAGATAGTGCGTTCTTTTTCTGTTTTTTTGCTGTATTCACCGATGCCGGTTACTTTAGAAAGGTCAAATACCATTTGAGCTCCTCTATACTGCCATTAACGTCATCGAGTGCGCGATGGGCGTCGCGCTTGGTATATTTTTTGTCCAAGGCGTTTTCAAAGTAAATCTTCCAAGCGGAGACGTCAAGCATACGGTAATGTAGGCGCTTGTTCAACTCTGGCATTTCGCGTTCAATAAATTTGCGGTCTTGATGGATGGAATTGCCGGCAAGATAAATTTCTTTACCGAAATTATCATCTAGGAATTTGATTAATTCCCTTTCGACTTCTGCTACTGGTTTGCCGTTTTTGTTGCCGGCAACGAGCGCATCGTAGGATTCTTTGTTTCTTTCCCAAAACTCGCCAACCATGCGTTCTTTGATGATTTTGTCGTCTACTTTGACGGTGGCCTCATAGGTGGCAATTTCGTTTAGGTCCATGTCGGTAGCAATAGCGGCGACTTCCAAAATTTTATCCTTGTCTGGCTCAAGGCCTGTCATTTCTAAATCAATCCAGAATAATTTGGCTTTTTTCATGCTATATATTATACCTCTATAAGAGAGAAATCTCAAGGTGAGCTAATTTATCGTTCATCTTTCCAAAGGTTTGGCTGATAAACTGCACCAGTAAACCAAATCGCGCCATTATCGCGATCGCGAATAAGAAAAACAAATGGGTGGTTGATATCAATTTCGATTGGCTGAGGGATTTCTGCGTCCTGTGCGGATGCTGTTTCCCCACCAAAGGCGGTGACCGCTGCAGCCTTGATTCCCTTTTCGGTAAAATCAATATTTGCTTTGTGGATGGCAGAAGATACGTAAAGTGGCTTACTTGCCATATTTGAGAAATCTGCTTTATCTGCTGAGAAAGCAGATTTGACACCTAGCGCTTCTAGATCTTCTTTGAATTTCAATGTGTAATCAAATTTGAAGCTAGGGATATTCAGGTCTACGCCGTCTTTTGGCTTACTAGCCGAGATTAGATTACTTAAAATATTGTTTGCCTTTGCCGAATCAATATTGTTGATGTACTCGTCGATGTCGCTGGATGGCATAATCGCGACGAAATCTAGGTTGGTACTAGATTTTGTGTCGAGTGGCAAAGAGATTGCGGTGGCATCATCGTCAATATAGTATTTAACATCTTCGGTTTTGAAATTTTGACTCATAGTAGTAGCTTTGATCACGCTGCCATTTTGTTTGTAAAAGTTTATCCCACGGGTAAAATCATCAATTGGATACTTCCAATCCATTTGAATAGCAAGGGCGTTAGCAAGAATCATTTGAGTGTTACTGTTTGGAGTGACTCCGAGCTTATCAATTAGGCCAAAGGTTTTATTCTTTGCCCATTGGTCTATATTGTTGCTATTTAGAAACTGATCATAGACAATTTCTGCAGATAAATCGTTTTTGACGGTTGATTCATAAGAAGACAAGACATCATCTTTGAAATCGTCGCGGATAAATACAGCGTTGGCGAGAGACAATGTGTTTTCGATATTGTTATATTTTGGTAACACGGTGTCGCCGAGGACTTTATCAATTTCTGCCTTAGTATCGTTTGCGGCACCAGCACTAAGAAGGCTGAGACCGTTGTCAATGGAAAGCGGGCTATAGATAATATTGTCTTTAACATTTTCTAATTTAAGAAAACTAAAGACACTATCCGTGGTGGCTACGGCTGGATTTGATGGGGCGCCACCTTGTTCTGGATTGTTTTGGTTTAAGATTTTTATTAGACCAAAAATACCAATGCCGAGTAGCCCAACTATTGCTAAACTGGCAAATGCTATAATTAGCGGGGTTTTGTTTGAAGTGTTTTTTGGCGAATTTGGTACGCTGACTTCCTCGCTGGTTTTTGTTTTATTCTCAATGTTATCATTATTATCCATATATATATTATATATGATAATGGCAAAATTACATGGATTCTGGTATGTCTATGCCAAGAATATTTAGACCGTGAGTAATGGTATCTAGGAAGGTTTTGACGAGTTTGGCGCGAGTGGCTTCTTCGGCGGAGCCGGCAACTGGGCAATTCTCATAGAATCTTGAAAATTCTTGGGCGAGCTCGTAGAGGTAATTTGCTACTTTATGCGGGGCCATTTCGGCTACGGCATCATCTAACACTGTCTTGTACTCAAGAATTTTCTTAACTAGTACACGTTCGCTTGGTTGAAGGTCACTCGACCTCGTTCCCTCACGCCCGCCGTCGCGGGGTTCGGTCACTTCGCTCGGGTCGTGACCCTCGCGGGACACGGTCTCGTGACCTCCACCAAGTTCACCTACGTTCGCGAGAATTTTCTTAGCGCGGACGGCAGAGTACAATAGATATGGGCCGGAGTTGCCGGTCATTTTGACGGATTCTTTTGGATCGAAGATGATGTTGCCACCCATGCGGTATTTTAAAAAGGCGTACTTGGTGGCGGCTAGAGCAACTTTTTCGTCTTCTGAATTATATTCTTTCTTTAACTCGTCTTTGACCATATTTAGCACATCAACAGCCTTCAAGAAATTGCCTTTTCTGGAAGACATCTTTTCGTTTCCTGGGAGCTTAACAAGACCATGAGTTAGATGCGATGTCTTTTCTACTAATTCCGGCGCGTATTGCTCTACGGATTTTAATACAACTTTCATATATTCGAGCTGTTCACTACCGGTGATGACGACAGATTTATCGAAATGAAAATCATTGTATTTGGTGAAGATGAGACCTACGTCTTTGGCTTCGTAAGTTGGGACGCCTTCTTTATTAATAAAGACACGGGTGTGGAGGCCGAATTTGTCACCATCAAAGATAACAGCGCCATCGCTCATTTCATAAACGCCCTTTTCTAGCTCTTCTTTGACCTTGGCAAGGCCGAGCGCAGCAACGGTAGACTCTGGGTAGTATTTATCAAATTTTACGCCGATAGAAGCATAGAACTGTTTGAAATACTCGTAGGATAATTCCCTGCCTCTCCAGTAAAGGTCGGCGAGGCCGGTGCCGTGGATATCTTCGGCGTTGATTTTGTAAATTTCTTTGTTTAAAGCGGTAATTTCGGCTTTGGCGGATTCGTCGTCTTCGTAGGCAGCGGTGCCCTCTACGTAACATTTACCGATGTCTTCAATGGTAAGATTAGTCGTGCCCTTTTTTTGAAGTGCATACATGGTTTTGGCTACGTGAAGTCCAACATCACCGCCAAAATTGGCGCGGATGACGTTGGCGCCAGCATATTCAAAGAGACGAGAGATAGAATCGCCGACGATGCTAGTGTAAAGATGGCCGACGTGGAGGACCTTGAATGGATTTGGGTCGCTAAATTCACAGATGACGGTTTTGCCTGCAAAGGTGTCGGAACCAAGAGCGTAATTCGCTAAGGCTTGGTTTAAATAATCTTCAGACAAAGTGAAATTAATAAAGCCGGGTGCAGTGAGGCTAATTTGGAAGTTCTGCGAACCGCTTCGCTCGCGCCCGTTGGCCTTCGGCCATTCGCGTCCCAAGGGGCGAGCGTTACGGGGCTCGCTCGCTTGAAGCTCCTCGTTAGTCACAACGTTCGCAGAATTTCCAAATCTAGCCTCAATCTCACTAGCTATCTCCATTGGAGCCTTGTGGAGCTCCTTGGCAAGTTTGAGCGGAGCGTTAGAAGAATAATCTGCGTCAATATTCTCTGGCGCAGGAGAAATTTCTACGTCAAAATCAACGTCGTACAAATGTTTGATAGTTTGTTTTAATTGATTTTGAAACTCTTGCATAAAAGTATTATAACATATTATAGGGATATGATATAATGAGAGAAGTTGCGGGTATCGTATAGCGGCTATTATGTATCCTTCCCAAGGATGAGATCAGGGTCCGACTCCCTGTACCCGCACCAAAGGTTTAGATTCATGGAAAAATTAGGCAGTAATACTGGAGAGCAAGAAATACGTGCTTCTGGTGAGGAACAGGGTGATGCGCCGATTGAATTTGACCGTGAGAAAGCGCGGCAAACTATTGACGAGAAACGAAGAGAAATTGAAGAAAAAAAAGAAGCCACGTTTGGAGAATACTCTGCAAAAATTGACGCAATTGAATCCGCTGAAGTGCCGGAAGGCAAGTTTAAACTCCCGCAGGAGTGTTTTGAGGAAACGCGGAAAGCATTGGAAAGTGCGGCCGGAGATGGGTTCTCCGGAGGGAGAAATAGACTGCTCGAATTCTATATAAACCGACTAGGCAAGCTGGATGGAAAAATTGAGAAGGAAGTTGGCGAAAAGCTTTGGACGCTTTATTCTGATCCAGACATCAGCGTTGGTATACATGGCACCATCCAAGAGGCTACCCCAGAAAGTATGTCACCAGAGAACACATTTTTCAAAAATGGAGTTGGCTGTAATTATGGTGACCTAAGGAGGACTATTTCGTTTCAAGATCGGGGCATGATTCATGCCCACGGAGATGTTTCTTTTGCTAATTTGCTCAGTTATGATATTTCGCAAATTCCAGCGGGTGTTCCATTAACCGTAAAAAAGACGGTGAGAAAAGAGGAAGGAAAAGTAGTGCAATACGTTGATGAGGAAGTGCCGGCTAGACGATTCAATGTTATAGTAGCCATACCAAAAAATGTCAAAACCACAGATAAAGCTCTGCGTGGCGGAAAAGCCACCATTAAAACTAACAATGCTTTTCACGAAGGCGAGAAGCGAGAGGCTAGTGCCTTAAAAAGCGAGTTTATTGTTGGTATTTATGCGGATGGAGACCCAAATACTATTATTTGGAATCCTAATTTTGATGCGACAAAAATAAAAGAATTTGGCCAGGAGCGTGTGGCTGAAATCCAAGAAGAAACAAGAAGAGCAGAAGAGGAGCAGGCTCAGATAAGACAACAAGAACAAGAAAAAAAGACCAGCTTATTTGGAAAAATATTTGGAACCAGAAAGAGGAAGTGAGGCCATATTCATTATGGATTCTAGTAATATGCTTTTCTTGGAGTAATTAAAGTTATTATTGCGCGCCAACGCTTGAAGAGGTGTTTTTTATTGCTCTGGGGCGACTTCTAAATTTTGCTCTGGTGCAGGAGAGCTAGCGGTGATGAATTCAGAGATTTTGTTGTCGCTGCGGAGAGCTTCGAAACGTTGGCTAAACTCGGTAAACGGAACTCTAATAGAAACGAAGTTTACTTCATCATCGGTCTTTTTGATAAGTTTAACAAAGTAGTAACCGTCGCCATTAATAGAGACGAAGCGGCCACTTTGCTGGCCTGGTTCGAGTTTGATAGCCTCGGAAGCACGGCCGCCATCGATGTTTTGGCTGGAGACCATACCACCAGTTTCCTCGTAAATAATGCTAGAGCCAAGCGCTTCGGCTACGGCAGCGTAATCACCACCGTTCCCTGCTAGCATTTGTTCCACTTTGGTGGAAGTCTTGTTGGCTTTTTCGTCGATGGCCATTTCTACTTTGCTTTTGATAAGAGAAAGATATAAGATACGCTCGTATTCGCTTTTGTTTAAGCCGAAGTTATCGGAAACAATCTTGAGGAAGCTTTCTTCGCTGCGTTCGGTGCCACCGATGTTGAGGTGACGAGTAAATTCTTCGGCAATTTCATCGTTTGTAACGGTGATTCCCTGCTCGTTTGCAAGTTTGGTGGCGTAGGCGAATTCTTCGGCCTCGGTAAGAGCATCGCGGCGATACTGCGAACGCAAATCGTCTAGAGAGCCACGAGTATCGTTTTGACTAGATTGGCGCTCAACTGAGATTATACTGCTACGATAAAGCATTAGATAGTCTGAGAAAAGCACTTTTTCGCCATCGACTTCGGCGACTGGAACTGGGAGAATTTTGGTGATACGAAAAAGCATTTCGTCGGTCATGTTGAAACGGTAAAGTGCGAGCCAGCCGCTAGTGATAATGATACCTAGTACTACTATAGCAATAAGGACGGTATTAATTACAACGCGGTGCTTGGTCCACTGAAGAGGATACTTGAATTTGCGACCAGCAGCGAGGACTTCTTCCCTACGCTCTTCGACCTTTTCTTGTTCGGTCTTTTTGTCGTCTTTTCTCTTGAGTAATTTCATGATACAATTATAGCATAATTTTTGTGGCCCAGTAGGCTGAAGCCTTCCGGATCTGCATTCGCACTTTAAACAAATGCAAGCATTTGTTTAAATGCTCGTTTGGCCCGGTGGCTCAATGGATAGAGCAATTCCGTCCTAAGGAAGAGGTTGTGCGTTCGACTCGCACCCGGGTCACCATTGCAAACGAACTCGTTCCAGAACCACTACGTGGTATGAGCGAGCCGAACCTTCGGTGCGACTCGCACCCGGGTCACTATTAACATGTAAAGGAGAAAAATGAAAGTATTGTGCGTCAACGCCGGATCATCATCTTTGAAATTCCAGCTTTACGAAATGCCTGAGGAAATTTCCGTAATCAGTGGCTATGTAGAAAAAATCGGAGCAAAAGACAGTTTTTACACCATTAAATTCGAGGGCAAAAAGACTGAGGCCAAAAAAGAGATTAAAGACCATACCGAAGCCGTGGCAGTGATGCTAGAAGAGCTCGTAAACTATGGTGCGGTAGAGGATTTGTCCGAAATCCGTGGTGTTGGGCACCGTGTAGTACATGGTGGCGAAAAATACGCTAATTCTGTGATTATTACTGATGAAGTAATGAAAGATATCAAAGAGTTTACAAAGTTTGCGCCGCTCCACCACCCAGGCAATATTGCTGGGATTAAGGCGATGCAAAAGGCTCTACCTGAGGCTGTGCAAGTGGCTGTGTTTGATACCGCTTTCCACCAGACTATTCCAAAGGTACAATACATGTATCCCGTACCAATGAAATGGTACGAAAAATACGGTGTAAGAAAATATGGTTTCCATGGCACTAGCCACAAATATATCACCGAAGTGATGCAACAAAAACTTGGTAAAGAAGACATTAATCTCATTGTGTGCCATGTAGGTTCTGGTGCAAGTATTACCGCTGTAAAAGATGGCAAAAGCTATGATACCACGATGGGCCTTACTCCACTTGATGGTCTCATGATGGGCACTCGCTCTGGTTCTATCGACCCATCTATCATTAAATACATGATTGATGAGGCGGGCATGAAATACGACGAGATTGACGATGCGCTTAACAAGAAGTCTGGTCTTCTAGGTATTTGTGGCGCCAATGACAACCGCGACGTTGAAAAAGCCATCGAAGGTGGCGACGAAAACGCGCGCCTCGCACTTGATATGTATGTGGACCGTATTGTTCGCTACATTGCTGAGTACTATTTGGAGCTAGGTGGCGAAGTAGATGCGATTGTGTTTACCGCTGGCGTACTCGAAAATGGTGCTGAGACTCGTGAGTCTATTATTAATGGTCTGGCGCCACTTGGTATTAAGATTAATAAAGAAGTAAATGATGCTATTGCAAGCTTCAAAGAAATCACCAGTGGCATTATTACGGCAGAAGACTCAACTGTACCGGTATATGTAGAACCGACCAATGAAGAAGTCATGATTATCCGTGACGCCTACAAGTATTGCAAGTAAGACTAGGGCTTTTCAAACTTTCCTTTCCAGGACACGCTCGAGGGCGCTCGCCCAAGCTTATGGTCCTGAAAACGAAAGTTTGAGCGCCCCCGTGTTATAATTGAAATATGTATATCTCTGATTTAATCGAAGACTTTTTGGAACATCTGGAGATTGAGGCGGGGCGGAGTAAGCGGACGATCGAGAATTACCGGTTGTATTTGGAGCGGTTTTTGGAGATTTGCCAAGAGATTACTGGAAAAGACGACATCAAAGCATCTGATATTGATAGAGAGATGCTGCGTAAGTACCGCTTGAAATTAAATCGCTATGGCTCCACGCACGATAGCGAGGATCTTAAAGTTTTGACGCAGGCGTATCATTTGATAGCGCTACGGGGATTTTTGAAATACCTAACTAAGCGAGAGATAAAATCACTCGACCCTTCCCTGGTGGAGCTACCAAAGATGATTAGAAAGCAAGTAACGTTTTTACATTTTGATGAAGTAGAGAGCATGCTAGACCAAATAGACACTTCGAACGAAACCGGCCTTCGCGACCGCGCAATCATAGAGCTTTTGTACTCTGGTGGACTACGTGTAAGCGAGCTGGTGGGGCTAGACAGGGGGTCGATTAATCTTGGCCGGCGCGAGTTTATGGTACGTGGAAAAGGCAGTAAAGACCGGCCGATATTTATTAGCCAGTCTGCGGCGGATAGAGTGCAGGATTATCTAGATGCGAGGACCGATTCCCTGCCGGCGCTGTTTCTTAATAACAGCAAGAATTTGCAAACGGCGGATACGTCTGGTAATTATCGCCGGATTACGGCACGGAGCGTGGAAAGAATTGTAGAAAAGTATGCGCGGATGGCGGGGATTACAAAACATGTGTCGCCACACACGCTCAGGCATTCTTTTGCGACGGATCTTTTGATGAACGGGGCGGATATTCGTGCGGTGCAGTCCATGCTAGGACACGCGGATATTTCTACCACGCAAATCTATACGCACGTAACGGATGCGCATCTAAAAGAGATTCACGATAAGTTTCATTCGGAAACTAAATAGAAATTATTTTCTCCACAAGGCATAGAGGGTGAGAGTTTTGCCAGCCCAGCTTTGTGTGGCACCGGCGCCAATAGTTGCTTCATTGTCAAAATAACTAACACCAGCGCCATTACATTCACTGGCATTTGCGACTGGTTTGGTGCACCAACCTACAAATATCCATCCGTTACGAGTGAAAGTATTGGAATTAATGCTGCCGCTCGAGCCACTATCGATAGTTTGGTTTGGCATGGAGCCAGTGCCGCCATTAGGATCAAAGGCAATGGTCATTTGCCCTTTCCAAATGGCATAGAGGGTGAGAGTTTTGCCAGCCCAGCTTAAAGTGGCGTTGGCATCGAAGGATGCTCCGTCGTCGAAATAACTAACGCCAGTGCCGCTACATTCGCTAGCGTCTGCGACCGGTTTAGTGCACCAACCTACAAATCTATAGCCATTGCGCGTGAATATGTTAGCATTGAAATTACCATTTAGACCGCTAGGGATAGTTTGGTTAGGCATGGAGCCAGTGCCGCCATTAGGATCAAAGGCAATGGTGATTCCTTGACCATTAATCCAGTTGGCATAAAGTGTAACTTTTACATTGTCTATGTTCGGACTCCATAAATCACCTATGCCGCATTTTTTAGCCAAATCGACAACCATTAACCCAGAGTTTCCTCCTTGAGGAAAGACGGCGGTAGTTCCACTCTGAGAGTCCTTGCAATACCAGGCTCCACTGCTATCTATACGGTAGCCATCCCTAACAAGATTGATGTAGCTAGGGTCGCTTGGATTAATGAGGCCACTAGATACCGTATAATCATT
>JAEIGA010002716.1_pt1 | contig 28040 bp, 20 predicted proteins | sample 9270691 | NCBI WGS metagenome assembly JAEIGA01 (sample SAMN17057246, study PRJNA624740) | gut metagenome | biome: biome; isolation source: fecal sample | host: Bos grunniens | place: China: Xizang | collected 2019
AAAATCTCCTATAGGCCCCGATTTTGAAGCATGTGTAGATGGCATCCACTTTACTGATATGGGCTTTGTCAGAGTTGCGGAGTTCTTTATGAAGTGGTTGAAATAGTTGGAGTTAAGGGAATTTTAATTGGATTTGTAGAGTTTGACTGGAATTAAATTAGGAAGAGTTTGATTGAGAATTAACTGAAAGTTCGATTGGAATTTAATGGTGAGTTTAATCGGGAATTAATTGTGATACAGAATTATGGAAAATAATATGAATGATACTGAGTTGGCGGGAGTGAATGAAAATCTTCCACGCAGACAGATTGTCCTTGATAAGTTGAACGAGTGGGGGATTCCCTTTACCATGTATGAGCATCCGCCACTACCTACAATTGAGATGGCTCTGGAGTACTGGAAAGATATTGAGGCTACCCACTGCAAGAATCTCTTCTTCAGGAACCATAAGGGTAACAAACACTATCTTGTGGTTTTTGAGTGCCACCAGCAGATGGCCATACACGATATTGAGAAGATGCTGCACCAGGGCAAGCTCAGCTTTGCATCTGAGCAGAGGATGGAGAAGTATCTTGGCTTGAGACCGGGCTCTGTATCTCCATTCGGGCTCATCAATGATACAAATAGGGAGGTTAAACTCTTCCTTGACAAGAACCTCAAGGATGCTCCATTATTGAGTTTCCACCCCAACGACAACACCGCAAGCCTTGTTGTAAAGAATGAGGATCTGATGCGCTATCTTGAACTTTGGGGCGGAGAGTGGGAGTTCCTGGAGTTGTATTGATTTGAGAGTCTGTTGCATTATAATGAAGGTTGGTACTTTAGTAATTACAGTACCAGCCTTTTTTTTGTCTCTGCCGCCATTCTGCCATTAAATAGCTTTTTAAACCTTAAAAATATGATATACGGATATATAAGAGTTAGTAGCGATAAGCAGACGGTTGAAAATCAGAGATTTGAAATTAATAATTTTTGTCAGAAGCACTCTTTGAAGATAGATGGATGGATTGAAGAGACAATAAGCGGCACCAAAAATTACAATAAGAGGGCTTTGGGAAAATTGCTTAGGCGTATAAGAAAAGATGATTTGATCATTTGTGCGGAACTGTCGAGGTTGGGAAGAAATCTCTTCATGATTATGGAGATTCTAAATATCTGCATGACAAAGGAGTGCAGGGTTTGGACAATCAAGGACAATTACCGGCTTGGAGATGATATACAGAGCAAGGTGCTTGCGTTTGCATTCGGGCTCTCCGCTGAGATAGAGAGAAGCCTTATCAGTCAGCGGACAAAGGAGGCATTGGCAAGAAAAAAAGCCGAAGGGGTAAAATTGGGCAGGCCTAAGGGCCGTAAAAACAATGAGTTGAAATTGGCTGCCAAGAATGAATTTATTTTGCGCTCTCTTGCGAATGGAGTCCCAAAAGCTAAAATTGCCAGAAAACTGAATGTGAGCAGAGGTACATTGTACTACTTTTTAAGGCGTCAGGAGGTGTAGGAGCTGTAGGGTTTGCAAATTGACACTCCTTTTGCAATATTGAGGCAGGCTGGTTGTATTTGCCGTAGACAAAAGGAGGGCAACCCTACGGCTGCCCTCCCATATCTTTAGCAGATTTTGGAATCTGCATCTTATTTATGCCATTAGCATCTGTCTCCGCAGGTAGCTACAAGGTTTCTGTCACCATAACCGTTGTCTACACGTGCAACTGCAGGCCAGAACTTGTTCTCTCTGATCCAGTCAAACGGATATGCTGCAACTGTTCTTGAATATTTGTGGTTCCACTCGTCTGAACAAACCTCTTCTGCTGTATGAGGCGAGTTCTTGACAGGGTTGTCATTTGCATCATACTCACCGCTTTTGATCTTCTCGCACTCAGCTTTGATCTGCTTCATTGTGTCAACAAATCTGTCAAGCTCTGCAAGGGGCTCACTCTCTGTAGGCTCAACCATCAATGTCTCATGCACAGGGAATGAGAGTGTAGGAGCGTGGAATCCATAATCCATAAGACGTTTTGCCAAATCAGTAGCATCCACACCATACTCTGCCTTGAAATGCTGGCAATCAACAATACACTCGTGGGCAACTCTGCCGGTTGCTCCGCAGTATAGAGTCTTGAACTCAGGTGCAAATTTTACTGCCATATAGTTTGCGTTTAGGATAGCAATTTGTGAAGATTTTTTCAAACCTTGTGCGCCCAACAATTTGATGTATGCATGGGTGATAGGCAATAGAAGAGGGTTTCCGTAAGGAGCTGCAGAAACAGCCTCAACACCTTTTCCGCCGCACTCAGCATCTTCCGGATGGCCTGGAAGGTATGGAGCAAGAGCTGATGTACAGCAGATAGGGCCAACGCCAGGACCGCCACCACCATGAGGCATTGCAAATGATTTGTGAAGGTTCAAGTGGCATACATCTGCGCCAATATGGCCAGGGTTGGTCAGGCCTACCTGTGCGTTCATGTTTGCACCGTCCATATATACCAAACCGCCATTTTCATGGATAATATCCATAATCTCCTTAATCTTAACCTCAAATACACCGTGTGTAGAAGGGTAAGTGATCATAAGGCCTGCCAAGTTTTCCTTGTTCGCAACAGCCTTCTCCCTCAACTCATCAACATTGATGTTTCCGTTCTCATCACAACCTACAAGAACAATGGAGAAGCCTGCCATAGCGGCACTTGCAGGGTTTGTTCCGTGTGCAGAGGTCGGGATAATCATGATATTCCTGTTCTCACCGCCATTTGCCCTGTGGAAACCTCTTATTGTCATAAGGCCTGCATACTCACCGGCAGCACCGGAGTTAGGCTGCAAAGAGCATGCGTCAAAACCGGTAATGACTGCCAAATCGTGCTCAAGCTCTTTGACAAGCTGCATATAACCCTGAACCTGATCTTTTGGTGCAAATGGATGCACATTGCCCAATTCGCTCCAGCTTAGAGGCAACATCTCAACAGCTGCATTCAATTTCATGGTACAAGATCCAAGAGGAATCATTGAGTGGGCCAACGAAATGTCTTTTCTCTCAAGTTTCTTGATGAAACGCATCATTTCAGTCTCTGAATGGTATGAGCTGAAGACCTTCTCTGTAAGGATTGGAGTCTCTCTCTGCATGAATCCGTTGTCTGCATTGCCGCATCCGCAACCACCAGGCTGTGTGCCGAAGATTGCAAGCACCGCCTTGGCCTCATTGCAGTCAGTGAGCTCATCAAAGCTGATTCTTATGCTGTTTGCAGTGTACTGGAAGTTGTATCCTGCTGCAAGTGCCTTCTCCTTGATCTGAGCAATATCCAAAGCTGCGCCTGACTTGCCTGTAATTTCGATTGTATCAAAGAATTTGTCGGTAGCCAACTCATAACCTGCCTCTTTAAGGAATGATGCAACTGCATGTGCATAGTGGCTCATCTTTGCTGCAATATCCTTGACGCCTTGAGGGCCATGGTATACTGCGTACATGCCGCTCATTGTTGCCATAAGGGCTGTAGCTGTACAAACGTTTGAAGTGGCTTTCTCTCTCTTGATATGCTGCTCACGTGTCTGAAGGGCAAGCCTTAGTGCCTGATTGCCCAATCTGTCAACAGAAACACCGATGATACGGCCGGGGATTTGTCTCTTGTATGCATCTTTTGTAGCCATGAAACCTGCTACAGGACCGCCAAAGCCCATAGGCAAACCGAATCGTTGTGAACTTCCCACTGCTATATCTGCGCCCCAGGCTGCAGGCTCTTTAAGTACAGCCAAAGCCATAAGGTCGCAATATGCTGTTACCAAAGCTCCGTTTTCATGGGCCTTGTTGCAGAACTCGGCATAATCCCTTACCTCGCCATTTGCAGCAGGGTATTGCACAATTGCACCGTAGCATTTGCCGCCAAACTCAAAATTCTTATAGTTTCCAACCTCAATCTCAATGCCAAGGCCTTTTGATCTTGTCTTGAGCACCGACAATACCTGAGGATATATGTGCTCATCAACAAATACCACATTCTTGCCCGCCTTTACAGCATCTCTGCTTCTCAACTCATACATCATTCTCATTGCCTCACCTGCCGCCTGTGCATCATCAAGCATGCTGCAGTTTGAAAGAGGAAAACCGGTGAGGCTGCTTATCATTGTCTGGAAAATGAGCAGTGCCTCAAGACGGCCCTGGGAAATCTCAGCCTGATATGGGGTGTAAGATGTATACCAGCAAGGGTTTTCAAAAATATTGCGTGTGATTACAGGAAGGACTCCGGTTCCAAAGTAACCGCCTCCTATCAAAGAACGGAAATTCTTGTTCTTGGCAACCATAGCCTTGAGGTTTGCCAGATATGCATTTTCCGAAACGGCTGGAGTAAGATCCAAATCCTTGTCCAGCAAAATATCTGAAGGAACAACCTGTTTTGTAAGTTCATCCAATGATGAAACATTCAAAACTTCCAACATCTTCTGAATGTCCTTTTCTCTCGGACCAATGTGTCTGTCTGTAAATGTAAAAGCCATATTTGTTATTTGTTTTATTTGTTTGATTCCTGTTTGTAGTTAATCAAGCAAATATAGTTAAATTCTCTAATATTTTTGTAATTAAAAAAATATCTTATTTTTGCGAAATCAAAAACCTACAATTATGAGTTTATTTAGTAAGAAAATTTCCGAGCTTCAGGAGAGGACGGCAAAGGCCGTTCAGGGTGGAGGCGACAAAGCCATTGCAAAACAGATAGCAATGGGAAAACTCCCTGCCAGGGAGAGAATAAACAAGTTGCTGGATCCGGGTTCTTTTTATGAGTATGACCTCTTTATAGAGCATGATGCGAGAGAATTCGGTATGGAGAACAAGAGTTTGGCCGGAGACGGAGTTGTTATCGGAACAGGAACAATCAATGGCAAGCCGGTAGCAATTTATGCACAGGACTTTACAGTTGCAGGAGGATCTTTGGGATCCATGCATGCAAGAAAAATAACCAAAATAATGGATTACTCTTTGAGAATGCGTATACCTCTTATTGGAATCAATGACTCGGGAGGAGCGCGTATTCAGGAGGGTGTCAACTCGCTTGCAGGCTACGGCGAGATCTTTTTCAGAAACACACTTGCAAGTGGTGTTATTCCTCAAATTTCGGTAATCCTCGGACCATGTGCCGGCGGTGCCGTATATTCACCTGCGTTGACAGACTATGTATTTGTGGTAGACAAAATATCAAAGATGTTCATTACAGGCCCTGAGGTTATAAAGTCTGTTTTGGGTGAGGAGATTGATATGGAGTCTTTAGGTGGAGCGAGAGTACATTGCGAGACTACAGGAAATGCCCATTTCTTTGCAGAGAGTGAGGAGCAGTGCTTTGAACAGATAAAGGAGCTGTTGTCATATATTCCTGCGCATAACCAGGAGAAGCAGGAACCTATAAAGACTAAGGAGCCATTGAAAAAGTATAAAATTGACAATATAGTTCCTGCAGATCCTACATCTCCGTATGATGTTAGAAACGTAATAAAAGCCATTACAGACAATTCTGAATTTATAGAGGTTCAGGAACTTTGGGCTCCAAATATAGTGATAGGCTACGGAAGGGTTGGCGGAAGAACCGTGGGTTTTGTTGCTAACCAGCCTATGGTGCTTGCCGGAGTATTGGATTGTGACTCATCTGACAAGGCAGCAAGATTCATCCGTTATTGTGATGCCTTTGAGATTCCGATAGTTACATTGGAGGATATGCCGGGTTACTTGCCTGGTGTCGATCAGGAGCATGCCGGAGTTATCCGTCACGGAGCCAAATTGCTGTATGCATATTCAGAGGCAACTGTTCCAAAGGTTACCATCATTTTGAGAAAGGCTTACGGTGGTGGATACATTGCAATGAACTCGCGCCACTTGCGTGCGGATTTCGTATTTGCATGGCCTACTGCAGAGATTGCAGTGATGGGACCGGAGGGTGCAGCAAATATTATTTTCAGAAAAGAGATCATGGAGGCTGCAGATCCTAATGAGATGAGGAAGCAGAAGGTTCAGGAGTACAAAGATAAATTTGCAAATCCGTATGTTGCGGCAGCAAAGGGCTATATTGACACTGTCATTCCACCTGCAGATACAAGAAAATTTATACTTCATGCATTGGAAATCTCTACAAACAAAGTGCTTAAGCGTCCAGTGAAGAAGCATGGTGTTCCACCATTTTAATCTTCCCGACAGCTCAGTATGTTCAATATTTAACAGGAGGTCAACAAATGGAAGAGAATAATAAAGAAATTGTATCCTTGCACGAGGTTGGTGATGCTGTACTGATGTCAGATGATCCTAATCTGTTCACAGATCATATCCAGGTATTTACCGAGGGAAGGAAGTACAAGACTTTGCTTACAAAAAAGTTTGCGGAGAGAAAAAGGTGGGTAGCTCCCAATCCAAACCTTATAGTTTCACATATACCGGGTGTGGTTGCATCTATAAATGTCAAGGAGGGCCAGAAGGTGAAAAAAGGTGCCAAACTTATGATTTATGAGGCGATGAAGATGAAAAATATCATCAATGCACCATTTGATGGAACTATAAAGAGCATTGCTGTAAAGGAGGGTGAGAATTTGCCTAAAGGAGCAGTGCTTATAGTTATGGAGTAGACTGATATACAAGTGTGCCGGATAGTCCGGTCTGCAGATTAAGGCTTGCAACAGCGAGATCTCAGGATCCAAAGCCGTTGCAGGCCTTTTTATATCTTTCAGGCTAATAGTCGAACGAAAGGAGCGTTTTAATTAATCAGATTGAAAGTGTCCTTCTGCAGTCAGAAATCATCTATAGAATGTGGTATAAGCTTAAATCATAGATTTTTGTTGGTTTTAAGAAAAAGTTTTTAAATAAAATTGAATAATTATTCTTAAAAAAATTAAGAATAAGGGGTGGTATTGTAACAATTTTAAATATTCAGTCAGATAAATTTTGGATTTTTATAAAAAACATTTATCTTAGTAGCCTGTAAATTAGGCTGGTTATATTATTGAACGTAGAAAAAAAATATTATATTTGCGTTTGTGTACAAAAATATCGCTGGTTATTTTTATACAGAAAGGCTCGTAAAGAGCTGATAATAACTAAAAACCTAAAATAACTTTAATATTAACTTAATTTTTAACAAATGAAAAGTGTCAAACTATTTTTCACATCACTTGTAGTGTTGTTGGCAGCTGTAACAGGCTATGCTCAGGATATACAAGTGAAGGGTGTTGTGTCAGACGCAACAACCGGTGAGACAATTCCATTTGCTTCAATTCAGGTAAAAGGAACAACGAAGGTTGCCACAACAGATCTAAATGGTGCATATGCCATTTCGGCTCCTGCTGATGCGATATTGGTAGTTTCTTTTGTTGGATATGCAGAAGCAGAAGTTCCTGTAAACGGACGCTCAATTGTTAACATAGCAATGGAGCAGGATTCAGAGCAGTTGGATGATGTGCTTGTAGTTGCGTACGGAACTGTAAGCAAGGAGGCTAAGACTGGATCTGTAACAACCGTAAAATCAGAATCTATTGGTGATGCTCCTGTCGCTTCAGTGGAGAAGATGTTGGCTGGTAAGATGGCTGGTGTGCAGATTTCTTCATATTCAGGACAACCTGGAGCTCCAACTACAGTCCGTATTCGCGGTATCTCTTCAATTGGTGCAGGCAGTGATCCTCTATGGGTTGTTGACGGTGTTCCAATTATGACAAATGACCAGAATGTAATGTCAAATGTAGGTGCAGGTAGCGGTACAACAATGTCTTCTATCAACCCTAATGATATTGAGAGCATTACAGTATTGAAAGATGCTGCTGCAGCATCAATTTACGGATCACGTGCTGCCAATGGTGTAATCCTTGTAACAACCAAGAGCGGTAAACAAGGTAAGGCATCTTTCACTGCACGTGCGAAAGTGGGTGTTACCCAGTTGTCAAATGATAAGAATTTCAGACCTGCATCTCCTGAGCAGACAATCGCGTTCCACCGTGACATGTTGACCAATGCCGGTTACAATCCTGATGAACTTCGTCCTCTATCTATGCTTGATTTGGAGATGACTGACTGGATGGATCACTTTACAAGAGTTGGCCGCATGCAGGAGTATGAGGTAAATGCAATGGGTGGTAATGATAAAGGTACTTTCTATACATCATTGGCATACCATGATGAGACCGGTATTTATTATGGTGTAGATTACAAGAGATTTACAGCTCGTGTAAATGCAGACTACAAACTTTTGAAGAACTTGAAAGCAGGCGTTAATGTAAATGCCGGTTACTCGGACCAGAATTCAGGTCAGATGGGTAGATTGTTCTATTCAAACGGTGCGTATGCAATGTGGAATCTTCTTCCATGGGAGAAACCTTATGATGAGGATGGTAACCATAATGTAGATCTTCCTAACAACTCAAATACCAACCCGAGAGCTAATGCCGAGTATGATGAGTACAACGACAAATCATACCGTTTCCAGGGTCAGATGTTCTTGGAGTACAAGCCTATCAAACAGATCACAATCAAGACTAACAACAGTGCTGAGATGAGTCTTGTGAACTCAAGACAATACTGGGCACCGGAGACAAATCAGGGTGAGACAACACTTTGGATGTACAGAAGCGAGGAGTACAGACTTTTGACATCAAACACTGTTTCTTACGATGATATCTTTGCTGACAAACACTCTGTAAGAGTTATGGTTGGTCAGGAGGCACAATATGATGGCTACAATTACTTGGGTGGAAAATCTCCTCAAGTCGATCCTGCTATTCCGTTCCCTAATACAGGCTCTGCAGCAACTGACGAGTTTTACTATGGCGAGAGCGAGGAGACTTTGCTTTCATTCTTTGGAACAGCAGACTACAACTATGAGTCAAAATACTACGCACAGGCATCTGTACGTTATGACGGTTCATCACTATTTGGTGCAGATACCAAATGGGGTCTCTTCTGGAGTGCATCTGCATCATGGAACTTGCACAATGAGAACTGGCTTAAGAGTGTAGACTGGTTGAACACTTTGAAAGTGAGAGCATCATACGGTGTAAACGGTAACAACAATATTGGTAGATATAAGGCTTATGGTCTTTATGCAACATCTCCATACAACGGTATTACAGGTATGCTTCCTTCAACAAGTGCCAACCCTAAACTTTCATGGGAGAAGAACAAGACTTGGAACGTCGGTGTAGACTTTGCATTCTTCGACAGATTCAATGGTAGCGTTGATTTCTATAAGAGAAATACCGAAGATATGTTGTTGAACAAACAGATCCCTCAGACTTCAGGTTTCAGCTCAAATCTAATGAACATTGGTGCTATTGAGAATAAAGGTGTTGAGATTATGTTGGAAGGTGACATCATGAGAACACAGGATATTACCTGGACAGCAGGATTCAATATCTCATTCAACAGATCTAAGGTTATTGACCTTGCAGACTCTGAGTTCTTGACAGCAACTGACCCAAGAAGTACAGACAGTTCTCCTGTAAGAATCGTTCCTGGAAAGAGCATGTATACTTTCTATGTACGTGACTGGTATGGTGTAAACCCATCAAACGGTGAAGGTTTGTTCTACGCAGAGGATGGTTCACTTACAAATGACAGAAACAAGGCAAGATATATTTATGCAGGTTCTCCTGAGCCAAAAGCTCTTGGTGGATTCAATACACAGTTCTCTTGGAAAGGTTTGTCATTGAGTGCATTCTTCGAGTACACCATCGGTAATAAAGTGATGAATGCAAATATTTACGGATGGTATGATGATGACATCAATGTACCTGTAAACAACCTTGCATTGGATTATTGGAAGAAACCTGGTGACAACGCTACATATCCAAAACCTGTTTACGGTTCATCAAGCGTTTATTATGCAGGTTATTCAACACGTTTCATTCAGGATGGAAGCTATTTGAGAATAAAAGATGTAACCCTATCATATACACTTCCTCAGAACATCACCAAGAAAGCTGGTATGAATAATGTTAAGGTGTACGTAAGTGCAATTAACCCTTATACATTCCACGATGTTGACGGCGTATTTGATCCTGAGTTGGGTTCATTGGGATATGATTCAGGTGGTGGATACTCAATGGTTAAATCATTTATTGGCGGTTTGGAGATTACTTTCTAAAAATTACGAAGATGAAAAAGATTAAAATATTATTATCACTAATTGTCGCCATTTCTCTTGCAAGTTGCTCAGACTTCCTTGAGAAAGCACCTACAACATCTCAAAGTACAGAGGTAACTCTAAGCAACTTTGCAGGTCTTGACAAGTCTACATATGGCGCATACAGTCCAATGTACAGCTGGTACAGCGGTTCATACATAGTTACCTGTGAGATGCGTTCAGGTAATGGACGTAGGGATCCTAACTGGACAACCGGACGTTTCTATACAGAGTATATCTGGAACTATTCTGCTGATGTTACTTCAGGAATGTGGGGTAGTGCATACTATGTAATATCTGCAGCGAACAACGTAATCAATAACCTTGAGGGCAAGGATAGTGAGAGCGGTGTTACTGCACAGGATTTGAATAACCTTAAGGCTGAGTGTCTGTTCATCAGAGCATTGAACTACCACACACTATTGCTTTACTATGCACAGCCGTATACTTATCAGCCTGATGGCCTTGGTGTTCCAATCATGTTGGTAACAGAGATCAGCACTCCTGCAAGAAATACAGTCAAAGAGGTTTACACCCAGATTGTAGCAGACCTTAAAGAGGCTGAGTCAATCATTGCTGAGGATTATGAGAGAGCAGGTGTTGTTGATGCAAAATCAGTTGTTTCAAAACCTGCAATCCAAGCACTTCTATCAAGAATCTATTTGTACATGGGCGATTGGCAGAATGCTGCAGACTATGCTACCAAAGTTATTGACAACGCACAGTTCTCACTTTGGACTGCAGAGGAGTATCCTACTGTATGGACTAAAGAGGTTGCAGACGAGGGCGGTGAGGTTATCTTTGAGTTCTACGGCAAGAAGTCAAACGACTACTACAACTCATGGGATGACATTTCATACGTAACAAATCCTGATGGTTACAAAGATGGTGGTGCAAGTGCAGATTTGACTGACTTGTTTGCTGAGGGTGATGTAAGGGCTTCATTGTTCCGCACTTCAAAGGATGCTGAAGAGAAGACTTCACAGCTTTATACAACCAAATATGCAGGTAAAGGTGACGGTACACCTGATTGTAACAATATCATTGTTCTACGTCTTTCTGAGATGTACTTGAACAGAGCCGAGGCTATCCTTAACGGTGCAAATGTTGCCGGCACAACTGCAATTGCAGATGTAAATGCCATTAGAGCAAACAGAGGTGTTGAGCCTTTGAAGAGCTTGGGCTTTGCAGATGTCAAACTTGAGCGTCGTCTTGAGTTGAACTACGAGGGTCACTATCTATGGGATCTTGCACGTTGGGGCGATCCTGTTCAGAGAACTGACTTTACTGCTGCAGACAGTTTCAAGGATATTCCATTCCCAAGCTACAAATGGGCTCTTCCTATCCCTCAGAGAGAGATAGACATCAACCCTAACCTTGTACAGAATCCAGAATATTAAAAAACGGAAATACAATGAAAAAGATAATATTATTACTTAATGTATTTGCTCTATGTCTGCTTGCATCTTGTAATCCTAACAAGATTGCTGAGTTTGATGACAAAGATGCCTTTGTTGCGTTCGGCGGAGCAAATTATGCTATCACAGAAGATGGCACATCTATCAAGGTTCCTGTGACATTGGCTTCTGTTAAAGGTCTTGATGCAACTGTTACAGTTGAAGGTGTAGACGGTACTGCAAAAGCGGGTGTTGACTATAATATTGCAACATCATCATTGCAGTTCAACTCTACAACAAGAACTGCTTATGTTGAGGTAAGCATCATCAACAGACCAGGTGAGTATACAGGTGACTTGAATTTTACACTTAAATTCGGTAACCTTGGCGGTCTAAATGCAGGATTCCAGTCTACAACTACCATTACAATTAATGACCTGGATCACCCTCTATCATTCATTTTGGGTGAGTATACTGCAAGCGGTGTATCATATTGGGATGGTCCAATAACCTGGACTATGACATTGAAGAAGGATCCTGCTGATGATTCAAAAGTATGGTTCGACAATATTTTCGGAGATTCAGGTTGGGCTGGTGATGATACCATGTTCTACGGTGTTGTAAGCCAAGACAAGACAACCATTACCATTCCTTTGGGACAGACATCAGAGTATACCTATTCAAACGGCAAACCTCTAATCCTATTGGGATTGACTTCTGACCTTTATGGCTATGACAGCGGTAATGTTATTGTAACCATTAAGGATGATGGCAAGAATCTTGACTTTGGAAAAGAGTATGGTTTCTGGGTTCAGATTGTTGATACCGGTAACATTGCAATTGTGCTTCCTGGTATAACTGCAACAAAAAAATAGTTGATATATAAAATCAATTAACATATTGGCTTCCTTTCGTTTGAAAGGAAGCTTTTTTTTTGTAGATTTGTCAATACGATTGTTAATTTTTTAATCCGATAATTTTGAATTATGGCTAAGAGAAAAATTTTGTTTTTATTTACGTGTTTCTTCGCGGCAATAAGCGCTGTACAGGCACAGGAGCCTACAACAACGTGGCCATATATCTTCAATGATTTTCAATCCTCCACAATCTATCTGAGGGCTGGGGGCAAAATGGAATATACTGCAAATATCCATTTGGGAAACAGTACCCTGCATTATATTGACGGTAATGATGTAAAGGAGTCAAAGTCCAAGGATATTCTTTTGGTCTCGATTGCCGACAGAAAGTTCATGAGCGTCAATGGAAAACTCATGGAGGTTGTTGCTGAGCAGGATGGCGGTTTTGTGGCGAAATTGAGAGTGATTGATTTTACAAGACTCAATGAGACCGGTGGCGCTTACGGAGCCTCATCCAATACTCTCTCTACAAAGGCTCTCACCTCTATTGAAGGTATAGGATCTGTCACAAATCATGCCCTTCAGGTGGCCAATAAGGAGAATGGAAAGGAGCTCCCTCTGAAAAGTGAGTACTATATAGTTGCAGCCGGAAGTGTCTATCCTGCCGACAAGTCCCTCTTCTTGGATCTTGTTCCTGCTGATAAAAAACAAAGTGTGAAGGAGTTTGTTAAGAAGAATAAAATCAGATGGAGCAAACCTGAGGATTTGATAAAACTGATTGATCTTCTCAAATAATATTTACAAAGTGAAGTGCCATGCCCTTGTGGCAAGGTAGAGTGGAATTTGTGTATTGCAATAAATGATTGACCTATGAGTAAAGTAAAATATCTTTTATCGTTTTTGACCGTGTCGCTTTTTCTACTGGTGTCATGTACCAAAGAGGAAGAGGCTAAAATAGATGTTTCATCAACATCTCTGGATGTTACATCCGGTGCTGCAAAGTTTACCGTAACCTCAAATGTAAAATGGACACTTTCGCAGAGTGGGGAGTTTAATTTTACAGTCTCTCCGACAAGTGGTGAGGCCGGTACAACAGAGGTGAGCGTAAGTGCATACTCTGCAAACAATGCTGATAAAGCCAGAACTTCGACCATTACAATAACAGGAGGTTCAGCGACTGCAGCTGTAAGTGTGTCGCAATCTCCAGTCATCTTCACTCTCTCCTCCGATGTGTTGCTGATGGAGGCCCAGGAGAGCACAAAATCGATAACCGTAACCAGCAATACAGAGTGGAATGTAAACGGCATAACAATTCCTAACTGGATCAAGTCCATTACTCCAACTGCAACAAGCGGCAACGGCGAAATAAAGATTACAGTAAATGAGAATACCAGCCGTTTGTCGGAAAATACATTCCTTTTGAGAATATCATACGGAGGTTCATTGAGCAAGTCCGTGGAGATAAAACAGAATGCAGCGTACAACAATCCGCCTACCAAACCTGCAGGTCTTAAACCGGAGGATAATGCCACTGATGTTTCTATGATGCCGTTTTTCAGTTGGGAGGCCTCTTCTGATGTGGAGGGCGACGAAATTACATACTATGTGCATCTTTCAACCGACGGAAAGAGTTGGAAGCGCATATCGGCAGGTAAATCTACATCTGTACCGCTTCCTTCAACAATGGGCGTGCTTCAGAACAATACCAGATACTATTATAAAGTGTCGGCAGATGATGGTCACAATGAAGGTGTAACGGAGTCCGATGTCCAGACCTTTACGGTTTCTTCAGAAAAAGATGCCTATGCCGACGGCGATTATATGGTGTATATGGAGAGTTCAAAACCAAATCCGGTTGTATTTGTCTTTACCGGTGACGGCTATCTTGCCGAACACTATAAATATGGCGGCAATTTTGACCAGGATGTGAACGAGGCCATTAATGCACTTTTCAATATGGAGCCGTACAAGAGCTATAAAGAGTATTTTACAGTCTACAAGATTGCTGCCTACAGCAACCAGACCGGTATAACCAACAAAACAACCAATGATATAAGGGATACCAAATTCAAACTTGAGTGGGAAGGCGGACGGTCTACAGGCATAAACTGCAATGATGATATAGTTTTTGAATGGGTGCAGAAAATCCCGGAGGTGACAAGCGAAGTGCTCAGAAAGGGTGCTATTGGTGTGATCAGCAATGCCGATGTCTATGCCGGAACCTGCATCTCTTACAGCGACGGCATGAGCATATCAATGATTCCATATTTAAGGGGCTCAACCAGTCAGACAACCACCTTTGCAAATGTAATTGTGCATGAGATGGGTGGACATGGCTTCGGACGTCTGGGAGACGAGTACAAGAACTACAACGAGAAGGCTCCGCAGGATAGGATAGATGCAATCCTTTCATTCCAGAATGACTGGAGTTGCCCGTTCTACATGAACTTGTCGGTATATCCGCAGCAGAGCAAGAGTCTCTGGGCTCATTTTGCGGGTCTTGAGGGATACTCGCATGTAGGCATGTTTGAGGGCGGCGGTCTTTATACGCAAGGTATATGGCGTCCTGAGCAGATCAGTTGCATGGAGGACAACAGAATGTACTACAACTCTCCAAGCCGTTTCTACATTGTGAAGAGACTTCTTGAGGCGGCAGGGGAACTTGAACCATATTCAGATGATGATACCGAAGAGGTAAGGGCGCAGAAGTTAGCGGCGGCCATGGCAAGGTTCCTTGAAAGGGATGTCCAGAGGACAGACAATACCCAATCCAATACCAAAGGTTGGGAGGGAGTTCCGTATGATTTCATTCCTCTTGGCCCTACAAGATTTGTGGTTGTTGAGGAGTAGAGGAGTGTAATGTAATGGCTGTCGGGAAGAAGGCGGCCATTATTTTTATATGTCAGATTTTGCCGTTGGGATGCGGTTTGATGTAATGGCAATAATGTGAGGAGATTATATGGTTGGAGATGGATTTGAAGCGGAAAGCCGCTCGCAAGTGGGCAGGAAGGGTGAAGATGTGGCCTTGAAGTATCTTCAGGAGAGGGGGATGAGGCTGGTGGCACGTAATTGGAGAAGTGGACACAAAGAGCTGGATCTCATTATGGATGATGGTGAGTTCTTGAGGATTATAGAGGTGAAAAGCCTCAATTATCCCAACACAAATGATCCTTTCTGTGCGGTTGATAATAAAAAGAGAAGGAGGATAGTGGCTGCTGCACACCATTTTGCATTGCTTCACAATGTGGGCAAAGAGGTGGTTTTTGACGTTGTAAGTGTGCTCTTTAACGGCAACAATTATAGAGTTGAATATTTTGAGGAGGCATTTTCTCCTTGTTGTTTATGATAAATAATTGAAAATAAGATATGGGAAGAGAGAACAAGTATTGTATAATTATGGCCGGCGGTATAGGAAGCCGCTTTTGGCCGGTTAGCAGAAATGCAAAACCAAAACAGTTTTTGGATATTCTTGGAACCGGTAGCTCCTTTTTGCAGGAGACATTCAGACGGTTCCAGAAAATAGTGCCTACAGACAATATTCTAATTGTAACAAGCGAGCAGTATAAGGAGCTTGTAAAGGAGCAGTTGCCTATGATGAAGGATGAGAATATCCTTTTGGAGCCTCACCGACGGAATACAGCCCCATGTATTGCCTATGCGACATATAAACTCTACAAGAGGGATCCCGAGGCTGTAGTTGTTGTGGCACCGTCGGATCATCTTATTTTGAATGAAGATATATTTTTGAGTACTATATCAAATGCTCTTGATTATGCTTCATCACACAATGAACTCTATACCTTGGGAATAAAACCTACACGTCCTGAGACAGGTTATGGATATATACAGACCAACAGCAGTGAGAAGATGGAGATTAACGGCAATGTGGCTTATGGTGTGAAGACCTTTACCGAAAAACCCAATGCGGAGTTGGCAAAAGTTCTTGTTGAGAGCGGTGAGTTCTTGTGGAATTCGGGTATTTTCATCTGGAATCTTGAGACAATAAAGGGAGAGCTTGAGAGGTATCTGCCTGAGATTGCAAATTCATTCAAGGATGGTGCGGATGTCTATTATACTCCGGAGGAGGTTGAGTTTATAAAGGGGGTATATGAGGCTTGCAACGGAATTTCAATAGACTACGGAGTTATGGAGAAGACCGACAAGTCCTGGGTATTTGAGGCCTCATTCGGATGGAGTGATCTTGGAACATGGCACTCATTGTATTGCCAGAGCGATAAAGATATGCATGGCAATATGGTAAAGGCTTCGGTTACAATGATGGATGGTGTAAAGGAGTCTATTGTGGTGAGTCAGAATCCGGGTAAGTTGGTTGTAATAAAAGGTCTTGACAATTATATGGTCGTTGATACCGATGATGTGCTTATGATATGTCCGCGCGATGAGGTGGCATTCAAGAATGTCATCACAGACCTTACAGTTAATGAAATGAACAAATATCAGTAAAAATAGTATTGTGGCTCCAATATAAACGGATAATGGTATGGCAGCTGTTGATTTGAATGTCCAGAGCGAAATTGGAAAACTTGAAGGAGTTATTCTCCATAAACCTGGTGCTGAGGTCGAGAATATGACACCTCAGACAGCCCAGAGGGCCTTGTATAGCGATATTCTCAATTTGTCAATTGCACAAAGGGAGTATGAGCAGCTCAATGGCGTGCTCAGCAAGTATACAAAGGTGTATTATGTGGAGGAGCTTCTGGCCTCTCTGCTCGAAAACTACAGGGAGCGTGAGAGACTTATAGGCAGGATATGTATAGAGGAGGAGGTCACTGACTATTTTGACTATCTGATGGAGATGTCATCAGTTCAACTGGCCAAAAGCCTTATAGAGGGTGTCCCGGCGAGGATCAACACTCTTACTGCCTATCTCAAGGAGGAGTATTATGCTCTCTATCCGTTGTATAATTTCTACTTTACAAGGGATGCTTCGGTTACCATAGGAAACAATGCCCTTATATGCAGGATGGCAAATAAGGTAAGGATGAGGGAGTCGCTCATTATGGAGGCTATATTTAAGAGCTCTGCATTCAACTGCAACATAATAAATGCGCATGATTTTCATCCGGGCAATGCCGACATCTATATGGAGGGAGGCGATATACTTATTGCGCGTGATGACATTCTGCTTATAGGCAACGGTATGCGTACAAGTACGCAGGGAATAGATATGCTCATTTCGCGCCTGTTGAAGGACCGTAGCGAGAAGAAACGTCATGTTATAGTGCAGCAGTTGCCTAACTCCCCTGAATCATTCATTCATCTTGATATGGTCTTTACCCTCCTCGACAAAGACAAATGCATGGTTTTTGAGCCGCTTATTCTGGGCAATAACCAGTATCAGACCGTGCATATGGAGCTTGAAGGCGGAAAGGTTACAGGCATAAAGAGCGTGCGCAATATTCCGTGGGCATTGAAGCAGTTGGGTATGGATCTGCAGCCTGTATCTTGTGGAGGTACCACAGATTTGTGGAACCAGGAGCGTGAGCAGTGGCATAGTGGTGCAAACTTTTTTGCATTGGCACCGGGCAAGGTGCTTTCGTATGCAAGGAATATCCACACATTGAATGAATTGGACAAGAACGGCTTCGCAATCCTCTCTGCCTGGGATGTGATTGACGGCAAGCGTGATATAGCAGATTATGAAAGATGTGTGGTTACTATAGATGGAAGTGAGCTTCCACGAGGCGGCGGCGGTGCACGATGCATGACAATGCCAATCAGTAGAGGCAATATTATTTAAAAATAGGGGCCTGTATTGAAATTTATTTTAAATTTGCGGTTTGAATCCGCTTCCCGACAGAGTGTCGCTTTCTACTAAGACTACAATCAGGGGCTGGAGTGGCTTCCGGCTGTCGGGGAAGAAAATAGAGAAAATTTATGAAAGAGCGTATAGAAGAATTATTGCAGGAGATTGAGCAGCTTACAGCTCAGAAAATGCAGGATATTGAGGAGTACAGAATCAAGTTGTTGGGCAAGAAGGGTTCTGTTACAAAGTTGTTTGAAGACTTTAGGGAGATCCTTCCGGAGCAGAAAAGGGAGTTTGGCCAGAAACTTAATGCGTTGAAGCAGGCTGCCGCAGCAAAACTTGAGGAACTTAAGGAGAAACTTGAGGAGAATCCTGAGCAGGGCGCTGCAAAGTTTGACTATACAAAACCTGGTGACCGCTTTGATTTGGGAACAAGACATCCTATATCTGTTACACGTGAGGAGATCATTTCAATCTTCTCAAAGTTCGGCTATGCTGTTGCCGAAGGTCCCGAGATTGAGGATGACTGGCATGTGTTTGGCGCCTTGAACTTCCCGCCTGAGCATCCGGCACGTGATATGCAGGATACATTCTTCATTTCACAGGGCGACGGTGAGAATCCTATACTTCTTAGAACCCACACCAGTTCGGTGCAGGTAAGATCTATGGAGAAGATGCCTCTTCCAATAAGAATAATCTGTCCCGGCAGAGTTTTCAGAAATGAGGCAATCTCTGCGCGTGCGCACTGTATCTTCCATCAGGTTGAAGGTCTTTATATCGATAAGAATGTCTCTTTTGCCGATTTGAAGCAGGCAATTCTTCTCTTTGCCAAGGAGATGTTCGGGGAGGATTCAAAGATACGTCTCAGACCGTCATACTTCCCGTTTACCGAGCCAAGTGCCGAGGTGGATGTAAGCTGTAACATCTGTAAAGGCAAAGGTTGTAACATCTGTAAAGGAACAGGCTGGTTGGAGATTATGGGTTGTGGAATGGTTGATCCTAATGTGCTTGAGGCATCGGGTATCGATTCAAAGGAGTATTCAGGCTTTGCCTTTGGAATGGGTGTAGAGCGTATTGCAATGCTCAAATGGCAGGTTAAGGATTTGCGCCATTACTTTGAGAATGACGTAAGGTTCTTGAGAGAGTTTGAAACAGTGGTATAATTTGCGAAGAGAGACTTCTCTGATTGAAACGGCTTGTTTGGGATAAACTGTTTTGCAGAAATTCTCAGGAAATTGGGGCCGGAGGTTTTGAGACCAAAAAATATATGAGGGGCTTCCGAAAGAGCGGAAGCCCCTCATTTTTTCATTATGCAGATGTTCGTAATGTTTTGCTATTTTTTTATTGTTTTTTGCCACTTTGTGAGGTTTGTGGGTATATGCCTGAATTATAGCGAGTTATGCTTATATAGGGAGCTTTTACATATTGAGGAGCAAAGAAAAAATCAAAAAAAGTGAATTTTTTTGAAAAAAAAGTTGAAGTTTTTTTTGGAGATTAAAAAATAATGCATACCTTTGCAATCCCAAACGGGAAATAAATGTTCTTCAAAATCATGCGGAAATAGCTCAGTTGGTAGCGCACAACCTTGCCAAGGTTGGGGTCGCGAGTTCGAGCCTCGTTTTCCGCTCCACAAGCCTCAGAATAATTCTGGGGCTTTTTCTTTTGTATAGTGGCCCGTTTTAAGGATGCCCAGATTTTCGGAGCAAATTTTCCAATTTTACAAAAAAAGTTACTCCCCACAAGATTGGGCGGGTGATTTGGACCGCTTCCAAAACTATATGGGGAGTAAAATTTGACTTTTGAGGGGGTAATTCTAACTCTAAGGCAACTTTGCTTTAGAACAGCATTACCGCATTTGCAACCGCCCTTTGTGAGCCGTCTGAGACCTTGATGGTTGATTTTCCGTTTACAAGCATGCAGCTTGATCCGCCACCGTCGAGATTGATGGCCTCAACGCAGCCCATATTGCTGAGTATTTTGGCAACCTCATATGTGGAAAAGCCGTAGACACCCGAAGTCATTCCTCTGCCCTCACAGACAAAGAAAACTACCTCTTTGTTGGCTGTAACACCAATTGCAGTTCGTGGCTCGGTTGAGGTTGGATTGATTCCATTGGTTCCGGATAACATCTCCTCTGAATATGTGTTTACGATTGTTCCGTTGTTTATCAGTACTGGTCCGCCACCTATTCCTGTTTTTGCAGCAAAGGCCTTGCCTCCTGAAGGAGATGATGCCGATGGCTGTGTCTTGTTGTTTGCCGGAGCCGGAGCCGGATACATATAGTGTTCCCAATTCCATAGAGCATATGTCCAGCACGCATCTATAGTGCCGTTTTCATACTCAAGGAATGCACCCCTTGTCGGGTAGCATAGTGTATTGGATGCATCATACGCATAATTGATGTTGTACGATAGTGGCGCAAGTGAGTTTCTTGTAGCAAGGCTTGCTGTATGGTTATCGGAACCACTGGTGTAAAAATATCCGCCATTTATGATTACAGGGCACTTTTGCACGCTGTATATCACCGATGGTGTAAGGAAAGAATCAGGTGTGTAGGTGCCGAGCCATCCGCTCTTGTCTATCATTACGCTCCAGACGTCCCATCTTGCACCGAGCTTAAGGTCTGCCACTGCTATATATGCCACAGCGCTTCTGCCCTGCAGTGTTGATGGAGATTTGAAAATTTTGATATATTCCGGAAGAGAACCGTAGCTTGAAGTTACATTTGTCCAGCCGCTGAGGTTGTCTTCTATAATTGCGTCGCGGACAAGCGTCACTTCCGGCATTACAAGAAGGTTGGATCTTGTTACACTGTTGCTCTTGCTTGTAGTAACTGTATAAGTCCTCTTGTCGGTATCTGTGACTGTAACGGTAAAGCCTTTTGAAAAGGTCACAGGAGGGAGCGTTAAGATGAATTCTGTTGCCGAAGATTGGCTGAGCTGCACACTTGATGTGCATTTCAATGTTACCTCTTTTGAGGCAGTTGATGACATGCTTATTGATGGAGCAGAGCCATCGCTTTTGGCAGTTACTGTTGCTGCTCCCGACAATTTTTCATTATTGTTGCCCTTGATTGTTACAGAGGCCACTTTGGCAGACCCTTTGAATTTGAATTTGATGCCGCCACAGACATTCTTGAATGCCAGTTTGCTGCTGGAACTTACGGCAACCATCGGGAAGGTGTTGTTTCCAAAACTCTTGGAGGTATATGTCTGCTCAGATGGAATAACCACACTGAGACTGTAATTATTGCTCGATTTGGTGCATTTTACGGAGCTGCTGTATGGGTAATAGGCCACAATGTGACTCCAGTCTGACCCGACAGTCGGATTGTCTCCCGAAAGGGTAGAAAATTCTGCATGGCTTCCACCTGCAAATGACGGCAAAACCTGAAGCTGGTTTCCGGCAGATGTTTTCATGAACGCTATAATCTGGTCTCCGCTGGACCATACAACATTGTTGCTGTTTCCTATTGAGGTCTTTGTTTGCAAGTTGTGCTCAATGGTTGCGGAAAGAACAACATTCTGTTCGGCGGTTGCGGGTGTCTCAATCTTCTGGCATGCGGTAAGAGTAAAGATAACAGCCCAAAGAGTATATGCAAATCTCTTCATAATTATTAATTTATAATTGTGTAAACTCCAATTTTCCGGTAAGTTGCGCGAATTTCGGGAAACTTTTTAAACCCGACAATTGCTTTAGCCAAATTGGCTACATGAATATTTGCCTGAAATTTGTGAATATCTGGGATATACATTAGTTTTGCGGCTTTCTGTAATGGAGGGGATTGTATTGAGTTTGGCTGACGCCATCAATTACTGATATTTAACAAAAATTTATACTTATGAAAGCAAAAATTAACGGAAGTTATGAACAGCCCAAGGTGGTTGTTATTGATGTAGAGGTAGAGGCAGGTTTTGCAGCCTCAACAATATTGGAAAATCCGCAAGAAGAGGGCGGTTATCAGGAGTGGTAATATTAAAGGCTGAATGATTATGAAAAGTGTTAAGAAAATATATTTTGCAGCAGTTCTTATGTTGTTTGCAGTAGGTTGCAGCAAACTTGATGGTGGAAATGAGCAGAAAATCTCTCCAATATTCAGGGCAAGTTTTGAGGCTAATGAAGAGGAGATTGGTGATGAGCCAGGAACAAAGGTCTATATTGACAGTGATCTCAAACTTCATTGGGATGCAAATGATGAGATCTCTCTATTCAATGGTTCGACTGTAAATGAGCAATACAGATTCATGGGTGCACAAGGTGCAAAAACAGGTGTGTTTGAAAAAATCTCCCAGACAACACCGGGTGGTGACGCTCTTGTCGCAAACTTTGCGGTTTATCCATACAACCAGGATGTGGCAAATATAAAGCATGGAAAATTAGGCATAGGAGAGACTGGATTCAGTGTAAGTATCCCAAAAGAGCAGAAATATGTTGAGAACGGTTTTGATAAAGCATCGAACACAATGGTCGCTGTAACTTCAGGAACAGATGATTTTGATTTGAATTTCCAAAATGCGGGGAGTTATTTGGTATTGAGACTTTACGGAAAGGATGTTACTGTAAAAAGTATAGCGATACAAAACGTGTCAGAAGGATCGACTATCCTGTCCGGATCTTTTTCTCTAAAGTTGAAATATAACGCGGATCCGGCTACTATTTCAGCAGCTTATGGTATAGATTATGTAGAATTGGATTGTGGAGCATCAGGGGTAAAATTGGGTGAAAAAGAAGAGGATGCTGTTGATTTCTGGTTCGTCGTTATACCGGGAGCATCTCGAGGAATGCAGGTTACCATTGAGGATATAAATGGTAAAACTGCAACAATTTCCACTGCAAACAGACTGCAATTCAGCAGAAATAAAATCAAGAGAATGGCTCCAAAGGAGGTTGTGTTCAACTAATTTGTGGGTAGTTTTTTGAATTTTATCAAGTTTTACAAAGCCTCAGAGTTGTCTGGGGCTTTTTTGTGAATATTATACTTGGAGCAAACTTGCTGTTCCATTGATTTTGTGATTTCTCGACGGAATAATTTATATTTGTACAATGGTTGCCGATATATGCTGTTCCCCCTGGATGGCAAACATGCGGGGATGAAAACTAAAAAGATAATATGGAAGAGTTGGAGTATTATGAGAATTACGAAGCAGCCCTTGTTCAGGAGCTGCTTAAGGTGTGCAACAGTGCCGGCATGTTGGATGATACACTGTTGGCGAGTGATGACATTGATGAAAAGTGGGCAGATTATGCCAATGACTATATGGCAGATGCCATTGAACAGATAAACGGTTATCCCGAGGTGGCTATTGCCTGGGCCGGCTTTATGGGTATGGCTGTGGCAAAGTGGTGGGATACAGACTGGAGAAGAGACTCCAGAAACGAATACAAGAGCCTTTACGGAAGCCAGGGGTTTGATAATATGGATGACCATATTGTTGAGGATATTCTTGGGGAGAAACTTGGCACATTTGAGGCGCAGCGCCTTAGCGGTACCATGTACTCTTGTGCCCAGCGTGCAATAACAACAATCCGCAAAGAGAATATTGAGTGGGGAACACCAAAGGCATTTTATATTCTTTCTCGTACAGTAAAAGTAATGTACAGGATTGGTGCTGCAATCCAGCTGAAAAGGATGGGGTACAAATTTGAGAAGATGCGCACCGGACTCTCCGGCATGAATTGATTCCGTTTTCCACCGGAAAGGCATTTCAGAGGGCTCCAGTGTATTTGGAGTGCCTGCTGCCCGGGAATTTACCTACAGTAACAAACGAAAACTACGTATATGAAAAAGACCATTCTACTCACTGTTATTGCAATGGCAATGGCATTTGCAGTCTCTGCTCAGAATAGAGATTCGCTTACATTCATGAATGCAGACTGGAGTGTAAAGCAGATTGATAAAGGTATAACATTAAAACAGTTCCACTTTACAGGTGATGACAAGATTTTTGATTCTCACCAATATATCTCAATTGTTGAAATTGATGTGAAGAGAGCAAAGGGCCGTTTTGCATTGGCAAATGATCCCGGCAGGATTACCCAAACCAGCAAGTTCGCAAAAGACAGCGGTGCCGTTGTAGCCATTAATGGAACCTTCTATAATATGAGCGCGCCATACAATTGTGTCACATATTTCAAGAAGAATGGTCTTCTTTGCTATGAAAATACAGAGAAGATGGAGCAGCGCGACAATGCTGCTGTGGCAATCACAGCCAAAGGTGTGCCTTTCATAGAGGTTGCAGATGTTGAGAATCCGGGCGGTGTGTCAGACAATCAGGCGTGGCCGGAGAGGATAGAGGCTCCAAGTGTGGTTGCCAGCGGCCCAATACTTTTGAAAGATGGCGATGAGGCATATCTGAAAGATTGCTCTTTCAATAGCAAACGCCATCCGCGCAGCGCAATGGGGATCAGGGGTAAAAAGATCTTTCTTGTAGCTGTTGACGGCCGTTCTGCCGAGCATGCCCAGGGAATGACCCTTTGGGAGTTTGCAGATATTATGCGTTTTATTGGTGCAGAAGATGCAATCAACCTCGATGGTGGTGGCTCAACAACACTTTATGTCGCAGGAGAGAGTGAAAATGGCATTGTAAACCATCCTTCCGACAACAAAAAGTTTGACCGTGGGGGCGAGCGCTTTGTTGTGAACTCTATTCTGTTCATAAAGGATTAGCCCTTTGGAGGTATATGATTTTTCCCTTCATGAAGATCCTTTTTTGATACTATAAGCAAATTAAACAACACAGATATGCAGATCTCTCCTTTCCTTCTTGAACAGTACTTTGCAAAACACGAATTCACAGCAAAGTATATGCTTTCATCTTCAGATTGCGACGGCTTCCCGATGGAGTATATTCTGAGCCACGCGACCTCAGAAGAACTTGATATGTGGAACTCTCTCACTCTCGGCTATACCGAGGGTATGGGCAGCCGTTTCCTCAGAGAGGCAATATGCAGGTTCTACAAAGAGGCCAGGCCGGAAAATGTGCTTGTGGCATCACCCGGTGAACTGAGTTTCATATTGATGAATGTACTTATGGAGAGGGGCTCGGATTGCGGTGGTGACAAGCCGCATGCTGTGGTGGTTTCTCCAGCCTACCAGTCGTTGTATCAGGTGCTTGAATCTTTGGATTGTGACATATCTTATTGGAAGGCATCTTGCGTCAGACAGGCAGATGATATGACTGTTGGCAAAGAGGATGCCTGCATTGAGTGTGGTGCAGAATGTGTTCCTGGCAGTGAGGATACCTGTGGAGAGTCTGGTACAGAAAGGGTATGTGGCGGAAGAGTGTCGGGAAGAGAGTGGAAATTTGATATTGAGGAGCTGAGGAGTCTGGTGAAGCCCCAGACACGTCTGATTGTGATCAATTTTCCGCATAATCCTACCGGTGCATATATTACACGTGCCCAATTGGATGGGATTGTGGAGATTGCCCGTTCGTGCGGGGCGTACCTCTACTCTGATGAGATGTACAGGGATCTGATTGTCAGGGATGGCGTTGAGCCTCTGCCTGCCGTGTGTGATATTTATGAAAAGGGCATAAGCCTCTGGGGTACAGCCAAATCTTTTGGCCTTGCAGGGTTGAGGACCGGGTGGCTTGTCTCACAGGATACAGACCTGTTGGCTAAAATACAGTCATTCAAAGATTATCTTTCTATCTGCAGCAGTGCGCCGTCTGAGGTGCTTACTGCAATGGCTCTCAACCATTCGGAGAAATTTATTGGCCCAAATGTGGAGAAAATTCGCAGTAATGTTGCCTTTTTCAAGGAGGCTGTTGAGGCTGGGGAACTTCCGTTTGTGACCGATTTTATACCTCCTGTTGCCGGAAGTGTGGCTTTTGTGGGAATTGATCCGGCAAAAGCGGCATATCTGCTTGATTTCACGCCTGCTACGGCTTTGGAGTTCAGCGATGCTGTTGTTGAAAAGTATGGTATTATGACAGTTCCGGCCCCAATGTTTGAAACCTCCGGAAACTGGCTGAGAATCGGTTTTGGCCGGGAGAATTTCAAGGAGGTTGTAAGCACCCTGTTCTGGAGGTAATGCTGATAGTAACCCCAAAGTCCTATTCGTAAAGAGCAAATGAGGCCGCCCCAAAAGGACAGCCTCACAGAAACCTTTGCTTTTGTCTGATCAAGGATTTGGTCTCCGTTACTCTACTGAGTACACAGCATATCTTTCATCTATATTGGTATTCTCTACCTTAAAAATTTCATATGCCGCTTGGGTGACACTTACTTTGATAGGGGTTGCTACAGCTGTTCTACTGCCTATTGAGTCAAACATATTTGAAAAATCTTCTACCTTGCTTACATCAAATTTTGTCAAATTGAGAGATTCAAGTGCAAAGCAATAACGGAACATATCTTTCATGGTTGTAACAGATGCAGTATTGAAATTGCTTAAATCAATAGACTGAATAAGATGACACCAACCGAACATCCCACACATATTTGTAACTTTTGCTGTATTGAACTTACTTAAATCAAGCGATTTAAGTTTATCACATGCATAAAACATATACTGCATATCCGTAACGTTTGTAGTATTAAAACTGCTTAAATTGAGGGATTCAAGGCTTTTGCATCCCCAGAACATTGAATGCATATCAGTCACCTTGGAGGTCTCAAAACTACTTATATTCAGATTCTCAAGACCTTCGCATTTGTAGAACATATTATGCATATCTGTTACATTTGCAGTATTGAAATTGCTCAAATCAAGAGAAGTAAGGCTACTACATTGATAGAACATACCGTTCATATCTGTTACATTCGCAGTATTGAACTTGCTCAAATCAAGAGAAGTAAGACCACTACAACCCAAGAACATATTGTCCATATCTGTAACATTTGCAGTATTGAAATTACTCAAATCAAGAGAAGTAAGGCTACTGCATTGATAGAACATATCGTTCATATCCGTTACATTCGCAGTATTGAAATTGCTCAAATCAAGTGAACCGAGACTGCTACAACAAAAGAATATGCCTACCATCTTTGTTACATTCGCAGTATTGAAATTACTTAAATCAAGAGAAACGAGGCTGTAACAACCAGTGAACATTGAGTTCATAGTCGTCACATTTAAGGTATTGAACTTACTCACATCTAGAGAAGTAAGTTTCTTACAATTACCGAACATATAGTTCATTTCCGTAACCTTCTCTGTATTGAATTTACTCACATCAAGGGAAGTAAGACTAATGCACTCATAGAACATAAATCTCATATCTGTAACCTTTGCTGTATTGAAATTGCTCAAATCAACAGAAGTAAGGCTACTACATCCACTGAACATTGAACCCATATCTGTAACATTTGCAGTATTGAAGTCACTCAAATCAACAGAAGTAAGGCCACTACATCCACTGAACATCGAACCCATATCTGTAACATTTGCAGTATTGAAGCCACTCAGATCAATAGAAGTAAGGCCGCTGCAATTCCAAAACATAGCGTCCATATCTATAACATTAGATGTATTTATACAGTCATTAAAATCAATTGCTATAATACGTGCCAAAGCATCTGCAGCTGCCTCCTCAGTTGATGAGCTTGCTCCAAACATGTACGAGCAATCGGCATTGAACATAAACTCTTTGGCTGCTGTGTGAATTTCAATTACACTGCCGTTTACTTTGATGTAGGCACCGGTGCCACTTCCTATTTCTGTGGCTCCAGAGAGGTTTTCTCTGCTGTTTGAAATGAATTTAACCTGAACACTCTCTAATGAGCCGATAGCTGCCACAACGGCATCTCTGAATACTTCGCCCTTTGGCAGATAACAGGCGGCAGGTATCTCTTCAAAGTTGCTGCTGCTTTTGGTTATGTTGTAGAGGTTGCCTGAGGTGATTGTGTTGTTGCCAAGTGTGGTCTTGTAGGTGGTCTCTCCGGCAGTGGC
>JAEIGA010002717.1_pt1 | contig 28039 bp, 20 predicted proteins | sample 9270691 | NCBI WGS metagenome assembly JAEIGA01 (sample SAMN17057246, study PRJNA624740) | gut metagenome | biome: biome; isolation source: fecal sample | host: Bos grunniens | place: China: Xizang | collected 2019
CGGATCAAAGCGGGGATCACGCTGTTTTTCTTGACGGAATATACATGCTCCAGATCTTCGGGCTGGGGATAGTTGTCGGTGATTCCGTATCCGTTTCTCAGGTTGAATGTACCTACAGCAATGCCGCTGCCGTTGATGTTGGAGAAATCGGAGTGAATGAGATCTGTGTTGTACACATATTCCCGCAGAGCCACACCGGTGCTGTCGAAATTGCGGAAGGTGCAGCCGTCGATGGTGATGTTGGAGGCGCAATTCAAAGTGATCTGGGCGGGGTAGGGAATACGCTCGTAGGAGGTATCGCCCTCCGAATAGCCAATCACATAGGCATCGGACTGCATCTGCTTGAAGCGGTGCATGGTGGTGACGGAGCTGGTGCCGTATTCGAAGGTGATGTTCTCCAGACGGACATTGCTGGCCAGTTTAGCCTTTGTGCCCTGAATATTGAGAAGACCTTCGGAAACGGGGACGACGCATTCCTGATCGGCGGGAGAGGTTTTGGAATAGAAATAAAGGGTGGAATCTTCTGTATCGAAATAATATTCGCCCTCTTCATCGAGGAACAAATAGGAATTTACAAGGTAATAGCGGTTTGCGCTGACTTTGTAGTCGGCCATTTTGGCGCCATTGAGCAGGTTCAGTGTGGCGGTATCGGCAACAAAGGTAAATCCGTTGTTGGTAGCAATGGCCTCCGAGAAGGAAAAGCTGGTGCGGGTAAAGGTCTGGTCGAAATACATGCGAATGTTGGGTAGTTCTTCCACCAGACGGTCATAATTTAAGGAATAGGTTCCGCTGGTGGTGAAAGCGCAGCGGATGATTTTTAAACCGGTGTTATAAGAAGAAAAATCAGCATAGCGATCCCGGTTGGACAGCTGAATGCCGCCCTTTCTGTCGGTATCGAGAAAATCGCCGGATATTTTTTGGCTGGCAAGCGGCATTCTTTGTCCGTTCACGAAGAAACCGTTGACGCTGGCCACATCGGTCAGATGGGCTTTCCAGATGTTTCCTTCGACCTTTTCCCATCCGGTTACCTGCATGCCGCCGGAAATGACGGTGTCATCGCCGCCGCGCAGGGTCAGAACGTATCCGGCATCCCGGCTGGTGTTGGTCTGATTAATGTTTAATGGCTCACGGATCTGGTAGGTGCCGCCTTCAATCAAAATGGTTACATTGCCGTTTTCAATGTGGCCTGCGGCCAGTTCCAAGGCCTTGGAAACCGTCTGCAGCGGGGCGGCAATGCCATCGGAACTGTCGCTGCCGGTGGTGCTGACGTGCAGAACAGTATCGCCGTTTTCCGGAACGGTAGGATCCGTTTCGGAAGGGGCACTGGGAACGGTGCTGGGGGTGGTGGGAATGCTGGGAACCGTACTGGGGACAGTGGTTGGTGTACCGGGCTGCGTACATGCAGACAGCAGCAAAGACAGGATCCATAAGATGAGGATTCCTTTGGTAATTCTCTTCATATACGCATACCTCCAATGATAAAGGATGGGGGAGGATTGCTCCTCCCCCATTGAGCTCAATTACTGGGTAATGGACAGGGTGATGGTCAGTTTACCGTGGGTCAGACGGTCGCCGGCGTTCAGACGCTCAACGATGGTGTAGGTGATGTAGGGAGCGACATCATCCACATCGTACACGCCCCACTTATACCAGCTGGGAGTATTGTCAACGATCCAGCTGGAGTGGTTGAAGACGGGCAGTTCGAAGGTATTGTTGTCGGGAGTGACGGTGAAGACCTGAGCGATGTACTTTTCGTCCCAGTCGGACAGACCGGGGTTGGTGAACTCGTAGGTGCCTTCGGTGCCTTCGCCGAAGATAACGGTGACTTCCCAAATGTAGTCAGGAGCCTCAGCAATGATCAGCAGCTCGCCGTGGGTGTCGTAGTCGCCCTCAGTCAGAGGAGTGACAACTTCGCAGGAGATGATGGAACCGCGGTTGTTATCGGAGATGGTCCAGTCTGCTTCGTTGAAGACAGCGGAGGAAGCCTTCAGTTCGCCGTCGAGAACAACGTCATTGGTCTCGTTCAGCAGGGGAGTGAAGTCGATAACGTCACCCGCCAGGGCGCCCAGAGCAGCGATAGCGCTCAGCTCCAGAGTGTGCTCAGCGTTTGCGTTCTCAGTGATGGTCAGTACGGGGGGAACTTCGCCGCCCTTGGCATCATAGTGAGCGAAAACAACGGATACGTCCCAAACGTACTCGCCGGCTACAACGGGCTCAGTGGGAGTGGTAGGGGGAGTGGTAGGGGGAGTAGTAGGGGGAGTGGTGGGATTTTCATTGCCGGAAGGAGTGCTGGGGTTGGTGGGGCTGGGAGGATTGGTTGCGGGGGGATTTTCTGTGCCGCAGGCAACCAGGCCGATGGCCATAACCAGAACCAGCAATAAGGCGATCAATTTCTTCATGTCTTTTCCTCCAAGTTTTATTGATCCCAAATATGGGGATGGGATCTTCTGATTTTTTGCGTGGGATATATCAAAGCATCATGCGATGGTTTGAACGATAAGGGATTATTCCTTGCCGAAGAACTTCTTTTCGGTCAGCTTGATGTAGGTGTCCAGATAACCGTCTCTGGCGATCCAATCCAGATAGGACTGCCAGTGTTCATCGTTGTTGATATCCAGCTTGATGCCGTTGACGATGTCGCGGTCCTTACGGCCGGTGATGAAGCGGAAGCCCTTGTAGTAGGTCTGCATAACGACCCATTCGAAGGCGGTAGACTTAGCAGCTTCTTCGTCAGCGGACAAGGGGAAGGCGGTCAGGGGAATGCCGGTTTCGGTCAGGAAGGGTTCGTAGATACGGGCTGCAGCAACCAGACGGGTGTTGGCACCTTCGGTGTCGCATTCCAGCATGGAAACTTCAACACCGGGAGTGATACGGTTGCCCCAACGGGTGTTCAGGTTGGATTCAGCGTCGGGATAACGAACGATAGAGGGAACAGTGCCGTTCAAAGAGGGAGACTGGGAGTATTCGTAGTTCAGGCCCTCAAAACCGCAGGCGCCAAGGATCATACCTTCTTCAGAGAAGAAGTAATCCAGCCACTTTGCGGCGACTTCCAGATTTTCGCAATCCTCGGTGATGGCCATGCTGTAGCTGACGCTGGAATAATGGGTGTCATAAACGGGAACCTGGCGCAGGCCGGTAGGACCTTCCATAGGAGCCAGAGCAACCCAGTTGTCATACTGCGTGACATCGGTGCAGAACTGAGATTCTTCAGCGCCGGTGGCAACGCCGAGGATGCCGTCGGTTACCAGCTGCTTGTAGGAAGCGTTGTTCTGGGTGTAGCAACCTTCGTCCAGCAGGCCCTTTTCCAGCAGGCTGTGAGCCCAGCGGAGGCCGTCGCGGAACTCGTCAGTGCCGCCGATGTAAGTAACATTGCCTTCTTCGTCAGCGGTCAGGAACTGCTCGTAGCCATCGCCGATGGCCAGAGCAAAGGGGCTGATGAGCCAAACGAAGGGGTCGGTACCCCAGCCGCTGGCCTGGCAGCCGCTCATGGGAACTTCGTCAGTGGGATCGCCGTTGCCGTTCATGTCATTGTCCATGAAGAACTGCAGCATCTGTTCGAATTCAACCGTGGTCTCGGGAGATTTTCCGCCGGCGGCCAGGTACTGTTCCAGCCAGGGCTTATAAACCCAGGTCTTCTTAACGTACAGCATGTGAGGAGCTTCCGAGTAGACGGGAATTGCGTAGAGCTTACCGTCTTCAGAGCGCATGCCATCGAAAATCGGGTTCTGCTCCAGATAATTCTTCAGGTTGGGCATCCAACCGTTGTTGATGAGATCGTCCAGCGCAACAAAGACACCGTTCGGACCGCCGTACAAAATCATCTCGGTGGGGGTCATGTAGTAGTTGTAGATGTCGGGCAGCTCACCGCTGGCCAGAGAGGTGGTGAACTTATCGGCAGCGCCTTCTTCGGGAACAACGTTCCATTCGATCTTAACACCGGTCTTGTGTTCCATCCAACGGGTCATCAGGTTGTTCTCATAGTCCGTAACACAGCTGGACTGGTCGCGGACCCACAGGGAAAGGGTAGCGCCGTCGGCGATCTTGTCAGGACCCTTTTCCTTGATTTCAGCGAATTCCACGTCCTTATAGTCGACGGTGGGGGAGGTGGGGAAGGTTCCCTGGGTGCCGGTAGGCTCCACGTAGTCGTCACAGCCGACAAACATGCCCATAACGATCACGAGAACCAAAAGAAGCGAAATCAGTTTTTTCATTTTTATCCTCCTTGATGTTTGCGTTCATTCAATCAGCCCTTTACGGCGCCAATCATGATGCCTTTGGTGAAATGCTTTTGTACGAAGGGATATACCACTAACATCGGAATCGTAGAGATCACGATGATGGCGTACTTCATAGTTTCCCGGCGCTTGTTCATAATGGCCAGGGTGGTGGGGTCGACGACCATGCTGGTATCGATGGTATTGTCGATCAGCACCTGACGCAGCACCAGCGACAGAGGATAGAGTTCCTTGCTGTCCAGATACAGCATGGGGCCAACATAAGAATTCCATTCTGCGGCGGCAACGAACAGCGCGATGACGGCGATGACGGGCACAGACAGCGGGAGAACGACCTTGATCAGCCGCTGGAACTGATTGCATCCGTCAATGGTAGCAGCCTCGTGCAGCTCGCCGGGGATGCTGTTCATAAAATAGGTGCGCATGATGATCATGTTGTAAATATTGAGTGCGGAGGGCAGGAAACAGGCAAAACGGGAATTGAGCAGGCCAAGATTCCGGATATTAAGGTAGCTGGGAATCATGCCGCCGGAAAAATACATGGTAAAAACGCACAGCGCCATGATAACGCCGCCGGCACCGAACTCCTTGCGGGAAAGCGGGTAAGCGCAGCAAATCGTTACCACCAGGGAGATCATCGTGGCCAGGCAGGTGTTGATAACGGAATTGACAACGCCGGACCAGAACAGATCATATTCAAAGACGGCGATGTAGCCCTGCATGGTGGTATGCTTGGGAATCAGGTTCAGCGGCAACATGTTGCCGGATGTGAAAGAGGAGATCACAACGTAAGCCAGAGGATAGACCAGCAGGATCAGAAAAACAACCAGAATGGTCCAGTTCAGGGCATGGAAAACAAGGTCCGCCTTCGTCAGCTTCATAGGTTTTTTATTATGCTTCATTGCGCTACCTCCTTTACCACATGCTCGAACCGCTCATCTTTTTCGTGATCCGGTTGGCGATGGTCAGCATGATAATGTTGATGATGGTGGTAAATAGGCTGATGGCGGTGGAGTAGGAGTACTGGGGATAAGCGCTGCCGAGACTTTGATTATACACGTATGTACTGATTGTTTCGGAAACATCGGCGTTCAACATGTTCTGCAGCAGGAGAACACGCTCAAAGTCCGAAGTCAGGATGGAGCCGCAGGACATGATGAACATGACGCTAACGGTGGGGAGAATGCCGGGAATATCCACATGCAGGATCCGGTTCCAAATGTTGGCACCATCCACGATGGCTGCTTCGTGCTGCTCTTTGGAAACACCGCCCAGCGCGGCAATGAAGGTGATGGAAGAGTAACCAATATTCTGCCAGATATTAGACCAGACAAAAATGTGCGGAAATGCGTCTGGGTCTGCCATCCAGTTTTCCCGGTCACCGCCGACGGCGGAGATGAGGGAGTTAATTACACCGTAGCGCTCGTTCAGGAATTGCAGAACCATACCGCACATAACGACCGTGGAAATAAAGTGGGGAATGTACGAAACGGTCTGCACCAGTTTGCCGAAGTGCTTGGAGGGCATATATTTCAGCATCAAAGCCAAAATCACCGGCAGCGGGAACATCAGAAGGTTATAAACGCTGAGCCGGAGCGTATTTAGGATAACCTGGAAAAAATGCGGGTTTTTGAAAAATGCTCTAAAATGCTTGAATCCGACCCAGGGGCTGTCCCAGAAACCCTTCAGAATATCGTAGTCACGGAATGCGATCTGCACACCGTACATCGGCAGATAGGAGAACAGCAGCAAAAATGCTAACGGAAGGAGAATTAATATATAAAGTTCCCAATTCTTGGCAAGTTCTCTTAGGACCGGGTTTTTGATCGTCGGTTCTGTTTTCGGCACTACCGTATTATTCTTTGCCATGCAACAGTTCCTCCCTTATAGAATAGTTTTATTATAGCTTTTGTTCAAAAAAATGAACATACAACAATTATGCGACAGCATGCACTTTTTTACAATTTTTATTTAATATGTTACTGTTTTGCGTTGCGGCAGGTTAAAAATATGACTAAAATGCACAATGGATGCCCATGGGTGCGGTTGACATTCCTTGGCAGCGTGTTGTATAATTCGGCATGAAAACAGATTGTTGGATGATAGCATTTTAAGTGAGGAATCAGTTATGCGCGAACTCTTTAATCCCGATGGCAAGATCATGCACTACGGAAGAAAGCTTGCCTACTTGATGTGGATACAGCTTTTGACCCTGCTGTGCTGCATTCCCCTGGTGACCATTGGGGCTTCCGTTACCGCAATGCATAAGGTTCTGCTGCAAGTCTACCGCAACCAGGAAGGGAATATCACCAAAACCTTTTTTGGCGCATTCATATCTAATTTTACACAAGCCACCGTTATTTGGGTGGGTTATCTTGTGATGCTGGTGGCGCTGTATCTGGATTATCGGCTTACGGCAAATGCCACATCCTATGTCCTGCTGGGGCTTCGGTGGCTGGTGCCGGTGGCATTGATCCTGATGGCATTGGTGCTGAGCTGGGTTTTTGTGCTGCAGTCCCGGTATCAAAACTCCATTCTGGGAACGCTGCGCTTGTCTGTGGCTGCCTGCATCGCCCATCCGCTTTATACAGTTTTTTCTGTTGCGCTGATGTGCCTGCCGGCTTTCGTGCTGGCATTATCCTGGCGGCTGGCTCCGTTTGTATTTTTCTTTGGCTTTACTGCGCCCGGTCTGTTGCGGGCGACGCTTTACAGCAAAATATTTGACGATTTGGAAGATACGGATTGGCGAAAAGAGGCCGATGATGCCGAGTGCGATTAACCGGCACATCTTGTGGAGCATACAGTAAATCCATACTATGCGCAACTGGTGATTTTTTTCCAGCCGGCAATGGTGTTTATGTTGGCAAAGCCGCAGCGGTCGCTGCGGCTTTTATCATTTCTATGTGTCATATCGGCTGAAAACGACATCCACAAACTTCAGCATATAGTTGCAGCGAACCCGTGCGAAGCTGGAGATCACGTTGAGCTGGTGGGCCATGTGATTTTCGTCTTTTCCCAAAACCTTGCGGAAAATGTCGTATTCCGCTGCCCGGGCTTGATCCAGCGCAGACAGACGCGAGAAAACGTTGTCGGCGGAAAGGGCGCCTTCCGCCAGTTCCTGGATTTTCCCGCGGAAATAATCGCGGCAGTCTTTCCGGTTCATCAAATTGGAAAACAGAGGAGAGTAGCGCAGTGTACCCGGGGTTAGGATTTCCTCCAGATTGTTGTAGCTTGCGGCTACCACATCTTCCTGGTAGAGCCAGAAGGAGTAATCCATATCGTGGAGCAGAAAGCGCCATCTTCCGTCGTATACGCCGGTGAAGCGGCTGGCATCTGCGCCGCAGTACCGGTAGCATTTGAAGTTGTTCTGAGGCCAATCCTTGTTGTTGATAAAGATATTGAAGGCGAAGTAATCCAGATAGTTCTCTACATCTATTTTTTTACAAAACCGGTTGAACACCTGATCATCGGTCAGATCCGCATCCACAAATTCCTGGTATAGGGCATTAAATTCTTTTGCGTAAACTTCTTTGCCGCCGTCTGGGTCGGTCTCTTTTTCCATGTCAGAGCCTTCGATGACTTCAAAGTCGCCCTCCGCGTACTTATTCGGGTATTTTTCCTTGAAATAATCGTCGCAATAGCTCTCATGCAGCCAGAACAGACCGTAATACTCTCCATTCAGGAAGCAAACTGCCGGTACGACAGCTTCGTAATCAGTAAAGCCTGCGTCCATAGCCAGCGTATGGCAAAGCTCGTCCCGGATATGGGCATAGCCGTAGTCGTTGCCTGCGTTTCGCAGAACCAGCTTGTCGTATTCACCGATGACAGCATCGGAACTGTTTTCCACTGGGGTGGAGAAAAGATCTATGTCAAATTTTCCCTGGGACGGGTCGTAGCGTTTTCTGGCATAGAGCTTCATGGATTTGACCGCGTTTCCCCGGGATGCGCCACCGTAAATTCGAACGCCGCAGGCCTGGGAGAGGATCAGCTCTCCGTCAGTATTCCATGCCTGCAAATAAACGGGTCGCTCGGATGCATCTCCCCGAAGCGTATAATTCTGCCCGTAGAAAATGCCGTCCGGGCCTTCTGTCAGCAGGGCGGGGTCTGCGCTGATGGAAAAAATGGCGGTGGTGAACCGCTGATCCACCTTCTTGATGCAGAAATACGTGTGAACGGCCACCGGAGATTCCGTGCCGTCTTCGTAAAAAGCCTTGGCTTTGATGGTATGTGCCTGAAGAAGATTGGTGCGTGACCAGAAAATCGGGATACCGCTGCCGTCATACAGCGTGGAAGATCGGTCAGGCTCACTGCCATCCGTGGTGTAGTAGATTTGTGCGTTGGTTTCGGTGCGCAGTTCTACCAGAATGTCTTTGTTGTGAAAATTGCCTTCCGGGGAAAAGGTGGGCGCAGGATCCGGAGCCTGCGGCTGTGTTTCCGGCGTGGTCGGCACGGTGCCCGGGATGATTGTCGGTGCGGAAGAGGATCCCTGCGGCTCCTGCGTACAGCCGACAAGAATCAGCAAAAGAATGCAGCAGAGCAACCATATATGTTTCCTCATAAGGCAATCCTCCTTGCCATGATTGCGGATCATACGGACAGGAAACGTCCAAAAGCTACGTCCGCTGCAGCCAAAATCCGTTCGTTCGGGCCGGAACGGGCGGGCAGCACCCGGATCGGCAGAATATCCCGCCGCAGCATACTGCGGTTGATCTTTTTTTCCAGCATGGGCGCAAGCTGCTCTACGCCATGCAGAAGATCGCCGGCCAGAAGAACCGTATCCACGCTGACCATGTGGATCATATTGATCACACCGACCGCCAGATAATCGGTTTCCAGCTCCAGAAGTGCGGCTGCATCCGGATGCGGCAAAGCGCTGATCAAGTCCTGCCATGTAGGATAGGCAGAGCCGGCCAGCAGATTTGGGATCGCGGCATAAGCCTCCAGACAGCCCCGGTTGCCGCAGGCGCAAAGCTTGCCGCGGTAGTCAATGGAGGTGTGACCCAGTTCGCTGGTGAAATATCCTGCCCCTTTGAGTACTTTGCCGCCGGAAATGATACCGGAGCCGATACCGCTGTCCACCAGCAGAAGCAAATAGTTTTCGCTGCCCATGGCTTCCGGCTTTCCCTGATTATAGCGGGCGAGGCAGGAAGCGTTGTTTTCCAGATAGACGGGAACATGGAGGTGACCGGCCAAAAATTCGCCGATGTCTGTATTGTGCCAAAGGTCAAATCTGGGAGGATTCAGAATCCGTCCGCTTTCCCCATCCAACGGGCCGGGAGCGGAAACACCGATGCCAGCCAAACGCTGCAGGGGGATATTATGTTTTTTGACCATGTTTTCGATCGCGTCGGCAAGCACGGTCAGCTTGTCCGCGTTATGTGATTCGTCGAGGTGGATGCGAATGCTGTCGTGCACTTGGGAATCCATGCCCACGATGCCGGCAGTGCAACCGTCACGGTTTAAGTAAACACCTACGGCATATCCCGCGTCGGGGCGAAGCATAAGGGGGGTCGGAGTTCTGCCGATCCGGGTCTGCTTGGCTTCTGTTTCCGTAATCAGTCCTTCCAGCATCAGGTCATCTGCGATCAGGGAGGTAGCAGCGCGGGTCAGCCCCATGCGCCGCGCGATCTCCGCGCGGGACAAAGGCTCGCTGCGCAGCAGGCGAAGAAACATTTTTCGGTTGTATTCTTTGGTATATCCCGCGTTTCTGGCATTATTGGACATAATACTTATCTCCTTCTGAAAGAAACCTTTGGACCAATTATAGCACGGGTGTAAAGAAATTGCTACCGTTGCACCGAAAGGAATATGCGTTATCTTTCCGTTTCCGACGATAAAAATGCGCCGGAACGCAGAAGCTGAACGAACTGTTCGTCGGTTTCCGGGAGCCATTGCGCAAGAATCCCGGATTTGCCGATTTGATCTGCCTTGTGGCAGTCTGATCCGCTGACCGTGATCAGCTCGGGATGGCTTTGGGCAAAGATTTTCGCCTCGTTGTTACGGTTGTCAACCGCCGGATTGCCGTTAAAAATCTCAATGCCGTCCAGCAACGCGGCGTTGGCGGGAACGCAGACTTCATAAGGGCTGTGCCGGCAAGGATGGGCTTGCAGGAGCAATGCGCCGGCCTGTTTGGCAGCCTGCGAAAATTTCTCCAGACCCATGGCAAACACTTCTTCCGGCTCGGCAAGAAGCCTGTCGGGATATCCGTATACCAAATAATCATTGGGATCTCCGTCAAACCGGATCTCCGCGCCGCGGAAGACCTTGAGTCCGCGGTTCCCGGCAGCTTGCTGAACAGCATGGTACCCCTGCAAAAAGACGGAAAGGGAAGGCGGATCCGAATAGCAGAACCATTTTGTATTGCGGTGAAAATGGTCGGTGATCACGACAGCGTGGTAGCCCGCGGCCAGATACCCGTCTACGATTTGTTCTGCGTTCAGCTGGCTGCAGGTGCTTGCATAGCAGGTGTGAAGATGGGTTTCGATTTTAAACATACTCATTCTCCGCCGGCGCAGCAGATCATGGTTCCGGTTCCTTCAATGCTTACTTTGCCCACGGCGGCGGCGGGAAGGAAGAAATAGTCGCCGGCGCGGACATCGCGGGAATACGCTTCGGCGATGACGCGGAAATTGCCTTCGGCACAGATCCAGATGGAAGCGGGGGTCTGGGGAGAAATGCTGCCGTCGGATAATATATGCCGGTTCATGGAGAAGCAGGGCGTATCGTCCGGTCCGATCAGAATTTCGGATCTTAAACGGTCGTCCGCATAATACACAATGGGTTCTTTTTTTCCGTTTTTAACCACATCTTCGCCAAAGCGGTCAAACCGGAAACAGCTGAGCGCGGTTTCTTTGCTGAGCCCCATGTACATCTCCTGGCTGTTGAGCTTGTAGTCGCCGCACCAGTACTCAGGTTGGATCGTGAAGTCGGTGGGTTCCTGCACTTCCAGGATCAGACAGCCTGCGCCGATGGCATGAATGATGCCGGCATCTACAAAGAAAACATCGCCGGGTTGCACATCCACGCGGTTTACAAAGGCAGTCATAGCCTCTGCGTCTGTCAAGCTGGCCTCCACAGCCCGGGAAAATTCCTCGTCGGACACCTGCCGGTCGAAGCCGAAATAGATGCAGGCGCCGGGACGGGTCGCCAGAATCAGCCAGGCCTCCGCTTTGCCGTAGGGACTTCCGAAATGGACTTGCGAGAAAGCGCGGGTGGGGTGCGCCTGCATGGGAAGACGGATGGCGCTGTCCAGATATTTTACCAGCACGCCCAGATCTTTTCTGTCTCCCAGATATTCTTTCGGATGCGCGGCAAGGAGCTGATCAAAGGGCATGCCGTCAGCATCCCGCAGGGAAATTCCCTCCAGCGGGTCGGTATGGCCCGGATTGATGGCCCGTACGCTGGAACAGATCCATTCTTCCGGTAAGTTTCCGTCCTCCGGGGCATCCCCCAGGAAATCGTGGAACAGTTTGCCGCCTAAATATACGCGAAATACCCGGTTTCTCTGAAAAAATACGGGTCTTTCCCAGGGAGCGAATGCCGATGCCATAGAGTTGCCCTCCTAAAATCCATAGTATGGCTTTATTATATAGGAAATATTTAGTTTGTCAATCCGGTTGACAAACTAAAGCGTTCATGGTATATTCGAATGTGGATAAGGAGGTGGCCTACATGGAATTGAATATTTTCCAAAAGGGCTTCAACTACTCCCAGGACGGGCCGGGCAACCGGCTGGTTTACCATTTGCAGGGGTGCAACTTGCGCTGTCCGTGGTGCTCCAATCCGGAGGGATTGGCCCATACGGGCGGTACGGTGTATTCCATTGACGAGCTGGTGGAGGAAACGCAGCGAAGCCGGATGCTGTTTTTTGATGGCGGCGGCGTTACCCTGACCGGCGGAGAAGTGACCATGCAGATGGAAGGCGCGAAGGCATTTTTGACCCGCCTGCGGGAAATATCCGTCCACACCTGCATCGAAACGAACGGAATCAGCAGGCAGCTGCCGGAGCTGTTTCCGGTTCTGGATTATCTGATCATGGATATTAAGCATTACGACGCAACGCTGCATAAGGATATCACCGGCCTTTCCAACCGGCAGACGGTGGAAAATATCCGGGCCTATCTGCAAACAGGTGGGCCGTTGGCGCTGCGGATCCCGCTCATTGGGGGATTCAATGCTTCTTTGGAGGATGCCCGCCGGTTTGCGGAATTGCTGCAGATGCCCGGTATGGAGCATGCATCCGTGGAATTGCTGCCTTACCATGAATTTGGAAAGGACAAATATAAGCAGCTGAACATGGAATATAAAATGACCGGTCAAGCGCGTGTCAGCCGGGCGCATGTGGATGCGTATGCGGACGTTTTGCGGCAAGCCGGTTTGAAGGTTATCCACACATGATATGAGAAAGGAACGGAAGTTATGGAACTGTTTCGAAATTTGACACCGGAATCTCTGACACAGAAGGCAAAGGCGCTGTATCGGGAAGAGCGGGAAAGCCATAAAATTTTAAATGGCTGGTTTTTGGCGAAAGAAATCGCCGCGGATGCGGCGGCCTCCTGCCCGGGTGCAGATGAGGAAATGTGCGCAGCGATTCAGCTGGAAGCGATTATCGATCAGCTTCCCATCGAAATCAGCGACCATGCGATTCTGGCCGGCACCCAGCGGGATGCGTTTGCTGCCAGCTATGCGCTGATCAATCCGGCGTTCCGGGTGGAAACTTTCCGTGGCTATTGCGATCCTCTGGAGGTTTATGACTATGCGACCGCTACGGAGGAGATCCCGGAAGAGCGGATCGCGGCCATGCGGCAGCGGTATGCCCAGACCCCTTATGTCAAAGCGCTGAACCGGGTTTATGGCGCTTACGGCGAATACACCGATGAGGTGGCCTTCTTCTTTGAGCAGGTCACGGGTCACATGATCCCGGATTTCCGCTTCGCGCTGCGTTACGGTGTAAAGGCAGCCATCGAGCAGGCGGAAGAGAAAATCTCCGGAGGCGGTTTGAATGAAAAACAGATCGCCAATCTGAAAGCGATGCAGCGGAGTCTGCGCTGCGCGATCCGTCTGGCGCACCGCTATGCGGATCTGGCAGCCGCCGAAATGGCAGCTGCGGATGCACAAAGACAGCAGCAGCTGGCGCTCATGGAGAAGACCCTCCGCAAAGTCCCGGAGCATGGCGCGGAAGATCTGCTGGAGGCGATGCAGTCTTATGTGCTGCTTTGGCAGGTGATGTGCATTGAGCAGGCGCCGAACCCGTTTGCGTTCTCCGTGGGCAATGCAGACCGCATTTTTGAGCCTTACCGGGCGATGAGCAACCTGTCCAGAGAGGAAGCTGCGGCACTGTTTAAGCACTTCCTGGTTTTCTTCAATGTTGGCGAGCGTAGCTGGGCCATTTCCCAAAATGTGCTGATCGGTGGCAAGGATGCGTCCGGCAACGATCTGACCAACGAGATGACCTATGCCATTTTGGATGCATACTATGATATGAACCTGCCCCAGCCCATCCTTTCCGTGAAGCTTCATAAGCAGACACCGGAAAAACTGTACGGCGAGTTGGGAAGATTCTTCTTCACACCCGGCGCGCTGACGCCGTCGCTGTTTAATGACGATTCTCTGTTCCTGACGCTGAGCGAATCCGGTGTCAAGCGGGAAGATCTGCCGGATTATTCAGTGGCGGGCTGTCAAGAGCCGCTCATTATGGGCAAGGACAATGCCAACACCACCAACAGCTGGCTGAATCTGGCCAAAATTCTGGAACTGACGCTGACCGGCGGCAAATCCGCCATTACCGGCCGCCCAATCGGCCCGCAGCACGACCATTCGCCGCAGTACATTCTGGAGAATTTGCGCCCGTTGTTCTATGAGCAGCTGGACTTCTTCTGTCACCAAATGCAGAATGCAGCAAACGGCGCTTCCGAGGCGCTCTCCTTGCTGCCGGTTCCGTTCCTGAGCTGCTTTGAGGGCGGTTTGGAAACGGGATATGATGTCCGCGATACGAAAAACCAGGGAACGAAATACAACGGCAGCGGCTGTCTGATTCACGGCCTGTCCGTGATCGCCGACTCCTTCGTTGCGGTGGATCACCTGCTGAAGGAACGGCCGGAGGATGCCGGAAAGCTGATCGAAGCCTGCAAGTGCAATTTTGAGGGCTATTCGGAGCTGCTGGCTTATTTGAAGAGCTGCCCCAAGTTTGGCAACAACATTCCGGAGGTCGACGCGGAAGCCGCGAAGATCGTGGAAAAGGTGTCGGATGTGGTAGCGGGTATGAAAAATTATCTGGGCAATCCCTTCCGTCCGGACTGGAGTTCTCCTTCTACCCACCTGACCTATGGCTATTGGGTAGGCGCGACTCCCGATGGCAGACGCGCCCGCGAGCAGATGAACTACGGCATCGACCCGCTGTTTAATACGGCCGATTCCGGTCTGGGCTTCCGTACGCTTTCCACCATGCAGCTTCCGTTTGGCAAGATGAATGGCGGCTGCGCCTCCCATTTCGGCATCGACCCCAAATATTTCACAGCCGAAGCCATGGAAGAAAAGGGCAAGCAGTTCTATGAGCGGGTAATCCGGCCGCTGTTCTTCAATTCTGCGAATCCGAATCGCGCGCCGTTCTATCTGTATGTCAATGTCACCACAGCAGAAACGCTGCGTAAAGTCTTGGCAAATCCGCAGAAGTATGCGCCCAGCGGCGTGTATATTATGCGTATCCACGGAACCTTTGTTAATTTCCTGGATTTGAGTCCTGCCATTCAGGAGGATATCATCCTTCGCCTGGATCCGTATTCCACCAAATGCTGAGGTAATGTTATGAAATCACTGGGTCTTGATATCGGCACAACAACGATCTGCGCAGCCGTTATGGAGCATGGGCAAGTGCTGACTGCGCTTAATTTGCCAAACAGCGCATTCCTTCCGGCGGATCATGCCTATGAAAGGATCCAGGATACGGCTTACATTCGCGACACTGCAATGCAGGCAGTGAACCGGATGCTGCAGGAGCATCCGGATGTCTGCTGCATCGGTGTCACAGGCCAGATGCACGGAATCGTGTATCTGGACCGTGAGGGAAATCCGGTCAGCCCCCTGTATACATGGCAGGATGGCCGCGGAGACCTTCCTTTCCGGGACGGGGAAACATATGCACAGTATTTGAGCCGCATCAGCGGGCATGCTGTTTCCACGGGATACGGGCTTGTGACCCATTTTTATAACCTGCAAAATCAGCTTGTGCCCTCCAATGCAGCAGTATTTTGCACGATCCATGACTATCTGGCAATGCTTCTGTCCGGCCGGACAACACCGGTGACAGATCCCAGCGATGGGGCCAGTTTCGGCTTCTTCCGGGTGGAAGAAGGCTGCTTTGACACGGAAGCGCTTACCCGTCTTGGGATCGACACCTGCCTGCTCCCCCAGTTGGCCGAAGATCCCTGCATTGGTTGTTTCCGCGGGAGTATTCCGGTGTACGTTGCGATCGGTGATAATCAGGCCAGCTTCCTTGGCGCCACCGGCGGCAGGACGGATGCGATGCTGGTGAACATGGGCACCGGCGGACAGTTTTCTGCCTATACAGCCCACTATCTGTCTTGTCCCGGACTGGAAACAAGACCGTTTCCGGGCGGCTATTTGCTGGTTGGCTCGTCGCTGTGCGGCGGCCGGGCTTATGCGCTGCTGGAACGCTTTTTCCGTTCCGTTGCGATCGCGTTAACGGGGCACGGGATGGAGGATTGCTATGAAGCAATGGATCGGCTTTTGTCGCAAACCCCGTGTCCGGAAGATATGCCGACGGTGATTCCGCTGTTTCAGGGAACACGGCAGGAGCCTGCGCTGCGGGCATCGGTCACCGGCTTAAGCCCGGAGAACTTTACTCCGGAGCATATGATCTGGGGCATGCTGTACGGTATGGCCCAGGAACTGCACCAGATGTACAGCAAGTATCGTGATGCCGGAGGAGCAGCTTCTGCGTTGATTGGCTCCGGAAACGGCCTGCGGAAGAACCGCCATCTGCAAAATTGCTTCACACAATTATTCGGACGGCCGCTGCAGATGTCTGCGGTTGAAGAAGAAGCCGCTGCCGGCGCCGCTGTCTTTGCCGCCAATTGTTTTCAAGGCGAATGACACGCCCATTTTACCGAAACAGAACCAATGAGAAAGGAGCGACGATATGCCAGTTTTAGCCGCGTATGATTGCAAATCAAGACTCTCCATCGATCTGCTGCAAGTGGAGCATATTGTGGTGGGAACGGACTGGAATTACTCGCTATGTGATAATTTTAACCGGATCTATTACGTCATGGATGGGGAGGGTGTGATTTACACAGAGAACGAGACCGTCGTTTTGAAACCGAACCACGTTTATGTCGTTCCGGCCATGTTTCCGTTTCGCTGCAAATGTGACGACCGCCTGGAAAAGGTGTTCGTTCATGTAAAGTGCAACGTTTTGCCGAACCGCGATATTCTGTCCAATCTGGATCATATCGTGGATTTCCCCTGCACAGCAGAAGAATTGGAAATTTTGAAGCAGACCCTCTACAATCATGGCATTTGTGCATCGCTTCGGCTTCGCCTGATCATAGAGAGCATGGTTCTGAAATTGATGGAGCCGCTGGAAGATGCGTTTGAATATGATTATTTGCTCTATCGCAAGTTCGAAACGTTCTTTTCTTATACTGCCGCCAATGTGCATGCAAATCTTTCTATCGACGAAATCTGCTATAACATTGACATGACACCAAGACAGCTGACCTATCAGTACAAAGCCGCAACCGGCCATTCGGTTAAATCCTATCTGAATGCGCTGCTGTTGGAGCGGATCAAATACTATCTGATCACAACAGACCGATCTCTGCAGGATATTTCGGAAGAACTGCGGTTCAGCAACGAGTTCTATTGTTCCCGCTTTTTCAAGAAGGGCGCCGGAATCTCTCCGCGGGAATACCGGCAGCTGCATATAGATTACCGGAAAGATAACCTGCCTAAACAGAAATAACGGAACAAAAAAACCACCGGCACGATTGCTGTGCCGGTGGTTTTTGCTGCATAACAGAGCGGCAGACGGGGAATTCCCCGTCTGCCGCTTGGATTATGGAACATTTAACTTGGGAGGAAAAATTAGAATTCCTTCTTCTTCAGAACTACCAGAGCAGTGCCGGAAACAGCCAGCAGAGCAACGACCAGGCTAATAGCATCGCCAGTGGGAGGAGTGGGATCAACGGGATCGGGAATGACGGGAGCCACAGCCTCGGTGTCGATCAGTTCAACGATCACGGGGTTGTTGTACTGTGCGCCGTAGAAGCCGCCGTTGTAAGCGCCGCTGCCGGTGTCAGCAGGATCATAAACGTTGTTCAGCTGGATGTTGATGCCGATGGTGCCTTCACTCTCGCTGTAGTAAGGAATCGGAATCTTAGCTTCAACGATGTAGCTGCCTTCGCCGCGGGTAGCAGCCTTTTCGACCTTGGAAACGTCAACGTTCAGGCCGTTCTCAAAAGCACCGATGTACTTGTTGTCAGCATCGTAAGGCTGTGCATAAGCGTCCAGAGTGATCTTGGTACGGACGTTCTTTTCGGGAGTCATGAACCATACGTCAATGCCGTCGCAGGCCCAGCCTGCAGCGCCGGTGTCAACAACAGCGGAGTCACCGGTGACGATAGCGCAGACGTACAGATATTCGTCGTCATGCAGGAAGTAAACAGTTGCTTCCACATTGTCGTTATCTTCCTTGGGAACCCAGATAACAGGATTCTTACCCTGAACAACTTTGTAGCTGTCTTCGTACAGACCATCCAGCTTGCCGTCGATGATGGGGGTGCCGGTCAGAATCTGGGGGCCGACGCCGGTAACGACGAACTTAGCATGACCCTTGGTAGCGGGGTTGTTGCCGTCGCCATCGATGAAGGAAGGAGTGACGGTGTAGCCTTCGGGAGCGTCAACGATCCAGTAGTTCTGGGCGAAGTCAGCGCCGAACATCCAGCCGATGTCCTTCTTGGGGATCATCAGGTCCTGAACGTTGTTGTCAGGAGTGAAGGTCAGAGCCTGGTTGCCGTAAGGAGCCCAGCCTGCGCCGGCCCAGGAGGAAATGTCACGGAAGGTCAGGGTGATGGAGTCATCGGGATTGCAATTGACAAATTCAACAGTGATCTCAATTGCGCAAGCATCAGCGGGGAATTCAGTTGCGGAAGCGGGGATCAGCAGCATGCCCAGAACCATAACGAGGGCGATAACAGCAGCCAAAGTTTTCTTCATTTTTTGTTCCACCTTTCATTTTTTAGATACAACACAGATTGCAGCAGACGTGCAAACAACGGTTGTATGCTGGTTGCATGTTCATTATATGGCAATAGAATACAAAATCACATGCACAAGAACACCAAAAACATACATTTTTTACAAATCCCTTGGCGATTTATACAGTTGCATCCGCTTATATAACTTCCTAATTGTGAAAATATGTATGTTTTTGAGGGGTATTTGGATTGCTTTTCTGAATGATTCATTATAAAATTGAATGGTACTATTTGTAACATGGAGGACGGCAGTATGCAGCCTTTCTTTATTCAGGCAGGAAATGCCGCATGCTCTTTTGAGCAGCATGTTCCCGCGCCCTGTTTTCGCCGTGCTTTCGATTTGCCCTTCCGGGCAGATGACAGCAAAATCCGGATCTGCGGACTGGGTTTTTACCGCCTGTTCGTCAATGGCAAAGAGATCACCCGGGGTCATATGTCCCCGTATATCAGCAATCCGGATCATGTTGTCTATGTGGATGAATACGCAGTAGCGGACGTTCTGCAGCAAGGCAAGAATGTGATCGGTATCATGCTGGGAAACGGCTTGTATAACAATTTTGGCGGTAAGGTCTGGCGGTTTGACCAGGGCCGTTGGGTGGGGCCTCCCAGATTTGCGTTGGAATTCTGCGCGGAGGGGGAAGGACAGCTCCTTTGTTTTCATGCGGATTCCCAATTTCGAACCCATCCGTCTGCCATTGTGTTCGACGATTATCGCATGGGCGAGTGGTATGATGCGCGCCGGGAGCTTCCGGGCTGGAATTTGCCGGGTTTTGATGATTCCGCCTGGGAAAATGCGCAGATTTCTGCGGCACCGTTGGGCGAGATCCTTCCCAATGAGGCTGAACCCATTCGGATCAGCAGGGAGATCAAGCCCGTTTCCGTTCAGCCCCAGGGCGATGGCTGGCTCTATGATTTCGGTGAGAACAATGCCGGCGTGACCAGATTGCGGATCCGGGCAACGCCCGGTCAGCGGATCACCATTCGTCATGGAGAATATCTGCACAACGGCCAATTCACGATACAAAATATTATTGTTCAGAAACCGAATATTACCTTCTATCCGGAATATGCCCATAAAACGGTGTATATTGCCCGAGGCGACAGCGTGGAGACCTACGAACCGTCTTTTGCCTATTACGGTTTCCGCTATGCCTATGTAGAAGGAATTACGAAGGAGCAGGCAACGGAAGATCTGCTGACGTTTGTTGTCCTGCACTCCGATCTTCGGAAAATCGGCGGATTCTCCTGCTCGGATCAACGGGCAAACCGGTTGATGGAGATGGCAGAACGCTCCGGCATCAGTAATTTCCATTATTTCCCCACAGATTGTCCTCATCGGGAGAAAAACGGATGGACCGGAGATGCACGCATCTCTGCCGCTCATTTTACCTATCTGTTCGATGCGGAGCGCAGCTATCGGCAGTGGCTGTGCAGCCTGCGGAAATGCCAAAAGGAAAACGGCCAGCTTCCGGGCATCGTGCCTACCGATTCCTGGGGCTATGCATGGGGCTCCGGACCGGCTTGGGATGCGGCGCTGTTTGAACTTCCGTATCAGCTCTACCGTAAGAAGGGCGCGCTGGAGCCGATCCGGGAGAATCTGACGGCCATGGTGCGGTATCTGCACTACATTATGAGCCGCAGAAATGAAAACGGAACGATCAGCATCGGTCTGGGAGATTGGGCGCCGGTGGGCAAGTATGCCAATGAATATGAAACGCCGGAGTCGGTGACCGACACGATCACGGTTTTGGATACCGCAAGAAAGGCAGCGGAAATGTTCCGTGCCGTTGGGGAGGACAGTCTGGCGCAATGGGCACTGGAATTGGCGCAGGAGCTTCGCGCTACGGCTCGCCGGGAGCTTCTGGAACCTGGCACCGCAATGATGCGCTGCCCAACACAGACGGCGCAGGCGATGGCGATTTACTACCGTGTGCTGGAGGAAAATGAGGTAAGCACCGGAGTACAGGAATTGCTGCGCCGTATCCATGAGAAAAATGACAGCTTTGATTGCGGCATGCTGGGTCTGCATGTGCTGTTTCATGTTCTTGCCGAACACGGTCACGCGGAGCTGGCCTGGCACATGATCATGAAACCGGATTTCCCTTCTTACGGCTATTTGCTGGAAACCGGTCAGACAACGCTGCCGGAAGCCTTTATTTTGGAAAACGATGCCAAGCATCTGGATTTTTCTCACAACCATCATATTTTTGCGGATATTGTTCGATTCTATTTGGAAGATGTGGCCGGACTGAAGGTGCTGGACAGCAAAACCGTTCAAATTGCACCCCACTTTATTGCAGGTCTGGAAAATGCCTGCGGCTGGCATTGTCTTCCCAGTGGAACGGTGGAAGTCAAGTGGATCCGGGAAGCGGACGGGATCAAGCTCTCGGTCACGGCGCCCCAGCAGGTAACCTGCATCCCGGTCTTGCCGGCAGACAGCAATATTTCCTTTACAATTACAAAATCTTAGGAGGTACAATATGTATCAGTTTCAGCGCGAAGCTTATGAAAAACGTATGCAATGGTATGCGGAGGCTCGGTTTGGCATGTTCATTCACTGGGGTTTGTACGCGATCCCTGCGCGGGGAGAGTGGGTCCGCTATCTGGAGGAGATCCCCAAGGAAGACTACATGCAATATTTTTATGAGTTTGACCCGGTGGACTATGATCCCAAAAAATGGGCCCGGGCGGCAAAAGAAGCCGGCATGAAATATGTGGTGCTGACAGCAAAGCACCACGAAGGTTTCTGCCTGTTCGACAGCCAGTACACGGATTTTAAATCTACCAATACCAAAGCCGGCCGCGACCTGGTGGCTGAGTATGTGGAAGCGGTTCGCGCAGAAGGGCTGAAGGTGGGCTTGTATTATTCTGTGATCGACTGGTATCACGAGGATTATCCCCATTACGGCGATGAGAAGCATCCCATGCGCAACAATCCGGCCTACAGCAACGAAAACCGGAATTTCGACAATTATTTGACTTATATGCACAACCAGATCCGGGAGCTTTGCACCAATTACGGCAAGATCGATCTGTTGTGGTTTGATTTTGCCTACGGACATATGAGCGGCGAGACCTGGAAGGCAACGGAATTGATGAACATGGTGCGCTCTTTGCAGCCGGATGTGATCATTGATAACCGGCTGGAGGTCAGCAGCATTGGCTACGGTTCCCTCTATAACGGAGAGCCGACCCCCTATCACGGAGATTTTGTCACACCGGAGCAGATCATTCCGCCGGAAGGCATCAAGGACGTACACGGAAACAGTATGTACTGGGAAAGTTGCGTGACGATGAACGGAAACTGGGGCTACCATGCAACGGACCGTTTCTGGAAGCCGGCTTCCATGCTGATCAAGAAGCTGGTTTCCTGCGTTGCCAAGGGCGGCAATATGATTTTGAATGTGGGTCCGGACGCGAAAGGCAATATTCCCGAGCCGTCTATGGAGATCCTGCGGCAGATCGGTGCCTGGATGAAGAAAAACGGCGACAGCATTTACGGCTGCGGCAACGCAGGCATTCCCAAACCGGAGTTTGGCCAAGTGACCAAAAAGGGCAATCATTATTATTTCCATGTTTATGAGAATAATATCGGCCCGCTGCCCATCCTCGGTATCCGAAAGAGCGATGTACAATCTATCCGGTATCTGGCAAGCGGCGCGGAGGCCGGGATCTCCGACAATGAAATGTTCTCCAATTTCGCGGAGAATATCTTGGTCGATTTGGGCCCGGATCCCATTTTGCCCGACCCCATTGATACGGTGCTGGATATCACCATGCGCGCATAAGGGAGATGAGTATGACCGAATATCGGATCACATCGGATCAAACCATTGATCAGATTAAATCGATAGATTGCCTGAAGCCGGCAGCCAGTCAGATCTCCCTGGGAGAACAGCGTGACCACCAGTCCATCGACACTTTTTGCCGGCAGAATCCCGATTGGCTTCGCGACGATATGGTAGCCGGTCTCAACAGACTGCTGCAGATCGGCAGCACGGGGGAACCGTATGTATATCCCTTGGAGCCGGAGCCGGTTTCTTTGGTACATTTCCCGGTGCCCGGGAAAGCGCCCTTTGTGCTGATTTGTGCCGGCGGTGCCTATTGCTCCGTTGCGGCAACAGTCGAGGCCTTTCCCATTGCGACCAAACTCAATCAGCTGGGGTATCATGCATTTTCGCTGAAGTATCGCACGGGTCAGGAGAAATTGCTGACCGCACCCATGGAAGATCTGGCAAATGCCATCCGCTACATTCATGCCCACGGGCAGCAGCTGGGAGTGGATACCCAAAACTATGCGGTATGCGGCATGTCGGCGGGAGGTCATCTGGCCGGAACTCTGCTGGCGGATAATTTTGCGGGCATTTATGCGGATATTCCAAAGCCTGCCGCGGTTTTCCTGGGGTATCCCGTGGTGAGCATGGGGCCGGATACGCATACGCTGAGCGGCCGCATGCTGCTGGGCGAACAGCCGGCAGAATCCACGGTTCATGCCTATTCTATTGACCGGCAGATACATGCGCAGACACCGCCGGTCTATTTCTGGCAATGCCGGGAAGATGCGGTCGTTCCTTTCCGAAACAGCCAGCTGCTGCAGGCGGCGCTGGAGCAGCATCAGATCCCCCATTGTTATCGGATTTTTGAGGGCCCGGCCCATGGTTGGGGCCTGGGCGGCGGCACGGCTGCCGAAGGATGGGTGGAGGAGGCTGCGGCCTTCTGGATGGAGCATTCCGGCAGACCGCATAAAGAATAATTGCAAAGTCAGACCGCCGGCGAAGTCAGCGGTCTGCTCCACGAAAGAAAACAAAAAAGCAGAGCACAGGATGTTTCCGAATATGGAAATGATATAAAAGGAGAATCACAATGCCGGTTATTTATTTGCAAGATCAGAAAACGTTCAAACTGGATACTCCCAACACCAGCTATATTATGGGTGTGGAAGAAGGCTGGCTGCTGCACTATTATTACGGACGAAAGCTCTGCGGCGCGGATGTTTCCTACCTTGCCCGCACCAAAGAGCATCCATTTACCCCGGAAAAGAATCTGCGGGATAAAATTGCGTTCATGGACAGCGCGCCCTTTGAATATCCTGCCGGCGGCACCGGAGATTTCCGGGAACACTGTCTGGAGATCTGCACGGAAAATGGCCATAATGCGCTGGAACTGCGCTACGCGGGACACGAGATCTATGCCGGCAAGCGGCCGCTGGCGGAGCTTCCCGCTACGTTTGGCGGGGAAGAGGATTGCCAGACGCTGGTGATCACGCTGGAGGATTCTGTCCTGAACCTGCGCGTTCATCTGCAATATACGGTATACACGCATTTGGATGTCATTACCCGCAGTGTCCGGATCGAAAACCAGGGTGCGCCGGTGTATCTGACAAAGGCGCTTTCCATGTGCCTGGATGAAGATGACAGAGGGTTTGAAATGCTGACGCTCCATGGAGCATGGGGCCGCGAACGGCACATGCAGTATCGCGCCATCGGCCATGGCCGTACCGGTGTGATGTCTGAGCGGGGCTCTTCCAGCCATCAGGATCATCCCTTCCTGGCGCTGACAACACCTGGCATCACCCAGACGCAAGGAGAAGTCTACGGCGTGCATTTTGTCTATTCCGGCAATTTCCACGGTCAGGCGTCGGTGGATCCCTTCGGCAAAGTGCGCACGGTATTTGGCATCAATCCTTATAATTTCCGCTGGTATTTAGAAAAAGGCGCGTCCTTCCAGACTCCGGAAACCGTCATGGTCTATTCGTCTGCGGGACTCGGCCATATGACCCGGACATACCATGACCTTTACCGGATGCACCTCATTCGCAGCCCTTGGCGAAACAAGAAGCGCCCCATCCTGATCAACAACTGGGAAGCCACCTATTTCGAATTCAACACAGAAAAGCTGCTGTCCATCGCAAAGTCTGCGTCTGAGGCCGGTATCGAGATGCTGGTGATGGATGACGGCTGGTTTGGCAACCGTTTTGACGATAACCGGGCGCTGGGAGATTGGTTTGTCAATGAACAAAAATTGCCCGGCGGTCTGGCCTATCTGGTTTCTGAGATCAATAAGCTGGGCATGAAATTCGGCATTTGGATGGAACCGGAAATGGTTTCTCCGGACTCGGAGCTGTACCGCGCCCACCCGGATTGGGCAATCCAGGTTCCCGGCCGCACAGGCAGCCTTTGCCGCAATCAATATGTGCTGGATATCACCCGGGAAGAAGTATTTGAATATGTCTGGGGCAGAGTGGAGGCCATTCTCAGCAGCGCAAATATTGAATATCTCAAATGGGATATGAATCGCCAGCTTACGGATCTGGGCAGCTTTGGCCTCCCGGCTGACCGTCAGGGAGAACTGTATCACCGCTATGTTTTGGCGGTTTATGCCCTGCAGGAGCGTCTGGTGCGCCGTTTCCCCAATCTGTTGCTGGAAAACTGCTCCGGCGGCGGCGCCCGTTTTGACCCCGGCATGCTCTATTACAGTCCGCAGATCTGGTGCAGCGATGATGCGGACGCGATCGAACGTCTGGCAATCCAGGAAGGCACGGCTCTTTTGTATCCCGTTTCTACAATGGGCGCCCATGTGGCGGACTGCCCCAACCACACGGTAGGCCGCGTCACTCCCTTTGAAACCCGGGGACATGTGGCGCTGACAGGCACTTTTGGATATGAATTGGACATTACCCGCATTTCTCAGGAAGAGCGGGATCAGATCCCAGCGCAGGTGCAGCTGTACCATAAGTATAATGACCTTGTCCGCGACGGAGATTACTACCGTCTGGAATCCTATTCCCAGAACGGATTCTGTGATTGCTGGCAGTTCTGCGCAAAGGACGGAAGCGCTGCGCTGGTCACCTTTGTTCAGGTGCTGAACCGCCCCAATTCCCGCAGCCGCCGCATCTGTCTGCAAGGGCTGGATCCGCTTGCAAAGTACCGGGTCGAAGGGACGGATCAGGTCTATTCCGGTGATGCTTTGATGTATGCCGGTTTGCCTGTGCAGAATCCTTGGGGAGATTTTAAGTCCGTGCTGATCTATTTGGTGCGGGAATAGGCGTGTATCCTATGACGCACCGGGGGGATCCTGCGCATTCTGAGGGATGCTGTCCATAGAATGGAAGGTGAGATGTATGCGTTTTGAACCGTTGAAAACTTTTATGGATACACTTGTCCAAACCCGCTCGCCGGGTGCCGTTGTTTGTGTTTATCAAGGCGGCGAGGAAGTGTACCGCTATGCATGTGGTTATTCCAACCTGGAGAAGGGGATCCCAATGACGGGGGAGGAAACCTTTCACATTTATTCTTGTACAAAAGTGGCTACGGTCACGGCAGCGATGAAATTGGTTGAGCAGGGGAAACTTTCTCTGGATGCTCCGCTTTCGGACTATATTCCGGAATATGCCAATGTCCCTGTTCGTATGCCGGATGGTTCCGTCAAGCCAGCGTCTGATCCAATCCGTATCCGGCATCTGTTTAATATGACCGCCGGTTTTCATTATAACCTCAATTTTCCGGCGCTGGAGCCGCTCCGCCGCGACGGTGTCAAGCTGGATACCTGCAATGTGATCCGCGCATTGGCGCAAGAGCCCCTTTGCTTTGAACCGGGTACCCATTGGCAATACAGCCTTTGCCACGATGTGTTGGCGGCGGTTATAGAGATCGTATCCGGCATGCGGTTCTCTGCATACCTCCGGGAAGAGATCTTTGAGCCACTGAAGATGGAGCAGACATATTTCCATCCAACGCCCAGCCAAAAAGAAGGCATGTCTGAGCAGTACTCGTTTGTTCCCAAAGGCGAAACTTCAGAGTTTGACGTGGTGGAAGCACAAAAATACGGCTCTGAGGAAAACGGAACGCTGGTCAATGTGGGAAAAAACAATTACCTTGTGGTGGGAGCGGAATATGACTCAGGCGGCGCGGGAATTGTCAGCACTGCCCAGGACTATTGCAAGCTTCTGGCTATGCTGGCGGGATTTGGCATCAGTGCGGATGGTGTGAAAATTCTGGAACGCGACAGCGTGGAGCAACTGCGCAGAAATACGCTTTCGGATGTGCTCCTGAAAGAATTCAACTGGCCGCAGCTGGCCGGATATGGCTACGGCTTGGGCGTCCGCACGATGATGGATCCCGCAGCGACACCTTTTACCGCAAAGGTGGGAGAATTTGGATGGTGCGGAGCGGCAGGCGCTTGCGCACTGTGCGACCCGGAACGGGAACTGGCAGTTTGCTTCCTGCAGCATATGCTTAACCCCAGGGAAGACTATTATATGCCCCGCTTGCGTGAGGCAATTTATGCATGTCTTTAATCAAGCCAAGAAACGCTGATAAACGAAGACGGGATCCGCAACGTGATCCAAAGACAGCACATGTTGATGCCACCCGGAATCGCCCCGTACATATTATTTGCCGCCTCTCGCTTTGTAGTCTTCATCAACGTTGCGCTTCCATTCCTTGCTCATAGGACGGTTGGCGCGGACGTTGCAAACGGCTTCGCTCATTGCTTCATAGATCACTGCCGTACCGAGGGTATCGGCATGATAGTTGGCGGTGCGATCTACATCGATACCAAACCGCGCTGCTTCCTTGGTCGCGTCGATATTTGCGCCCAGGAAAATGAATTCCCAACCGTAACGCTCTTTCTGCCGCTCAATCATGGTTTTCAGCCGGGGATAAGTATATTCCCGGCTGGCATTTTCCATGCCGTCGGTGGTGATGACAAAGAGCGTCTTCGCCGGACGATCCTCTTCCCGGGCATACTTGTGGACATTGCCGATGTGATGGATGGCTCTGCCCACCGCGTCCAGCAGCGCTGTGCAACCCCGGACATAATACTGCTCCCGGGTCATGGGCGTAAGCTTTTGGATATCCACCCGATCGTGGATGACTTCGCTTTCGTTGTCAAACAGCACCGTGGATACGAAAGCCTGCCCCTCTTGCTTCTTCTGCTTTTCAATCATAGCGTTGAAGCCACCGATGGTGTCGTCCTCCAGACCGGCCATGGACCCGCTGCGATCCAGAATAAATACCAGCTCCGTCAAATTCTTTTTCATAAAAAATACCTCCTATCATATCGTGTGTTTTAGCTTACACCCACATTATAGGAGGTTTTTTATTTCATTTGGTCAACTGGTGAGGGACGTTTTTATCATTCTTTTCATGTTGACGCCTTTTGTACGTGTCAAATCTGTGCTCCCAGGAGAGGTTGGTCAAACGCATACAGTGCCACGTTGATCTCCACCACGTTAAACTTCTTGTTCTCGATGTGGTACTGGATGATGAGGTCAAAGACGCTGCTGTTGGTCAGCGTATAGCCTGCCCGGCCGAGCAGGTCACGGGTCTGAGCCAAATCCAGTTCCAGCGCCAAGGCAAGTGCCACGGCGACAGGCTTGGTGATAGTTGCATTCGGGTTGTTGATCAGCTTGGAAAAATGCTGTTTGGTGATGTTGGCCTTTTTGTAGATGGCGGAATTCTTCTTCCCGCTTTTTTGAATCAGTTCCAACAGGGTCTCCACAAAGCCTGCGTCCTTTTTCTTAAGAAA
>JAEIGA010002718.1_pt1 | contig 28030 bp, 42 predicted proteins | sample 9270691 | NCBI WGS metagenome assembly JAEIGA01 (sample SAMN17057246, study PRJNA624740) | gut metagenome | biome: biome; isolation source: fecal sample | host: Bos grunniens | place: China: Xizang | collected 2019
AGCATTTATATATACGCCGGAAAAACGCGTGAAGGGGTCAAGGCCGGATCAGATCAGGGCTCATGCGCGCGCGAACACTATTGAAAAACAAAAATCCGTATCAAGAAACAGCCGATGAAGAGGCTTTCATTTTCGCCTCGTATCAAGGCCGTTTTTTCGACGGCACACAAGGAGGAACAATGAGCAGATCGCCCGAGCTCAAAATAGAGATGCTGCCGGTGGAGGCCCTGCGCGAGTACGAGGGGAATGCCAGGCAGCACGGCGAAGTCGACATCACTGCGATCAAAGAGAGCATCGAGATGTTCGGCTTCAATGATCCGATCGGTATCTGGGGAGAGAACGTCATCGTCGAAGGCCACGGTCGCCTGATAGCGGCGAAGGAGCTCGGCATGACAGAGGTCCCATGCATCCGGCTGGATCACATGAACGACGAAGAGCGCAGAGCCTACGCGCTCGCGCACAACAAGACAGCCGAGCTGTCGAACTGGAACATCCCGCAGCTCAACCTTGAGCTCGCAGGGATCAAGAGTCTCGACATGAGCAAGTTCGGACTGCAGACTCTCGAGGTTGTTCCAGATCCGGAAGACATCGTCGAAGACGTTCCTCCGGAGACAGTGGTGCACATATGCGAACGCGGCATGATATTCGTCCTGGGCGATCACAGACTGATGTGCGGAGACAGCACAAGCGCCGAGGACATGGACGCTCTGATGGACGGACAGAAGCCCGTGATGGTGTTCACCGATCCTCCATACGGAGTGCGGATAGGAGACAAAAACGAAGCACTAAGCAAGGTCGGATATGGGGGGGTATAACCCAGAACATAATCGGCGACACGCTGAAACCGAATGAATTATACAGCGTGCTCGTCAAAGCGTTCAGCAATCTCAGGGAGCACGCGGATGAAAGATGCAGCTACTACGTGAGCAGTCCTCAAGGCGGAGAGCTCGGACTGATGATGAAGATGATGATGGATGCAGGGCTGACAGTCAGGCACATGCTCATCTGGGTAAAGAATGCAGCGACATTCAGCATGGGCCGGCTCGACTATGAGTACCGGCACGAGCCGATCTTCTACACCTGGAACAAGACGCACAGCTTCGTGGGCGGATATCAGACATCAGTCATCGACGATACGGACGACATCAATAAGATGACGAAGGCGGAGCTGAAGGAAACGCTGCGAGCAATCAGAGAGCGCGAGGACACCTCCGTGATCTACTGTGACAAGCCAGCCAAAAGCAAGCTGCATCCGACGATGAAACCGGTCAAGCTGGTGGCGCGTCTGATGTTCAACAGCAGTCAGCCGGGAGACATCGTCGCTGATATCTTCGGAGGCTCCGGCACGACAATGATCGCAGCAGAGCAGCTGAAACGCCGCTGCCTGATGATGGAACTCGATCCGCACTACTGCGACGTGATCATCGCAAGATGGGAAGCGTTCACGGGAAGAAAAGCGGAAAGGATCCGCTGATGAAGAGGCAGCCATGAAAAAAGAAGCATGGAAAAGACGGATCAAGAAAGCCTGCGTCGATGCGGGCACATATAGAGATTACTTCGACAGCGTGATCACATCGCTGGCGGAGATACTGGAGGCAAGAGACAAGGTCCGGAAGTATTACATCGACTCCGGAGCAGAGCCGATCGTTATGAGGACAAACAAGGGCGGCCACACGAACATGGAGAAGAACCCGATCCTCGTGGTCTATGACGACATGAACAACACGGCGATGACCTACTGGAAAGAGCTCGGCCTGACGCCGAAGGGCCTAAAGGCCATCGACGAAAAGGCGATGAAGGCCACGTCAAAGAAGAACACGCTCAGCGACGCGCTGCGCGATCTGGGGATATGAAGCACGATATCGTTTATTTAGTTAAAGACGCTCCGGCGAATGAAGAGCTGCGCTACTCGCTGAGATCTGTCTGCGAGAACTTCCCGTTCCGGAAGATATGGTTCTACGGCGGGCGGCCGAGCTACCTGAAGCCGGACGAATGGGTCCACATAGTACAGAACCAGAGGACAAAGTGGATGCGGACCACAAACATGATCCGCAAGGCGTGCGAGAACCCTGACGTCACGGAGGACTTCTGGCTGTTCAACGACGACTTCTTCGTCATGGAAAAGATGGCCTGGCATAACTGCTGGCCATACGAGAGCGATCTGTACAAGCACATCGTCGAGATCGAGAACCGGCACGGACAAAAAGCGACGGCCTACACAAAGGAGCTGAGATGGCTGGTCAGGGAACTCGAGCAGCATGGCCTTGATACCAAAAACTATGCGCTGCACATGCCTATCCTGATCAACAAGGAAAAGGCGCTGCAGACGCTCGACGCCTTCCCAAACTGCCCGATGTTCCGGAGCCTATACGGTAACATGCACAAGCTGGCAGATCAGGGCGGCATCGAGATCAGGGACGTCAAGATCGCAGGGCTCGACAGAAAACCAGATGAAGAGGCTGTCTATATATCCACGACGGACGACAGCTTCGCAAGCGGCAAGGCCGGAGAATACATCAGGAGGCGCTTCCCGGAGCCTTGCAAATATGAACTATGATAGCAAAAGACTATACGAAGATCGCGAAGGAATACGCACAAGACATAGCAAGCGGGAAAGAGATCGCCGGCAAGGAAGTGGTCCAGGCGGCGGAGCGTTTCCTGGCAGATCTTGAGCGCGAGGACATAGAGCTTCGGCCGCGCGATCCGAACGCGGTCTGCTCGATCATGGAGGGCTTCTTCGTTCACGCTCAGGGCGAGGACATGCACGGGCATCCGCTCCTGGGCGAGCCTTTAGTGCTGCAGCGCTGGCAGATCTTCGTGGTCGTGAACATCCTCGGCTGGTATTACACCGGCACGGACGAGCGGCGCTTCAAGGAAAGCCTGATAATGACAGCCAGAAAGAGCGGCAAGACGAGCTTCGTCGCGGCTCTTTCTTTTGCGGTCGGGATCCTGCAGAGGCGGAGCGGCTCGAAGATCTACATCGTGGCGAATGCGCTGAAGCAAACGCTCGAAGCGTTCGGCTTTCTCAAATTCAACATGGAATACAGAGGACTGAAGGACGATCCGGACATGCGGATCCTGGACAACTCCTTCGATCACTCTATCAGATATCAGTTCAGGGACGAGAACGACAGACCGGACGGCCTTGTCGAGATCATCGCCCTGGCATCGAACCCTGACGCGCAGGACAGTTTCAACTGCAACTTCGCGATCGCCGACGAGATCGCCGGATATAAGAAGGCAAAGCAGTACACGCTGTTCAAGGACGCGCAGAAGGCATACAGAAACAAGCACATCATCGGGATCACGACGGCCGGCGACGACGCGAACAGCTTCGGCTACCGGCACATGGAATACGCGGTCAAGGTGGTCAACGGGACAGTGAAGGACGACAGCTTCTTCGTCCTGATCGCCCGGGCGGATCAGAGCGACAAGGGCGACGTGGACTACACGAGCGCAGAGCAACAGCAGAAGGCAAACCTCTCGTATGGCGTGACAGTCAGCCCGGAGGAGCTTATGAACGACGCGCTGCAGGCGCAGAACGATCCGCAGAAGCGCAAGGAATACTTCGCGAAGAGCCTGAACATATACACGGCAGCAGTCAAGGCATACTTCGACATCGACGAGTTCAGGCGAAGCGACAACAGATACAAGTGGAGCATGGACGAGCTGGCCGCACTTCCGATCAAGTGGTTCGGAGGCGCGGACCTTTCGCGCGTGTTCGACCTGACAGCGACAGCGCTGGTCGGCGAATACCAGGGCGTCCTGATAATCATCACGCACGCCTTCTTCCCGGTCGCTCAGGCAGCGAGGAAGGCCGACGAAGACAACATCCCGCTCTTCGGATGGAAAGAAGACGGATGGCTGACAATAACCGGCGGCGAGACGGTAAACCACGCCGAGCCGGTGGGCTGGTTCGAGCATATGAAGAAGAAGGGCTTCAGGCCGAAGGTGGTCGGGCAGGACAAGAAGTTCGCCCGGGAGTTCTTCTCGGATATGAAGGCGAAGCACTTCACGGTCGTCGATCAGCCTCAGTATTACTACATCAAGAGCCAGGGCTTCCGATATATCGAAAAGAAGGCAAAGGACGGGCTCTTATACTACCTTCACAGCGAGGCGTATGAATACTGCGTCCAGAACGTGAAGGCCATCGAGAAAACAGACGACATGATCCAGTACGAGAAGATCGCGCCGGCGAGCCGCATCGACTTGTTCGATGCCTCGGTCTTCGCAACGGTGCAGCTGCTCGAAAACATGGAAAGATCGCAAAAAGCGAAATCATGGAACGGAGAATAAGGAATGGGGATTTTTGACATATTCAAGGAGCCGTGGCCGTTCAGCAAAAGGACAAAACAGAGCGCGATCGGCTTTCTGATATCAGACGGAGAGGACGAAGACCTGAAATGCCCGGGCTACACGAGCCTCGCGAACAATCCGGAAGTCTTCACGGCGTGCCGGAAGATCGCGAGCCTCATCTCGAGCATGCCGATCATGCTGATGGAAAACGGCGACAGCGGCGACATCCGGATCTTCAACGAGCTGTCGAGAAAGATCGACATCGAACCGAACAAGAACATGACGCGCCGCACCTGGATGGAGGCCATCGCGATGAACCTGCTGCTGTACGGCAAGGGCAACAGCATCGTGACGGTCAAGACCAGGAAGGGCTACATCGTGAACCTTGAGCCGATCGCGGCGTTCAGAGTGAACATCATGTCTGATCTGACATCGCCGAACTACACGATCTACATCGACGGCAAGGCATACAGACCGGACGACGTGCTGCACTTCGTGGACAACCCGGACAAGGACTACCCGTACAAGGGCAAAGGCCTGACGGTGGTCCTGAAAGACGTGGCGAACAACCTCAAGCAGGCGAGCGTCACGAAGAAAGGCTTCATGTCGAGCAAGTACAAGCCGAGCGTGATCGTCAAGGTAGATGCGCTAACAGACGAGTTCGCAAGCCCTGAAGGACGCAAGAATCTGATGGATCAGTATATCAAGACGACAGAGGCGGGCGAGCCGTGGATCATACCGGCGGAGCAGTTCGCGATCGAGACGGTCAAGCCGCTCTCTCTGGCGGATCTTGCTATCAGCGACAGCGTCGAGATCGACAAGAGAACGGTGGCCTCGATCATAGGCGTGCCGCCGTTCGTGCTGGGCGTCGGAGAATACGACCAGGAAGCCTGGAACGCGTTCATCTCGAACACAGTCAGAGTGATCGCGGAGGAAATAGAGCAGGAACTGACGAAGAAGCTGATCCTAAATCCGAAGTGGTACTTCAAGTTCAACATCCTGAGCCTGATGGACTGGGATCTGAAAACGATCGCCGACGTCTTCGGCAGCCTCTCGGATCGTGGTTTCGTGACCGGCAACGAGGTCAGAGACCGGATCGGCATGAGCCCGAAGGACGGCCTCGACGAGCTCAGGATCCTGGAAAACTATATCCCATACGACATGAGCGCGCTCCAGAAAAAACTGATCCAGGAGGGCGAATAGCATGTCGCTTTTATGTAATGACTGCATAGTGCAGGGCAAGACCCACAAGATAATCTGCGAGCGCACGGGCAATCCGTGTGCGTTCACGCGTTTCTGCGCTGTCAGCGGGAAATACTACCAGACGGACAGAGCAGCATGCTGCAAGCTGAGAGGAGCGGAAGATGGAAAACAGAACAATGAGGCAGATGCGCTCGATCGCATCTGAATTCACAACGCGGGAGGACGGCGAAGCAAAGCGCATCGAAGGCTACTTCGCTGTTTTTAATTCAATATATCAGATCGCGCCGGACATGAGCGAGAGCGTAGCGCCCGGCGCATTCACGGAGACACTTGATGGAGACATCCGTGCGCTGATCGACCACGAGACGATGTACGTTCTCGGACGTACTGCGGCCGGCACGCTGGAGCTCCGCGAAGATGAGACCGGTCTCTGGGGCTCGATCCTGATCAATCCGAACGACCAGGACGCGATGAACCTATGGCACCGTGTTGAACGCGGAGACGTGAACCAGTGCAGCTTCGGCTTTGACATCCTGAACGAGGATACCGAGTTCCTCGAAGACGGATCCGTTCACTGGACGATCAATCGCGTGAAGCTCTATGAAGTGAGCGTCTGCACCTTCCCGGCATACGCCGAGACGTCCGTGGAAGCAAGGAAAGAAGACAAGGCGCAGATCATAAAACGCCAGAACGAGATCTGGCGCGAAGAGATGCGCGGGAAACTGAAAGGAGTCAGGAATGGCGCTTAGAACACTAATGACAAAAAAAGAGCTCGACCAGAAGAGAAAGGCGCTCGAAGAGCTGCAGAAAAGGGATGCGGACTTCGAGGCCAGGAACGCCGAGCTCGAGAAAGCCATCGAGGAAGCTGAGACTGACGAAGAGAAGGACGTGGTCAGAGAGGCCATCGACGCCTTCGAGAAGGACACGGCAGACCACGAGGCTGCGAAGAAAGACCTTGATGAAGAGGTCAGAAAACTTGAAGCTGAGCTCGATGAGCTCGAAAAAGAGACCGATCCGGAGCCGGAACCAGCACCGGAGCCGGCAAAAGATCCAGAAGAAAGAAAGGATATGAGAACAATGAACATCACAACCAGAAAAGTCTTCAGAAACATGGAGAGAGCAGAGCGCGAAGTGATGATGCAGCGCGAAGACGTGAAGACATTCCTCGAGCAGGTCAGGACCGGCATCAGGGAGAAGAGAGCGATCACTGGACTGAACGCGCTCATCCCGGAAGTAGTTCTGCCGCTTCTGCGCGAGAACATCCTCGAGTACAGCAAGCTGTATAAGCACGTTAATGTTGCTTCAATCAGCGGCGAGGGCCGCCAGCCGGTAATGGGAACCATCCCGGAGGGCGTATGGACTGACTGCTGCGCGAACCTGAACGAGCTTGAGCTCAAGTTCAACGATACGGAAGTCGACTGCTGGAAAGTCGGCGGCTACTATGCGATCTGCAACGCTAACCTTGAAGACAGCGACATCGACCTCCTCGCGCAGATCGTCGTCGCACTCGGCGCATCGATCGGCCTGGCACTCGACAAGGCGATCCTCTACGGAACCGGCACCAGGATGCCTCTCGGCGTAGTCACAAGACTTTGCCAGACATCACAGCCGGCTGATTATCCTGCAACCGCAAGGACATGGGTCGACCTCCACACGTCGAACGTGAAAGCGATCAATAGCTCCGGCATGACAGCGGCTCAGCTGTTCGCTGCCATCGTCACGGACTTCGGCGCTGCAAAGGGCAAATACTCCAGAGGCGAGAAGGTCTTCGTCATGAACGAGAAGACATATACCGCACTTGCTGCTGCTTGCATCAGCGTTGACGCCAACGGAAACATCGTGACGGGCATCTTCGACAGAATGCCGGTCATCGGCGGTGTGATCGAGGTCCTGGACTTCGTACCTGACAACGTAATCGTCGGCGGCTTCTTCGACCTCTACCTCCTCGGAGAGAGAGCGGCAGCGAAGTTCGCTACATCCGAGCACGTCAAGTTCCTCGCAGACCAGACGGTCATGAAGGGAACAGCAAGATATGATGGCAAGCCAGCCATCGCTGAAGGTTTCGTGGCCATCGGCATCAACAACACGACACCTAACGCAACCATGACATTCGCGCCAGACACAGCAAATCCGGAAGAGTCGGAAAGCTAAGAGGCGGGGCTGTAGAGCCGGCCGTCGACCTGGCGAAAATGACCAAGAAAGAGCTCCTCTCATACGCAGGGGAGCTCGGGCTGACGGTCTCCTCGTCGAAGACGAAGGCTCAGATCATTGAAGTAATAGAAAACGAAAGATAGGAGGTGCCGGGATGGATAACGCAGAAATGCTGACGGCATTGAAGATAGATCTCGGCATCAGCACGACGAACGCCTACGACGGGCGCCTCGTCGAGTATCTGGGATCAGCACGCGCAGCGATCATAAGAGAGGGCATCACGCTGACAGACAGCCTCGAGGACTGCGATCTTGTGGTCGACTATGCGGGCTGGCTCTGGAACAAGAGGCGGACCGGCGAAGCGATCCCGCGCAGCCTGCGCTGGAGGCTGAACAACCGGCTGCTATCTGAGAAGATGTCAGGAGGAGAAGCATGATGGACGACGTTCTCGAACTTATATCCGCGGCCTACCGGACGGACAGCGAGCTGAACCAGGTACCGACGGAGATGAAGAGGACGGTGTTCTGCACTGTCAGTTCGGTCAGCCGCTCGGAATTCTACCAGGCGGCGCAGAATGACATGCACCCGGAGTACGTCTTCCGGCTGTCGAACTTCAGGGACTACGAGGGCGAGAAGCTGGCGAAGTACATCGACTGGAGCGGCAAGGTGCACATCTTGTATATAACAAGGACCTACCGCATCCCTGACGATGACGCGATCGAGCTGACGTGCGAAGAGCGCACGGGCCCGGGAGTGTACGAGGGAGTGTCGGAGTCATGAGCGCAAATCTCGTGGCCGAAGTGACGGCAGCTCTCACGGAGTACAGCGCAGAGGTCCAGAAAGAGATCGACGCTGCAGCGAAGGAAGCAGCCGAGCTGACACAGAGGCAGCTGAAGGAAAACAGCCCGAGGAAGAAGACAAAGGGCGGCAAGTACGCAAGAGGCTGGCGGATCAAAAAGCAGGAGGTCGCGGGGCTCGTCTCGTATGTTGTATATAACGGGACGTCGCCGGGGCTGACGCACGTGCTCGAGCACGGACACCTTGCGCGCAATCAGTACGGCACGTTCGGAAGAGTGAGGGCGATCCCTCACATCGGACCGGCGGCCGAAGCTGGCATCCAGCGCTTTGAGCTGTCATGCCGGGCAAGATTAAGGAGGCTCAAATGAGCATAGCTGACACACTGAGAAGTACGGGGCTGCCCTGCACCTATTATGAATTCAGGGGAAAGCAGGAGCCGCCGTTCCTGGCATACATCCAGAGCGGGCAGAACCAGTTCGACGCGGACGACACGCGCTACTGGCACCGGAACACCTATCAGATCGAGTATTACTTCAATTACAAGGACAGCGCGGCAGAGGCAAGGATCGAAGAGGCCCTGCTCTCTGCCGGCTACAAATTCACACGAAGCGAGGACATATATCTCGAGGACGAGGATGTCTTCGTGGCCTACTATTACACGAACTAACGAAAGGATAGAATGACATGGCTGAGAACAAAGTTCTTTTTGGATTTAAGGACCTTTACATCGGCACGTATGAAGTGGACAGCAACGGCGACGTCACTATGGGATCGCCGTACCATCAGAAGGGAGCGGTAGGCTTCTCGCCTGAAGAGCAGGGCGACAACTACACCTTCTACGCTGATGACAGCGCCTACTTCAGCTACTACTCGTCCGGCACATTCGAGGGCGATCTGGTAGTGGCCAGATTTGACGACGCCTTCAAGAAGCAGTTCCTGGGCTACGTCGAGCTCGATGACGGCGGACTGGCTCAGATCAAGAACGCGAAGAAGCCTGACGTGTACATCATGTTCGAGGTCCAGGGCAACGAGGGTCCAGAACGTCTGATCTACTATAACGGCTCGATGGGAGGCATCACAAGAGAGTACGCGACGATCGAAGACAACGTCGAAGTGCAGACTGAGACCATCTCGATCAAGATCGACGGAGATGCTGCAACGGGCATCAGCAAGGTCGGATATGACGAAACGAAGAGCGGCTTCGATACGCTCTTCACGAACCCGCCGGCACCAACGCTTCCGGCAGGATCGGCGTCGTAATAAGGCAAGAGAAAGGGCGGACCGCAAGGTCCGCCTTCTCGGTATAAATGGGAGGAATACATGAAAGACATCATTACGCTCGAAAACGGTCAAGAGATAGCGCTCGATAACAATCTCGTCTGGCTTATGGAATACCAGGATCAGTTCGGGGAGGACATCGTTCCGACGCTGATGCCGCTGATCATGTCCTTCGCGGATCTTCTCGGCGGCCTTGCAGACGCAGGCGTCGATATCGACAAGCTCGAAGTGAGCGACATTGTCGGGATCCTGAAGACAGAGGCAGCGCTGAACGCGGCCATCAAGCTCTCGACGTTCAGCTCAACAGATCTGATCAATATCATCTGGGCACTGGCAAAGGCGGCGGACGACACGATCCCGCCTCCGAGAAAGTGGATCCGTCAGTTCGAAGACGGCTTCCCGCTCGATCTCATAGTCCCGAAAGCAGCGGCGATCGTTGCGAAGGGAGTCATGAGCTCAAAAAACTTCGAGAGGCTGACAGCGGACGCAAAGAACAAGCTGCAGCCAAAAAAAGCAAAGACCAAAAAGAGCAAATAGACCTTAATACGATAATACTGGCGGGCCTCGAGAGGGGCCTTGCTATGCAGGACATAAAACGAATGCAGCTGGGGCATCTGGTCGACTTCGTGATCGACTACAACCGGCGGCAGCAGAAAGCAGAACAAAAAGCGGAGACAAGCCGAGCGGTCAAGCATTACCGGCTGGCCACAAAGGACGAGGTCGACGCGATGTTCAGGAGTTAAACATGAGCGGAGCTATAAAAGGCATCACAATCGAATTCAGAGGCAACGCTTCGCCGCTCCAGAAGGCGATCAGGCAGGTCGACTCTGAGCTGAAGAAAACAGACGCCGAACTGAAAAAGGTCAACAACGCGCTGAAGTTCAATCCTACGAGCGTGGATCTCTGGAAACAGAAGCAACAGCTCCTGAGCCAGAAGGTCAACGAGACAAAGGAAAAACTGGACGCGCTGAAGGACGCGCAGAAGCAGATGGACGCTGCCGGAGTAGACAAGAACTCGGAGCAGTACAGAAAGCTGCAGCGCGAGATCATCGAGACGAATTCCAAGCTGAAGACGTTCAAGAAGCAGCTGAACGCGATCGGCAGTCCGAGGCTTCAGGCGCTGGGCGAGCAGTTCAAGGCCGTAGGGAGCAAGATCGAGGGAGCCGGCAACAAGCTGCGCGGACTTTCGACAGCGGCCGCTGCGGTGGACGTCGCTCTTGCAGGAATAACAACAAAAAGCGCATCCTGGGCGGACGACATCGACACAATGTCGAAGGTCTATCACATCGGCACCGGCGAGCTGCAGAAGTACAGTGCGGCCGCGCAGCTGGTGGACGTTGACGTCGAGACCATCGCAAAATCACATGTAAAACTGACAAAAGCGATGTCGGGCGCAGAGGATGAAGAGGGTACGCAGGCGGAGGCATTCGAGAAGCTGGGCATATCCGTGACGGACGCAAACGGAGAGCTCAGGGATGCAGACACGGTCTGGAAGGAAACTATCGAGGCGCTTGGAAAGGTAGAGAACGAGACGGAGCGGGATGCTTTGGCAATGACGCTGATGGGCAAGTCAGCGGCAGATCTAAATCCGCTGATCGAAGACGGCGGCGAAACATACGAGAAGCTGGCCGAAACAATGGCGAAGTACGATCTGGACTTCATAGATCAGGAGACGCTGGACCGCGCGAACGACTTCAACGACGAGCTGGACACGATCAAGGCCATCGGCCTCGTCGCGTTCCAGAATATAAGCACGCAGCTGGCGGGCTATTTGGCGCCGGCGCTTCAGAAGGTGGTCGACTGGGTGGGCCGCTTTGCACAGTGGCTGTCCAAGCTGGATCCAAAGATCCTGGCGATCATCGGTGCCGTGGCGGGCTTCGTGGCCGCGCTCGCGCCGCTCCTGATTGTGATCGGCAAGATCTCGCAGGGCGTGGGCGCGTTCATAAAGATCCTCGGACTGCTGACCGGACCGGTCGGGCTTGTGATCCTGGCGATCGGGGCGCTGATAGCGATCGGGGTCCTGCTTTATAAAAACTGGGACAAGATAAAGGCGAAGGCGATCGAGCTGAAGACGAAGGTCGTAACGACGTTCAACAACATGAAGTCTGCGATCAGCACGACATGGAACAACATCAAGACGGCAGTGACGACAGCCGTGACGAACATGGCATCAGCTGTCAGAACAAAGATCGACAGCCTGAAGTCGTCTGTCGCAAGCAAGTTCCAGGCGATCAAGACAGCGATCACGGATCCTATAACAAAGGCAAAGGAAACGATCAGGGGCATCATCGACAAGATCAAAGGGCTGTTCCCTCTGAACGTCGGAAAGATTTTCTCGAACATCAAGCTGCCGAAGATACAGATCACAAAAGGCGAGGCTCCGTGGGGCATCGGCGGCAAAGGAACAGCGCCGACCATCAGCCTCGACTGGGTAAATTGGTACGCAAAGGGCGGAATTTTCAACAGCCCGACGATCGCGGGCGTCGGAGATGTACGAGGCGGCGAGGCCGTAGTGCCTCTGGACAAGTTCTGGGACAAGATGGACCAGATGCAGGCCGGATCGAACATAGTGATCAATATCAACGGAGCGAACAAGGATCCGCGCGAGATCGCGGAAGAAGTGAAGCGGATGCTCATCAAGGAAACTAATCAAAGGAGGCTGGCATGGCAATAGGACCGGGCTACAAGACATTCACATTCGACGGCCAGAACTCCGGAAGCTATGACGTGTACATCACGGGCGAGGCCGTATATAACGCGCCAGAGCGCACGGTCGAGATGATAACCATCCCGGGCAGGGACGGCGATCTGGCGCTCGACAAAGGCCGTTTCGAGAACATCCCGGTCAAATATCCGGCTGGCATGTTCGGAGACGACCAGAGCGCATTCGCAGCAAAGGTCAGGGCGTTCAGAAACATGATGGCCTCCAGGATCGGCTACTGCCGGCTCGAGGATGAATACAATCCGGACGAATACCGTCTCGCGTTATATAAGAGCGGGCTGGATGTTGAGCCGGCCCCGTTTCAGCGGGCAGGAGAGTTTGACATCCTCTTCGACTGTAATCCGTTTCGCTTCCTGAAGAGCGGCGAGGTGGCCGTGGCAGTGGCGAACAACGGAACGCTGACGAACCCGACGCTGTTCGAGAGCAAGCCTCTGCTGGCCGTCGAGGGCACCGGAAAGCTTACGGTCAACGGCAAGACGATCAAGATACAGAACAGCGTGGTGGGGGATGAGACGATTATCAACCAGAAGGACTTCTCCGGGAACCAGTGCGTCGTGGACTTCTCAAATGTCTATATTGCTACCGGAAACCAGATAGAGATGGACAACGTGCAGTTCACGTTCGCTATCTATAACAATAATGACACGTATTTATTCACAGCGCAGTCGGTAAGCAACATAACGGGAGCGGTCGGATACCTGCCGTATGCGCAGAGCCCAGACGGGACCTACGTTGTAGTAGGGTGCCACGCTGATGAAGACCCGACAATTTATACATACGGGACGGCCGCGACACATACCGTCGGCTTCGATGTGAGCATAACGAATGACAACAGTGACACGGCGACATTCCACGTCGATGTCACGGCATCCTACGACGGAAACAAGCGTATCGAGATCGAGGCGCAAATAGGATACATACCGACAGGGCCGTTCCGTCTCGACTCGCCGGTCATTCAGTTCATCGGACATCTGGGCAATTCGCTTGTAGTTCATTCTACGGCGGCTACGTTCGGCAATCCGACATACATTGACTGTGACCTCGGAGAAGCGTATGCGATCAACAGCGGCGTCGTTAGTTCGCTCAACAGATACATTCAGCTCGGAGCAGAATTACCGACGCTGAAGCCGGGATCGAACACAATCACATTCGACAACACGATCACAACACTGAAAATAACACCGAGGTGGAGAGAGCTATGATCCCGATCCTATACGAAAAAGACGAAACAACATTCGTGAGCAACGGACTGGGCCGGCTGCGTGATGCCATCGAGGTTCTATGTTCCGAAGAAAGAAATGGATTGTACGAAATCGACTTTTCCTACCCGACAAACGGAGCGCACTTCGACGAGATCCAGGTCGGACGTATCATCGGCGTCACACATGACGATACGGGCGACATCCAGCCGTTCGACATCGTGGGCTACTCAAAACCGATCGATGGCGTGGTAGAGTTCCACGCAGTACATATAAGCTACCGGCAGAGCTACATGACGATGAACGGCGGGAGCGTAAACGATCTCGCGACAGCTCTTGCTTTTTGCAAACACGCGACGAACCTCGGAAACGACGGAAACCCGTTCAACTATTCAACGGACATGACGAAAAGCGGCTACTGCGCAGCGATCAGCGTGATCCCGCAGTCAGTCAGATCGGTCCTCGGAGGCATCGAGGGCTCGATCCTGGACACCTACGGCGGCGAGTACGAGTGGGACAGATGGAACGTCATCCTGCACTCGGCACGCGGCCAGATGCGCGACTTCTCGATCAGGTACGGCGTGAATATGCTGGACTATGAAGAGGACTACGACTGCCAGGGCTCGTTCTCGAGCTGCATCCCGTACTGGACGGATGGAGAGGACACGGTCGTCGCAGGGCAGGTGGACAGCGGAAGCTCGACGATAACCGGGCGCGGCGAGTGCGTCCCGCTCGACCTCTCGGATAAGTTCGAGAGCAAGCCGTCGAGCGCGCAGCTTCGGGCGATGGCGCTGTCCTATATGAACAGCAATAATACCTATCTGCCGACAAAGAACATCCACGTCGAATTCGTGAGGCTCCAGGACATGCCTGAGTATGCAGGACTGGCGAACCTGCTGACATGCGGCCTTTGCGACACGATCCGCGTGATCTTCCCGGACTATAACAGCTCCGGATACTTCAAAATCGTGAAAACGGTCTGGAACGTGCTCGAGAACAGATACGAGAGCATGGAACTGGGAGATCTATCGACATCGCTTGCAGAAGCTCTCGGAATAGACGGCAGCTTCGGCAGCGAAAGAAACGGCGCTGGCGTCAAGCAGACATCATTCAGCTACAAGGTGCCGGCCTTATCTGCCGGAGCGCATGGCTACTGGCAAATAGCACACGGCCTGAGCATATCCGGCACGATAGTATCGATCTGCGCACAGTCAAACAATATAGCAGCAGGCGGCGGCCTTCAGATCACTCCTATATTCTTCGGTTCAACGTATTGCTATTTCTGGTACAACGCACCGGCAGCAATAAGCGCAAACGACGTGGAAATAACATTCTACGTGACATACTACTAAGGAGGACACATGGATATAAATATTATCGATGAAATGATAATGCCAATTATCACAGCCGCGTGCCTTTGCATCGGCTTCGTGATGAAGAAGTGGATGCCGACGGACGACAAGTGGATCCCGACGGTGCTGTTAGTGGTCGGAGCCATAAGCGGCCTGATCCTCTTCGGCGCTGACTACGAGGGCATCGTCAAGGGCATGGTCAGCGGCCTCGCAGCTGTCGGACTGCATCAGACCTTCAAGCAGCATATAAAGGCAGATGACAAGCCGGAGGCGGATCTGACGGACTACCTCTCAGAGTTTGGTGTCATAGAGGACTATGCAATCGATGAAGAGGATCCGGCAGATCTGAGCGCATTCGATGAAGAGGAGGCGGAGTGATGGCAATCAGCACAGCGCAGAAAGTCGTTGACATCGCGATGAAATACCTCGGCTGCGAGCAGGGGAGCGCGAAGCAGAAGCAGCTGATCAGGATCTTCAACACGGTCAAGCCGCACGGCTACACGGCAAGCTGGACAGATCCGTGGTGCGCTGAGGCATGGAGCGCCTGGCAGATCGAAGCGGGCAACACAGCCAAAGACGTGCCGCTCTCGGCAAACTGCAAGCAGATCATCGAGGATGCGAAGAAGCTCGGCATCTGGAAAGAAAAGGACAACACCGTTCCGGAAATCGGCTGGGGCATCCTCTACGACTGGGATGACAGCGGCAAAGGCGAAAACACCGGAGCTGCTGATCATATCGGCCTTATTTACGCGGTAGATAAAAAGTGGATCTACGTCATAGAGGGCAACAAGGGCACGGCATCGGTCTGCGGCAAGAGGGCCGTCCAGATCGATGGAAAGTTTATCAGGGGCTTCGTAGCGCCAAAGTACAAGAAAGAGACCTATAAGCCTTCCGGACCATACCCCGGCAAGCTGCCGACCGGAACTGTCAAAAAAGGCAGCACCGGCACGGACGTGAAGCGCCTGAAGGCGTTTCTCAACTGGTATCAAAATGCCAAGCTCAATCCGAAGAATGGCAACGCAAAGGAAAAGACCGATGCGGCAATCAAGAAGTTCGAGAAGAAGAACGGCATCGTCCAGGACGGCATCTTCGGACCTCAATGTCTGAAGAAGGCGCAGGAGATAGTCGCGGAATATAACCCGTTCTACGATAAAGCCACGAAGATCGGTCATGCGTGCTGCAACGAGAAGGGCGGACTGCACGGCGGAAAGCCAGGCGATCAGACCGGTCACGAGGTGCAGATCTCTTACTGGTCAAAGGGCTACGGCTGGCTCAAGGTTTACAGACACAAGGATCCGGCGACGCGCCTGAAGATCGCACAGTACGTCATGGACGCTTGCGAGAATAACAACATCGGCTACAACGTCGATAAGCCGGAGAGGTATGCCGCGTGGGATGCAGCCGAGAAGAACGGACATGATATCAAAGGCATAACGACGAAAGGCGACACGACCTGCACGCAGCTGGTCAGCATGGTGCTAAGGGCCGTCGGCACGCCGAAGAAGTATGCTCCGAGATTTTGCGACGTTGCGGTCGCTGAGCGCGTGCTGCCGAAGAACCCCGACCTCATAGAGCTGAAGGGCAAGGCATACACGCAGATCCCGGACAATCTGGAGCCTGGCGACTTTCTGCTGTCAAGTGAACACATGGCTGTTGTCGTCAAGACCCCGAGAGCAAAGGGGGTGGCATGATGCACGAATTGACAACAACAATAATTGCTTCAGTTCTGGCCTCCAACGCCTTGTTCGCGTTCTGTCAGTTCCTTATATCAAGACACGACACGAAGAAGAACGTCAAGGGCAAGCTGAACACGCTCGAGAAGGACGTGCTCCGGACACAGCTTCTGCTTCTGATCCTGATGAAACCGGAAGAAAAGCAGGAGATCATGACGATAGGGGAGCACTACTTCCGCGTCCTGAAGGGCAACTGGTACATGACGAGCATCTTCAACAAATGGCTTGCGGAGTACGGCGACGGCAAGCCGGAATGGTTCGACAGTAAGGAGTGAACATGGAAAAACAGATAATAACATTCTCTGCGAATGAACAGATACTCAAGAAGACGGCAGGGCAGGAGCGCTTCGCTGATGACGTCGTCGGATACATCGAGGCGCACTTCGACCTGGGCGACAACTGGACCGGTTACGACTCGATCCGTGCGGTATGGTACACGGCCTTCGCGCAAATAAGCACGGTGCTCGATCAGGACGGCGTGTGCCTCGTTCCTCCTGAAGTATGCAACAAGAAAGAAGTAGTCAACGTCAATCTGGTCGGCAGCATAGTCGAAAACAACGAGCTGACGGATAGGCTGACAACATATCCGATCGTGGCGTTCATCTTTGACGGCAACGCAAGGGTAGAAGGCTCTGAAACGGCTCCGATCACGCCTTCGCAGTTTGAGCAGTATGTAGCAATAGTCGAAGCGCTGGTGGGCTCCGTGAAGGACATAGACCACGCAACACTCAATGCGGACTACACGCTGACGATCTACTACTCGGATGGCACAAGCGACACCGTCGGGCCTATAAGGGGAGAGCAGGGACCGACCGGACCGACCGGAAACGGCATCGCCTCGATAGCGAAGACCGGCACAAGCGGGACAAATCCGGTAGTTGATACCTACACGATAACGTACACGAACGGTCAGACCACGACATTTACGGTCACGAACGGAGTCAAGGGCGACACGGGCAACGGCATCCAGAGCATCTATAAGACCGGAACAGCCGGAGCCGTAGACACCTACACGATACTCTATACCGACGGCAACACGACGGAATTCACGGTCACGAACGGAGAGGTCACGAATGCGGTCCTTGCTGCAGCGATACAGCAGGCGAAGGAAGACCTGGTCGACCAGTTCGCTGTGAAGGATACGGCATCAGGCGTGATCGCATCGTTCCCTGACGGAGCAGACTGGCCGGCAAAGAACGTGCTGGCAGACATAAATCCGGTGCAGGACCTCAACGGATACAGCAATCCGTGGCCGGCAGGAGGAGGAAAAAACAAGTATGGAAATGGAGATCTGACCATCAATGGTTTTGAGGTTATCGATCTTGTAAACCCTTTGCCGGCAGGGACATGGAACTTGTCAGCAATCATCGCGTCAACCGATACGGACGCAAACACTTGCCTTATAAGCTTCAGAGGGCAGAACGCAGAAAACTATGGATCCTTACAGATGGCACGAAGCGCGGGAAACAACCGTATAAGTGCTCATCTCACGACATCGGGCGAAGCAACTAAACTATATGTATATGCGGCAAACTCAGCGGCAGCTTCGACGGGGGATACAGCAACATTCAAAGACATACAGATCGAAAGCGGCTCAGCTGAAACGTCCTTCGAACCTTATTTCAACATCTGCCCAATCTCTGGACGGACGGAGTGCGTGACAGAAGTGTGTGGAATTAATGTGTGGGACGAGGAGTGGGAGAACGGTACATTTGATGTAAACACAGGCGAAAACTATTCCTATGCTACGCAAATACGGACAAAAAACAACATTCCTGTCGTGGCAGGAGCAACCTATTATGCAAATGTACCGTCAGGAATTTGGACAATGTTTCTTGGCGCAGATGGAAGCCCAGTAAACCCTCCAAGTGGCTACTATGCTTCTGCAGGCAAATGCAAGCAAATAGGGGGCATTTATGACAAGACGTTCACAATTCCAAATGATTGCTCGTTTATAAAGTTTTATTGTCAGGCGGTATATGGCGCAACCTACAACCACGACATCAGCATCAACTATCCAAGCACAGAACACGACTACCACGCCTACGACGGCGACACCTACACCGTCTCCTGGCAGACAGAAGCGGGCACGGTTTATGGAGGGACGATCGACCTGACGACTGGAGTGCTGACGGTGGATACGGCTGAGATCAATCTGGGAACGCTTGATTATACAAAGTACAGCATCTCGCAAGGCAATCTGTTTAGAGCGCAACTTCCTGACGTAAAGCGAAATACAGATGCTGACAATGTACCGAATTTTGTCTGCAGTGAATACCCGACAAAATCATATAACGGAAGAACTGACATATCAGTATCGCAAGCACTCAATGTCAGCGTAGTGGATATCATAAACAACAACTACAATGACCCAGCAGTTTTCAAGTCTGCTGTAAACGGGACACAGCTTGTCTACGAACTCGCCACGCCTATCACCTACCAGCTGACCCCGACCGAAGTCGAGCTGCTTCTCGGAGCGAATAACGTCTGGGCGGACACGGGGGACATTGAGGTCACATACGTGGCAGACACAAAACTATACATAGACAAGATGACAGCATAAATAGGCTGCACGGGAGGCAGCAGGTATTCCTCCTTAGAGCAATAGCGGAAAGACCGGAGCACGGGCGGGCTCCGGTCTTTTTGCATGCCTGAAATTATTCAGCGGATCTGTACGCGGATGCGAGGCGCTTCGCCAGGGAATTGATCCTGCCGGAGTTCCCGATCCGGACCTTGTCAGGCGAGTCCGGGAAAAAAATCCAGCGGACTTGCGGCTCTCCCTTGTACTCAAGGATAACAACGCCCTCCCGTATGATTAAAAGCGATCCCTTCTTAGTCGCCTCGACGTCGAGACAATCGATGTCGCAGTCCTCATCTTCCCAGATCGCGCACATGGCCGCAAAGAGCTTGAACTCAAGATCTGTCGCAAAGGCAGCAGTGAGCTGCTTCCAGTGCTTCAAAGTCAGTCCCATCGAGGCTGCCGTCTTCGCGTTCTGCCGGTCCCAGTATGCCTGGATCCCGTCCTTCACATCGTCCCATCTATAAAGGCTCGCCGTGTAGCTGTCGATCCGATCAGCAAAACCGAGCTCCTCAAGGCAGCGTTTGCACACATGAGCATCGGCTATCTTGACAAGGCCGAGCAGGGGAGCCTTCCCGCATCTTTTACATTTTGCCATCTAAACCACCTCCGAAGTCAGTATATCAGATGATATTGTATTTCATTGTATTTATTGAACTTGATGGTTGAAAAGGGTTCCCGCTATACCCCTAAAGTGGTATAATAAAACAAAAAAAGCAAAGCAAAAAAGGAGGACAACATGGCTATCAAGGAAGAGAGAAGGATCGACAGCGACAAGGTCAGGAGCATCTGCATCAGGATGGACTGGTACACATGCGGAACGAACGCGGAGTACAGCAGAATGTTCGAAATGTGTGACAAATCAAAAGGGAAGGCTGATGAGATCTATGAGATCGCAAAAGACATCACGGAGAAGTCGAACATGAACCGCTACTACAACAGCGGATACACAAAGGAAGAAGTCATCGAGAACGTGATGCACTATATCGCAAATGACGCGATGACGATCAGCCTCAAGATCGTAGAGACAACTGAGGATAGGATCGAAAAGGCGATGATCTTCCTGGGGATCGACGCGGTAGGGGAGACTGATGGCGACTACTACACGCTCGGAGACATGGAGGCCATCGCAAAGGCAGCGCAGTGCAGACTGCGTGATGTGATGAAATATCTGAAGAAGACGGGCCGCAGATTATACGGCGGGGCAAACAATTAAAGGAGGGTGCAAAATGAACAAGGCAATCGTCAGATGGAATGAAGACAGAGGGATGTGGGAACTGCTTATCAAAGCAGCGGGAGAGAAAGACTGGACATGGTCGAGAGGCTGGATCATCAGAGACGTACTACCACAAAGCGGAAAAGGCTTCATCTACGAGGACATCCTCGACAAAATCTCGGAGCTGCAGAGGGCCGGATGGCTCGTCACAGTAATAGCATAAAGGAGGGCAAAATGAACGCGACAACAAGAGCAAACGACAAGTGCAGAGCATACATCAGCGGGATCCTGCCGGGATCCCGCTTCTGGAGGACTTGCAAGGACGAGGCATCTGATGTTATATTCAGAGCAGCGGACGAGAGCGGCTGGGATGAGGACTTCATCCAGATGATCTACGAGGCGCTCCTGACGCACGAGAACCACGGAGACATCCTCGCGAGCGCATACCTGATCGAAGAGATGACAAGGGACGACGACATCCTCGATCTGATCCAGGCGGCGCTCATAAGCGCGCAGGGAGACATCGACTTCGTGATGGACATCTTCGTCGAGCTCATAGATGACGACATGGATCTCGAAGAGGCAGCACTCGAGGTAGAGGCTATCTGCTGGAAAAAGGCGAAGGAGCTGATGGCATGATCACGAAACTGCAGCAGAAAAGAAAAGAAGCCGGGCTCTCGCAGAGCCAGCTCGCAGCAAAGAGCGGAGTCCCGCTCAGGACGCTGCAGCACTACGAGATCGGCGACAAGGACATCCGGAAGGCCGCCGTCGAGACGGTCCTCGCCCTTGCAGAGGCGCTCGGGTGTGACCTTAAAGAAATAATATAAACATTGACACCCGGGCAGGGTGTGCATATAATTCAAGGCAGAGGTGGTTCAACTATTCCTAAAATCATAAGATTTTGAATAGTTAAAATCCCGGAGGGGATAAAACAATTTAACAATTATCATTGAACCATCTCAAATTAAGGAGGTGGTTCATTTTTTATGAGAACAAGCAGCTACAAACAGTTTGCGATCATACGCGAGGACTCGACTGAAGCGTTCCAGGAACGGCTCAACGAGAAGATGCAGGAGCTGAGGCACTGCTGGCCGGACGTGACGTTCAGCGAGGAGGGTCCATACATGATCGCGCGGATCGTTTATCTGCAGCACGATCACGCACCGGAAGACCTGGGCGACGCCTACGAGCTGATGGACGTCAGCTTCCGCTGCGAAGACTGCCCTGAGTTCAGACCGATCCGCAACAAGGACGGCACGCTGAACGCGCGTGTCAAGTACGGCGACTGCCCTCACTCGCAGTTTGGCCGTACATACAAGAACAGCAGAGCGTGTGATCTGCTCTACATGATGCTCCGGGACGGACGCATCCATCTGGTCAAGAATGAAGAGGAGGAAGAAAGATGAAGAGGATGACATTCACGGGCATCGGCCTTCTGCTGATGGCCATCGGAACGGTGCTCGCTGACAGCGAGTGCATACTGATCCCGATCGCGTTTATGACTGTAGGGGCAGCGTTCGCACTGTGTGGGAAGAAAAGAGGCGAGCAGGATGAACAGAACTATTGAAAAGAAAAAAGCCTTTGTGGGCAAATTGTCGGCCATTGTGCAGGAGATAGATCCGGACATCAAAGGCGTCGAGTACAGATGCTTCCCGTCCAAGTACAGCGAGATAGTCCGCATCAATTATCACTGCGGATCGCGGATCATAAACGTGACCGGCGACAGCCTCCGCACGATCATGGTCGAGATAGCAAGAGAACTGAACGGCCAGAACGCGGTCGGCGCCATAGTCGATCCGAGACACGCCGAGCTGATAGTCAAATGGTGGGCAGAATATGACGAAAAAGATCCCGAGACTGAGCCTGCGGCTGAACGCGCTGCTGGATAAAGCTGAATGCTTCGAGGGGCTGTACACATACAGCTCCGATCTGGAGCACACGGCATTCATAACAGACGGCGAAGACATCCTGATCATAACGAGCAAGAGCGGATATCTGAGGCTCCCGGGATATCAGGTCGACAAGCTGGCAGAAGAACTCAAATACATCAAGGAAGACAATGAACGCTTCAGGAAAAGAAAACAAAATAAAAATGGTATGCCAGGCGTGCGGAGCCTCATGGGATGACGTCAGCGCCTGGATGCCTCGGTGCTCGCTCTATGGCGGGCCGGTCTGTATGTCATGCTGTTCGGTCTGCGAGTACAGAGCGGGAGACGCCGGGATCAAGAGCTGCACGTTCAAGGATCCGCTCAAAAAACACGCCGAGGCGATGCGACGCATCCAGGCACGTGAACATGAAGCGAACGTCAGGATCACGGATGCCTGGAGGCAGAAAAGAAAAGAAGACGCCCGCAAGAGGGCAATCATGAAAGCTCAAGGAAGGAAGGCTGCACAATGAGAATAATCAGATCAGACAGAGGCCACATTCAGATCATGGTCGAAAGGAACGACACGCTCGAAGAGATGGCATCAATGGCCGCTCTGACGATGGACGACCTCGCTGACGAGATCAACAAGATCATCAACAGCAGCATCCGGGAGAGCAGATCCCAAAAGGAGGAACGCTAATGACAAGAGGACAAGACCACGCCCAGAGGAAGCTGTTCATCGAGAACGTACTCGGCACGCTGATGCGCGAGAAGAAGGACTTCGACTACATCAAGTACGCAAAGGCAAAACAGACGGACGGCGAGTTCGTCAGGATCGCCGACATCACGGGAAGAGCCGTCACGCTCGAGGTCACGGGCATGAGCCTGGAAGCCATAGTCGAGGACGTGGCGCGCATCATACTCCTGCCGAAGGAAAAGATCGCGCCTCCAGCAAGCATCGTGACAGATCCGGAGCTGCTGAGGGGGGCCTCGGCACTGTTCAGGAGAGGGGCATTCAATGCTTAAAGGAATAGCGATCGGGATCCTGATCATGATAGGCGTCCTGGATGTCATGCTGTTCGTGGCATGCTTCAAGCTCGAACACGAGAACGAGGAACGCGAGAAGAACCGGAGAAGGAGGAACAATGAGCGACAAGATAAGCAGGGCCGAGCTGTTCGATAAGCTGGCCACGATAACGGCCGAGGATGCCAACGACATGAAGGCGAAGATCTACGCCGTGATCCAGGAGATGCCGACAGATCCGGAACCGCGGGTAGACATAGACTGGACAGAACTGCACGACGATCTTTCAAGAGGCATGGCACGGATGAACCTTGCTATAAGAAGCGCGTCGGCTGGAATGGCCGAGTCTATAAGAACAGCCATCACACTGCGCGAGCCAAAGAAGGGCAAGTGGGTAGATGCACACGGAAATCCTATAAAAGACGCTTACAGTGTTTACTGCAACGCTTGCGGAGAGTGGAGCGAATACAGAACGGACTTCTGCCCTAACTGCGGTGCGGATATGCGAGAAAGAGAGGGCAGACAATGAGACTGATTGACGCTGACAGCATTGAGATCCCGCATTTTCATCTGGCAACAGACAGAATAAAGGTCATAGATGCTATTGATAACGCTCCGACAATCGAGCCGAATGAGATAGCAGATATTGCTTACGGCATAGGGATATGTCAAGGCAGGGCAAAATACGAACCGAAGCATGGCCGCTGGCTTGAGACTGACTATGTCGACAGCGATGATCAGCCGATGTGCAGATGTTCAGAGTGCGGCTACCTATTCAACTGGACCGGCTGGAACTTCTGCCCGAACTGCGGCGCCGACATGCGAGAAAGAGAGGAAGAGTAATGAGAGAAGACAAAGTAAAAATCACATGTGAAACAGAAGGCTTTGAAGAAGCGACGCAGGAAGTCGAAGCACTCGCAGAAGCCTATGACGGATTTCCCGCACAAGTACAGATAAAAGGGTGTCGCGAATGCACAATCAACATCTATCCATCACAGACAAAATTCATCGAGGTCAAGGATGACACCGAGCCTCGGACGGACTGCGCATGGGGGCCACCTGATGCTGATAGATAAAGGAAAGACGATCGCAGATCTGCAGGAGCACATGAAAAGATACGAGTGGAACACCGGGAAGAAGACCGAGTTCGACGATGGATATCTGACTGGACTGCGCTTCGCGATCAAGCTGATAGAGCTCCAGGAAGCCGGAGTGCTGGGACAAGTGGCATTCGACTGGAAGGACTGAGGCAAAAACAGAGAGCGGGCACCACAAAAACACTACAAACATATAAGCACTGCCATAGGCATTTAGTCCCTTTTCTCATAATTATTTTACACTCGCCCGCTCTCTGATTGCAGAAAGGGAAAGACATGGAAGACATCATAAGCAGAGCGGAAGCCGTAAGAGCGCTGTGCGCGAACTGCAAAGTGAAAGAATTATGCTCAATAGATGAAGACTTTAGATGCGACGATGCGAACATGCTTCTGAGCATGCCGGCTGTTGAGATGGGATGCAGCATCCAGGATCTCGACGGGAAGCCGACAAAAGTGTTCGTGATCAAGGAGATGGCATGGAGACCGGCAGCAGAGCCTCCGGAAGAAGGCGAGCGCGTACTCTGTCAGACCAGAACGAAGAAGGGCGTTGTGAACATGGTCATCGGATACTACATGGACGGCAGATGGTGCTGCGGGATGAACAGCAACGTCGAAGCCTGGGCTCCGCTGCCGGAGCCATACGATCCGGAAGAATAAAACAATATAAATAGAAGATAAAAGAAGCCCGGCCTCGCGCCGGGTAAAGGCTCGATTAGAGTATTAACCTACGAACCAAAAATGAAGAAGCAGATCGGGAACAAGTTCATCAGGGAGACGTGCATCGCAGGAGCAGCCATCGACGTGACGCTGAAATACAGCATCACGTCTGGCAAGAGCCAAAGATCGCCGAGGAAGCAGCCATCCAGGGCGGCAGTCATAAAGAATAATGACCGCATAGCCGTGAAAAAGCTGACGAGGCTCCTGAACGCGAACTTCTTCCCGGGCGATCTGCACTGCACTCTGACGTACTTAGGAGCAGAGCCGTCGCAGAAGGACGCAAAGAAAGAGATCCGGAACTTCAGAAGAAGACTCGAGCGTGAGTATGGAAAAGCCGGCCGTGAATTCAAATGGATAGAGGTCACGGAATACAATCACACGCGGATCCATCATCACATGATCGTCAGCTTCATAGATCCGGCGATCATCGAGAAACAATGGAAACGCGGGCACGTACACTTCACACCACTGGACCGGACAAGGAACTACAAGAAGCTGGCGGAATACTTCATCAAGGAAACGAGCAAGACGATGCGCACTCCGGGTAACGAAACGAAGCAGCGCTGGAGCGCAAGCAGGAACCTGACGCGGCCGATCATCAAGCGCGAGGTCATAGAGGCCAGGGCGATGTTCGAGAAGCCGAAAGCGCTGAAGGGCTATCAGATAATTGAGGACACGGTCCGGAAGTTTGAGCATCCGTTCACGGGTATCACGCACCTGGAATACATGATGCTCTCGACGGATCCGGTCCCGAGGCTGAAGAAGTGGCGAGGCGGCGAAGTAGTCGAGAAGGACGAGACATTCAGAAGAGCGCAGGAGATACAGATCAGCATGGACTTTTTAGACGGCTGGGAGGCTTTGTGATGGCACTGGGCAAGAAAGACAAGACAAGCGGGCACAGAGCGGACTCGAACGGATACATCCACAACGAGTACGGCTATGCCGAAAGAAGACGGAAAGAGGTCGAGGAACGCGATCACATCATCGCGATAGGCTATGCAGAGCGGCAGATCGCCAACACGCTGAAGAAGGCGGGAAAGATCAACACGGAACTATGACAGCGAAGGAATATCTGAGACAATACGAAGAAGCAGAGCGGAGAGTAAAGCGGCTCCGCAAGGAATACGAAGAGCAGCAGGACATGATCGATGCGATCAGATCGGCCTCGGACTTCGACGGCATGCCGCGTTCAAGATCCGGAGGCAAGAGCTCTGTCGAGGACAAGGTCCTCCGGCTGGCTAACAAAGCAGCGAAGCTGAAGGAAGCAGAACTCGAAGCGATCGAGCTCCGGCAGGAAGTGTTCGACGTCATCAATGCCGTGACCGGAGCCGAGGGCGAAGTGCTCTGCGAGAGGTACATCAACCTCAAGAGATGGGAAGAGATCGCCGTCGACATGAACTACTCCTGGAGCGGGATCCACAAGCTGCACCGCAGCGCTCTACATCTTGTGGCTGAGATAATCAGTGCATAGAAGTGAACACAACATGTTGATATAATAATAGTGTCAAAGGGCAACCGGAGACGAGAACCACCTGAAGGATCCCGGCGCAAGCCGGCTCCGTGGAGGTCCCAGAGCAGACGCTGGTGCAACTCCAGCGACCTCCAAAAACACAAAAATTCCATAGATAATGTCAGCAAAAGAGCGGGGTCATTTCTCCGCTTTTTGCTTTGGAAAGAATGAACTACAAGAGCAGACGCTGGAAAAAGAAACGCGAGAGCGTGCTGAAGCGGGACGGCTATCTCTGCCAGATCTCGCTCAGGTACGGGAAGCACGTCGAGGCCGACACGGTGCATCACATCTTCCCGGCGGACGAATATCCGGAATATCAATGGGAAGGCTGGAACCTGATCGGCCTGGCGGGATCGGTACATAACAAGATGCACGTCAGGGACACGCAGGAGCTGACAGACGCGGGCCGGCAGCTGATGGAGCGCACGGCCAGAAAGAGAGGCATCGAGATATGATCAGCGTGATCGTGCCATACTGGAACAGCGAGAGATGGATCGGCAGATGCGTCCGCAGCATGAAGACGAACGAGGGCGACTTTGAGTTCATCCTGGTCAATGATCAGAGCGATGATCAGGGCGAAGCCGTCGCAAGGGCCGAGGCTGAGGGAGACGCAAGGTTCCGCTTTATCGACAACAAGAACATGCGCGGACCGAGCGGCGCCAGGAACACCGGCATCGAGGCAGCGTCAGGAGAGTGGATCACGTTCATCGACGCGGATGACGAGATGCTGCCGGATGCGTTCAGGATCTACGCTGACGTAATAAGTCAGGCAAATGCAAACATCCATCAGCTCAACCATCTTAGGTATTACACAGCGATCGGAAAGACGGCGCTCAAATACTGGAACAAGGGCGGATGGTACGGACTGGACAACCTTCCACAGATCTGGTTCGGAGTATGGAACAAAATCTTCCGGGCAGAATTCCTGAAAGACGTCAGGTTCAATGAAAGCATGACATACGGAGAGGACGGCATGTTCGTTCTCGAATGCCTGGCGAAAGATCCGAGGATCCACCACGGCAACAAGCACATGCTCGCAGTCATGCACCGCTTCGACAACAAGGAAAGTCTGTCACACGTGAAGACGACGAAGGACATGATCAAGCAGGTGCATCAGTACGAGAAGTTCATGCTAAAGCAGAAGGACCAGAAGATGAAGCGTTTCATCTGTAAAGAGCTTGCAAGGCACTGGAATTCAAAGACGTTCGAGCGCGCGTTCGCGCCGGATGAAATGGAAAAATAAAAACACCCCCCCGCCTCGGCTCGTGAATTTCTGGGCCGTAGGGAA